>Ga0302320_10010488_pt1 | contig 19745 bp, 16 predicted proteins | sample Bog_T0_3_FD_202130 | JGI IMG/M metagenome (GOLD analysis project Ga0302320, IMG submission 202130) | Peat permafrost microbial communities from Stordalen Mire near Abisko, Sweden - Bog_T0_3 | ecosystem: Environmental > Terrestrial > Soil > Wetlands > Peat | place: Sweden: Abisko, Stordalen Mire... | reverse complement strand
CTCGGGGCGCTGACGGCTGCGGTCGCCGCGACGCTCGCGGAGGAGGGGGTCGCGGCGGCGCATCTCGTCGGCCATTCGCTCGGCGGCGCGGTTGCGGCGGCGCTGACGACCGCGCCCGGCTTTCGCACTCTGTCGCTGGCGCTCATCTCGCCTGCCGGTCTCGGCCCGGAGGTCAACGGCGCGTTCATCGCCGGCTTCTTGCGCGCGCGCTCGGAAGCGAGCCTCAGCCCATGGATGCGCGAACTCGTCGCCGATCCGGCGGCGCTCGGTTCGGCGCTGGTCAATACGACCTTGCGCCAACGGGCGGCGGGCGGGTTGGTCGAGGCTCAGGCTCGCCTCGCCGAGGCGTTGTTCCCCGACGGCGCGCAAGCGATCGACATTCGTCCCTGGCTGGCCGAGATCGCCATTCCCGCCAAGGTCATCGTCGGCGTCGAGGATCGCGTCCTTCCGGCTCGGCAGGCGGAGGGCCTGAATGGGCTGATCGCGCTTCATCGCCTCGCTCGCGTCGGCCATATGCCCCATCTCGAGGCCCCCGACGAGGTGGCGCGGCTGTTGAGCGAACTCGTCCGCGCCGGCGGTTAGCGCGCCTTCGCGCCCGGGTCGACGGCGAGCAGCGTCCGCGCGGTCGTTTCGTCGGTCACCAGCGTCGTCGGCCTCAGCAGCCGCGCGGCGCCGCGCAACGCTTCGATCTTGGCGGCGCCGCCCGCCGCCATGACCCGGATCGGCGCGGCGACCACCGCCTCCAGCGGCGCCGACATCACGCGCGCGTTGATCGGGTGGTCGATCAACCGTCCTTCGGCCGAATAGACGTAGCAGAGCGCCTCGCCGACCGCGCCATATTCGCGCAGGCGACGGCGCTCGGCCTCGCCGATGAGGCCGAAGCGGACGACGGTCGAGTTGGCGTCGAGCGCGCCGACGCCGAACACGATCGCGTCGAGGCGGCGGGCGAATTCATAGACTTCGGCGAGGCCGCAGCGTTCGATCAAGGCCTGTCGCGTCTCGGCGCTGTCGACCAGGGCCGGCGCCGGGATCAGGTAGCAGTCGGCGTTGTAGGCGCGCGCGAACTCCCACGCGAATTCAGCCGGATTGATCGAGCCGACGTGGGTGACGCCGCCGACCAGCGACACCACCGTCACCGCCTTCGCCGCGCGTTCACTCAGGTGGTCGAGCGCCCGGCGCAGCGTCAGGCCCCAGCCGAGGCCGATTTTCATGTCGTCGGCGACGAGCTCGGAAATGACCGCGCCGAGCGCAGCGCCGATTGGCGCGGTCGGGTCGGCGTCGGGGGCGGACAAGGGCGCGATGATCGCCTCGCCGACCCCGAGGGCTTTGGCGAGAGCGATTTCAAGGCCGGCGAGGTCGGAAGCGCCGCGCGCCAGGGCGATCCTGACTTCGCCAAGCGCACGGGCCTCGGCCAGCATGCGCACCACCGTGACGCGGCCGACCCCAAGCGCCTCGGCGACCGCGCTCTGCGTCATCTCCTCGACGTAATACATCCACGCCGCGCGCTGGCGCAGCCGTTCGCCGCGGCGCAGCGGCGCGCGCTGCCGATGCGCGGCAGGGTCGGCTTGAGGAGGCGTGCGGGTCATGGCGGTCTCGGTCGGCTGCGAATCGCTGGAGTTTAACGCCGAATGTGCGGGCAATGCGCGCTTCCGACGCAGGAAGACTTTGATGAATTGGTAATTCCTCGCCTCTAACTTGCGCAACAACCACGATCCTCCAGGAGTGTCGATGTCGGTCCCAGGGATGACGCCGCGCGCGACCTCGGGATCGTCGTCCGCCGCCGCCGTCGGCGGAGCCGCGTTTGATCGGCTCGCGCGGATCGCCGGGCGGATCCGGAGGCTGCTGCGCCAGCAGGCGATCGCCTTCGGCGCGCTGCGGATCGCCGTCGTCTGCATGGTCGCCTGGGGCGTCTTCGCGCACGAGCGCGCCATGCTCGGCGACGAGGGCGAGCGCGACGCCGCCGAGCTGGTTCAGATCGCCGGACGCGTGGCCACCCGCTCGCTTGCCGACATCGACAGCGCGCTCGTTCGCCTCGCCGACCGCGCTGGGCGCGACGGCGCGGCAGTCGACTGGCGGTCGCTCGCCGACCAGGGCTCGGCGCTCATTGGCGAGCGCGGCGCTTTCGCTGTCTTCGACGCGTCCGGCGCCGTTGCGCTCGGCGCGGTCGCCGCAACGTCCGAGAGCGAACGGCGGACGTTCGTCGACGGCTCGGGCGGCGACCGCTCCGGCCGATCCGTAATCGTTTCGTCTGGGCGCATCGTTTTGGCGCGCCGCCTGGCCGACCGCGACGGCGGCGTTCTCGGCGTCCTCGTCGCCGTCGTCGACCCCGCTTCGCTGATCGCCGAAGCCGCCGAGCGCGACGCGAGCCGCGGCGGCGTCGCGCTGGTCGAACGGACCGGCGACGTTCTCGCCGGCGCCGGAACGCTCGGCGGCCTCGTGGGCCAAAATCTGCCGCTCGGCGAACCCCTGCGCGGCGCCGATGCGAGCGAGCCGGCAGCGCTCGGCGGCGACCGGCCGGGTTATGTCGCGGCGATCGCCGATTCGCCGCTCGCCGTCGTCGCGACGCCGCCCGATCTCGACCGCGATCCGCGCCTCATGCGCTGGGGCGCGCTGTGCGTCACCGTCGCTGCGATCCTGTCGCTGCTCATTGCGGCGACGGCTTACGCGCTGGCGCTGCGCGCAGCGCTGTTCGAGGCGCGCATCTCCAAACAGGCGCGTCGCGATTCCCTGACCGGGCTCGCCAACCGCACCGCGATCCGCGAGCGTCTGGATCAGACCTTCGCCTCTCCCTCCGGCGAAGGCGCGATGGCGCTGCTGGTCATCGACCTCGACCGGTTCAAATACATCAACGACACCCACGGCCATCCGATCGGCGACGACCTGCTGCGCGTCGTCGCCGATCGCCTGCGCGCCCTGGCCGGGCCAGACGACCTGGTCGGCCGGCTCGGCGGCGACGAATTCGCCGTCGTCCAGCTGGTCGCCGGCTACGGCGACGAGGCGGGCGTCCTGGCGCTGCGCATCTGTCGCGAGCTGGCGGCGCCCTACGAGCTCGGCTCGATCCACGCCTCGGTCGGCGCCAGCGTCGGCGTCGCTTTCGCCGCGCGCGACGCGATCGCGACCAGCGAGCTGCTGAAGGCGGCGGACATGGCGCTTTACGCCGCCAAGGGGCAGGGGCGCGGCTCGGTTCGTTTCTTCCACCCCGACATGCATCACGCGGTTCAACGCAAGGTGATGATCGAGGGCGGCTTGCGCAACGCGATCAAGCGCGACGAGCTGTATCTCGCCTACCAGGCGATCAAGGAGACGCGCAGCGAACTGACGGTGGGCTACGAGGCGTTGCTGCGCTGGCGGTTCGGATCGACGATGATCCCGCCGTCCGAATTCATCGCCGTCGCGGAGGAGACCGGGCTGATCGTGCCGATCGGCGCGTGGGTGCTGGAGCGCGCCTGCGCCGACATGGCGCGCACGCCGGTCGACGTTCGGGTGGCGGTCAATTGTTCGCCGGTGCAGCTCGAATCGTTCGACCTCGCCTCGCATGTCCGCAAGTGCCTCGATCATTTCGGCGTGTCGAGCGACCGGCTGGAGATCGAGGTGACCGAGTCGTTCCTCATCAACGACAGCCCGCGCATCGCCGCGCAGCTGCGCCGCCTCAAGGAAATGGGGGTGCGCATCTCGCTCGACGACTTCGGCACCGGCTATTCGAGCCTCAACTGCCTCGAGCAATATCCGTTCGACAGCATCAAGATCGACCGTTCGTTCGTGCAGAAGCTGGAGCGGCGCGAGGCGACGCGCGCGACGGTGCGAGCAATCATCGAGCTCGCCTCGAGCTTCGGCATGACGACCATCGCCGAGGGCGTCGAAACGCGCGCCCAGCTCGCGACGGTGGCGGAGCTCGGCTGCGCGGAGGCGCAGGGATTCCTGTTCGGCCAGCCCAAGCGGCTTGACGAGGTTCTCGCGCTCGCCGCGCTCGAGCGCGGCGGCGCTGCGCCGTATCGGCGGATCGCCAACGGCTGACCGGCCTCAGCCGATCACGATCCGGTACTGGATGAAGCCCGAACGCTCAGCGACTTTGTCGTAGAGCCGCATGGCGTCGCGGTTGGTCTCGTGGGTGAGCCAGTGCACGCGCGAGCAGCCGAGCGCCCGCGCCTTGGCGGCGACCGCGTCGATCAGCAGGCGACCGACCCCGCCGCCGCGGCGGCCCGCGGCGACGAACAGGTCCTGCAGATAGCAATAGTCGCCGACGGTCCAGCACGAGCGATGGACGATCCAGTGGACGAGGCCGATCGCCGCGCCGTCGCCGTCGCGGGCGAGGAAGCCGCCCATCGGCTCGCTCCCGCCGGTCAAGCGGGCGAACGTGGTCTCCGTCGTCGTCGCGTCGACCGCGGCGCGATAGAAGTCGAGATAGCCGCGCCACAACGGCGCCCATTCGGCGCGATCGGCGGCGAGGAGGGGAACGATCTTCGCGGGCGGCGTCGGCGTCGCTGCGCTCGGCTGCATGATCTCCTCCGCCGCGGGCCGGCGTCAGTTGACGCTGTCGAGATAGGAAACAAGCATCAGAACGATGCCGGCGATCAAGGCGAGCACCAGCACGCCGATCACGGCGAAACGGTCCTCGGGCGACATCGCCAAGCGGCCGCGCTCGACGCGCGCCTCGGGTTCCGCCGGTTCCGACTGCGGCGGCTTCGGCGCGGTCGCGGCCGGCGTCGCCGACGCCGCTTCGGCGGCGACGAGCTTCGGCCGCGGGCGCGGCGGCTGAGGAGCGGCGAGCGCGGGCTTCGCCGGCAAGGCGCCAGGCGCGGGTCGGCCGGCGGCGGACGGCGCCGGCGTCGGGGGCCGCGCCGACGGGTCGGCGAAGAAGACGAAGAGGGCGCCGAGCGCCGGGGCGATCGCCGCAAGCGCTGGGGCGTTGGCCGCGATCCAGCCGCCGACCAGCGGGTCGGTGACCGCCATGTCGCCGGCGATCCAGCCGAGCAGCGCCGCGCTGAGCTTGACCAGCCATGGCGCGGCGCGCAGCGCGGCCGAAAGAACGACGCCGCCATAGGCGAGCACCGGGATCGACACGACGACGCCTGCGGCCAGCAGCCAGAAATTGCCGCGCGCGATCGCCGCCAGGGCGATGACGTTGTCGAGGCTCATCGCCGCGTCGGCGACGACGATCGCCGCCGCCGCCGCCCACAGATCGCGGCGCGCCGCGCCAGCTTCACGCGTCGGCAGGGCGCCGCGCTGGGAGTCGGCGGAAACGTTGAGGGCGACGACGATCAGCGCCCAGGCGCCGATCAGCTTGACCAGCGGCACGGCGAGCAGCGAAGCGGCGATGGTCGCCAGAAGCAGGCGCAGGACGATCGCCCCGCCGGCGCCGACCGTCGCCGCGCGACGCGCGTCCTGCGGGCTGAGGCCGCTGCAGGCGACTGCGATCAGCAGCGCATTGTCGGCGCCGAGCAGCAGGTCGACGACGAAGATTTGCAGAGGAATGGCGAGCCAGGCGGCTCCGGCCGAGAGGTCCATGCCTCACGCCCCGGCCGCCGGGCCGAGCGCCGCGCGCGCCGCGACGCTCACGGCGCGCTCCGCGGCGCCGGCGGCGTCGGCGGGCTTTGCGGCGGATTCGGCCCGCTCTCCAGAGTCCGCATGAAATCGGCGTCGGGAGACAACACCAGCGTCGGGCCCGAATCGGCGAGGGCGCTGCGGTAGGTCTTCAGCGCCCGATAGAACTGATAGAAGCCCGGATCCTTGTCGAACGCCTCGGCGAGCGCGCGGTTGGCCTCCGCGTCGCCTTCGCCGCGGCTGATCGTGGCGGCGCGCTGCGCCTCCGAGAGCAGGACGGTGCGGTCGCGATCGGCGCGCGACTCGATCTGCTGCGCCCACTCGGCGCCTTGCGCGCGCAGCTCCTTGGCTTCGCGCTGCCGCTCCGACTTCATGCGGTCGTAGATCGCCTGGCTGGTTTCGAACGGCAGGTCGGCGCGATGGAAGCGCACTTCGTCGATTTCGACGCCGAGCGGACGCGCCTTGGTCACGACCTCGTTCTTGATCAGGTCGACGATGTCGCTGCGCTGCGGCGTCAGCAGCGTCAGCAGCGAAACCTGGCCGAGCTCGCGGCGCACCGACGAACTCACCAGCTGCGCCAGCTGAGCGCGCGCCTGATCGAGGGTGCGCAGCGCCTGATAGAAGCGCAAAGGTTCAACGATGCGGAAGCGGGTGTAAGGCTGCACCTCGAGCCGCTTCTGGTCGCCGAGGATCACTTGCTCGGGCGGCGGCTCCAGCAGCTGCAGTCGCGTGTCGTAGACATAGACGCTGTCGATGAACGGCGCCTTGGCCTTCAGGCCGGGCTCGACGACCACGCCGACCGGCGCGCCGAGGCGGACGACCAGCGCCTGCTCGCCCTCGCCGACGACGTAAAGCGACGAGGCGACGAGATAAACGCTGGCGGCGACGATCGCCGCCAGCGCGAGAAGGAGGCGCGTCTTCATCGCACGGCTCCCTGCGCCGGGGGCGGCGTCGGCTGCGCGCCTGCGGGCAGCGCAACGCTCGGCAGGATCGCGGGCGGGGCCAAGCCCTGCGGGACGGCGGGACGGGCGCGCGTCTCGGTGACCGGCATGTAGGGCACGACGCTCGAGACGCCCTTGCCCGAAGTGTCGAAAATGACCTTGGTCGCCTTGCGCAGCACTTCGTCGACGCTGTCGAGATAGAGGCGCCAGGCCGTGACCTCCTTGGCGTTCTGGTAGCTCGCGTAGACCGATAGAAAGGCGCTGGCGTCGCCCTGAGCGAGGTTGACCACCTGGGTCTTGTAAGCCTCCGCATCCTGGCGGATGCGCTCCGCGTCGCCGCGGGCGCGCGGCAGGATGTCGTTGGCGTAGGCTTCGGCCTCGTTGCGCGAGCGCTCCTGGTCGGCGCGGGCCCGCTGGACGTCGTTGAAGGCGTCGATCACCGCCAGCGGCGGTTCGACGCGCAACAGCTGAACCTGGGTGATCTCGATGCCGGCGTGCTCGGAGTCGAGCAGCGACTGCAACAGCGTCTTGGTCTCGTCGGCGATCTGTTGGCGCTTGTCGGACATCGCCGCCTGGATCGGCGTATGGCTGATGACGTCGCGCAGCGCGCCCTCCGCGGCGATCTTCACCGCGGCCTCGGGGGCGTTGACGCGGAACAGGAACTCGCCCGCGTCGCGGATCTTCCAGAACACGGCGCAATCGGCCTCGACGATGTTCTCGTCGCCGGTCAGCATCTGCCGCTCGCGTCCGCTCGCGGGGTCGCCGGGCGCGCTCGGGTTGCCGAGCTGAACCTGGTTGATCTGAGTAACCTTGGGGAAAAGGACCGAGTCGATCGGGAACGGCAGGTGGACGTGCAGACCCGGCTGGGTGGTGTCGATCCAGTGACCGAAACGCAGCACCACGCCCTGCTCGTCGGGCTGAACCCTGTAGATCGACGTGGCGGCCCAGCCGATGACGACGATGGCGACAAGCAGCCGGACGCCGCGCCGGCCGAGCCGCGGCGCGCGCACCAGGTTGAGGACGCCTTCGCGCAGCAGCGCGCCGAGGCCTTCGGGCTCCGGCGTCGGCTCGTCGCCTGCGGCAGGCGCATCAGTCATGGCGCGTCCTTGACGACGGCTGGGTCGGGCGGCGGGCGCCGCCGACCGCCAGGGGGGGCGCTTCGGCGCGCCGCGCTTTGCGATGGGTCAATCGAGGCCAACCGCGAGGTTCTCCTCCAGCATCAGCCGCGCACGCGCCCTGAGCCGTTCGGTCTGGCTCTTGAGCTGGCCGCAGGCGGCGAGGATGTCGCGGCCGCGCGGGGTGCGCACCGGACTGGCGTAGCCGGCGGCGAAGACGATGTCGGAGAAGCGCTCGATCGCCTCCCAGTCCGAACATTCATAAGGGCTGCCCAGCCAAGGGTTGAAGGGGATGAGGTTGATCTTGGCCGGCAGGCCGGCGAGCAGCCGCACCAGCGCCTTCGCCTCGGCCGGCGAGTCGTTGACCCCCTTCAGCATCACGTATTCGAAGGTGATGCGTCGCGCGTTGGACGCGCCGGGATAGTCGCGGCAGGCCTGCAGGAGTTGCTTGATCGGGTACTTCTTGTTGAGCGGCACCAGCGTGTTGCGCAGCGCGTCGTTGGTCGCGTGCAGCGACACCGCGAGCATCGTCCCGCATTCGGCGCCGAGCCGCGCCAATTCCGGCGCGACGCCGGAGGTCGACACGGTGACGCGCCGCTTGGACAGCGAAAGGCCGTCGCCGTCGGTCAGAATCGCGATCGCCTCGCGGACGTTGCCGAAATTGTAGAGCGGCTCGCCCATGCCCATGAAAACGACGTTCGACACCGCGCGCACGCCTTCTCCGGAGGGCACGAGTCCGTCGGTCGGCGGCGTCCCGCCGGGAAAGTCGCCGAGCCGGTCGCGCGCGACCAGAACTTGCCCGACGATCTCCGCCGCCGTGAGGTTGCGCGCCCAGGCCTGGGTGCCGGTGTGGCAGAACGTGCAGTTGAGGGTGCAGCCGACCTGGCTCGAGACGCACAGGGTGCCGCGGGCGGTCTCGGGAATGTAGACGGCCTCGATCTCGGCCCCGCGGTCGCCGGGATAGGCGGACGCCATGCGCAACAGCCACTTGCGAGTGCCGTCGGCGGAGACCTGCTCGGCGACGATCTCGGGCCTCGCCAGCGTGTAGCGCTCGCCGAGCGCGTCGAGCACCGGCCGGGCGATGTTGCGCATCGCCGAGAACTCGCGCGCGCCGCGATGGTAGATCCAGTGCCAAAGCTGACCGGCGCGCATGCGCAGCTCCCGCTCGGGCGCGCCGATTTCGGCGAGCGCGCGCGCGATCTCGGCGCGGGTCGCGCCGGCGAGGCTCGGCGGCGCAGCCGTCAGGGAGGCGAGGGCCGGGGACATGAGGGGGCTTCTATCACATGGGTCGGGGTGGGAAAAAGGCCGAGGACCGGCGCAGCTCGGGTCCGGCGCTCCTTTGAGCGCTGGATTCGCAGCTACGGTTAGCGGCGAGGGTTAAGAGCCGCCGAACACGTCGTTGGTCTGCGCCGTCACCCGGACGAAGGTCGTGCGCTTGGAAACCTCCTTGAGCTGGGTGGCGCCGATATAGGTCATCATCGAGCGCACGCCGCCCATGATCTCGGCCATGGTGGCGTCGACCGGGCCGCGATAGGGGGTCTCGACCGTCTTGCCCTCGGAAGCGCGGTAGGCGGCGACGCCGCCCGAATAGCGCTTCATCGCCGTCTCCGACGACATGCCGTAGAACTGCATGCCGACCGCGACCTTCTCGCCGTCGCGCATCTCGTAACGGACTTCGCCGTCGCATTCGTCGTGGCCGGCGAGCATGCCGCCGAGCATGACGAAGTCGGCGCCGGCGCCATAGGCCTTGGCGACGTCGCCGGGAACGGTGCAGCCGCCGTCGGCGCAGACCTGACCCTTGAGGCCGTGAGCGGCGTCGGCGCATTCGATGATCGCCGAGAGCTGCGGATAGCCGACGCCGGTGACCCGGCGCGTCGTGCACACCGAGCCGGGGCCGATGCCGATCTTGACGATGTCGGCGCCGGCGAGAATCAGCGCTTCCGTCATATCGCCGGTGACGACATTGCCGGCCATGATCACCGATTGCGGGTTTTCGTCGCGCACCTGCTTGACGATGCCGAGGAACTTCTCGGCGTAGCCGTTGGCGACGTCGATGCAGATGAGGCGCGGCTGCGCGCGCTTGCGCACCGCGGCGAGCTTGGCGCGGTCGGCCTCGGCGGCGCCGAGCGAGTAGAAGGCGTGAACGCCGTCTTCGCCGGCGAAGAACTTCGCCAGCTCGTCCTCGGGATAGTGCTTGTGCAGCGCCGTCAGCGCGCCGCGCTTGCCGAGCGCGCGCGCCATCGCCAGCGTGCCGGTGACGTCCATGTTGGCGGCGATGAGCGGAAAGCCGGTCCATTCGCCGCCGGTGTGGAGGAAGCGGAACGTGCGGTCGACGTCGACCGCGTTGCGGGAGCCGAGGGTCGAGCGCTTGGGTCGGATCAGAACGTCCTTGAAGTCGAGCTTGACGTCGCTTTCGATGCGCATGGGATTGTCCGAAATGGCGCGCCGGAGCGCGCGCGGCGAGCGGCGGTTCGGCGCGCCTTAGCACAGGCCCGCCGCCCCGCCCAGCCGCGCGTTTACCGCGCGAAACGTAGAAATCGAGCGACGGATCGCCGATCGCCGGCGGCCGCCACGACCCTATATAGGTCGCCTTTAGCGCGTGGCGAAGTCCGCGACGCCGTGACCTTGCTCGCCGCGGCCCGCTTTGCAGCCGCCATCAGTTACTGCTCATGAGGCTTGACCCTCGTTCTCAACCGCTTGTATGGAGCAGCTGACGTTCTCAGAGTGTACGTCAGAATCCAAACCATCGCCCAGGTCGAAGAACGTATTCCCACCTTTCAGTAGAAACTCTAAGCTCGCTCAGCACGAGGTCTTACCGTTTGTTTTGATTGTCAATTTTGATACATATGTCGGATAGTCGTTTGTTATCACAAGGGCGCCTGCAATAACGCTAAAGCTCTGAATGACTTTGAGTCCAGTGACGCTCGTCGAGTCGACGGAACCCCCGAGATCGCCAACAGATTGTTTGAGGTCGAAGCCTGACACCGCGGTGGTGGCCTGGATTGTATGCGCCCCGGTAAGCAGGTAGGCGAGTTTCCGGTGACTCCGCCAAGCTTTTCCCCACTGCATGTTGACCCCGACCAGGTCGGCGGTCACTGTGATTTCGGCTTTGTGATCAGCGGCTTGAGAGCATTCTGGACCGGCGGCCAGAACCGTGGCGATCAAGCAGGAAAGAAGTTCAGGAGCGCGCCTCCGCCGGCCTGTGAATGCGACTTGCTTGTGGCTCGCCTTGTTTCGCCCCACAGCCGTTGATCACCGGAATATCCGAGGTTTGACGGGCGCTCGCAACGATATTTGCCGTCTTCCCATCTGTTTTCGATCCATGGGCGTTGATGGCTTGAGCGCTTGCCGACGTGATTGATCGAGCCGCCCGTCCGCACAGGCGCGACCGTTTGCCGGCGGCGTCGCCCTGCATCGGTCGAGCGATGCCAAGGGGGCGCAACGTGATGCGCATCGCCGCGGAAATCGAACGCGCCGCCGCGACGAGGGCGAAGATCCTCGAGGCAGCCGCGAAATGGGCTTGATCGAATGCCGTATCAACGGGGAGTCTCCCCGTTCGTAAAGCAAAGGAGGCTGCCGAAGCAGCCTCCTTCTCCGCCGTCCGGGATCAATAACCGGGGTTCGCGCGGAACGACGGATCGTTGATGTCGTAGATGAAGGCGCCTGCATCCCGCTTCTTCATGTAGTCGTCATGGAAGAAGGGAACCAGCTTGTCGACTTTGATATCGCTCTTCGTGAACGGAATCACGGAGACGAAGACAGCCTTCTTGTACGGCTTGCCCGCGAAGTTCGCCTTGATCTGCTGATAGGCGATGTCGGCTTCGAGCGTCGCCGTCTCGTTCACGTCCATCGTGGTGGTGCCGTCCTGCACCCACTTCCACGACTTCTCTTTGCCGTTGCTCGAGCCGAGCCAGTACTTGCTCGGGTCGAGACCGGCCTCCTGCATCGCCTGCAAGGCGCCGGCCATCATTTCATCGTTTTCAACATAGGCGCCGTCGAAGCCGTCCGGCCCCAGGCTGGTGATCGCGTCCTGCATCACCTTCTTGGCGGGATCCGCGAACCATCCGCCCGAACCCCAGAACACGACCTGAAGGTCCTTGCCGCCCGCGCCCTTGACGCCAACGCTCTGGGCGAGGTTGCCGATGTCCTTGCCGGCGTCCTTGTACGCCTTTAGGAAACCATCGGTCTGGCCCGATGCGGTGCCCTGACCAAGCTTGCCCTCGATCATGATCACCCGCTTCACATTGTGCTGAATCGCGGATTGGCCGGCGAGCACGCCGATGCTGACCCAGTCGTATCCGGCGAAACCGGCGAGACCCGGCTCGTTCGGCGGATTGTGCGTCAGATGGAACTCGGGAATGCCGGCGGCCTTGGCCAGCTTCAGGGTCTGCGAGGTGGTTTCCGGCGAGTTCTGAACGACGAGCAGCGCGTCCACGCCCTGGGTGATGAAGTTCTCAACCGCTGCGAGCTGTTCGGGCGCAGTCCCCTGTCCGACGACGTCTTGGACGGTCCAGCCTTCGCGCTGCGCCAGGGTCTTGAAGACCTCGAAGCCCGCTTTGTAGAAATCATCGGAGTTGTCCATGTAGTAGCCGATGACCTTGGGTCCTCCCTGGGCCGCCAACGCCTGGCCTGCGGTCGCAAGGGCCAAAGAGCCGATTGCGGCCAGAGCCATAAGTTTCAATGTCGATCTCTTCATTTTACCTACTCCCTTTCCTTCTTTCTTTCTTTTTGTGCTCGGTCTCGAGACTTCACACGGAAGAGTCCTGCCTATCTGCCTGCACGCTTCCCTGATGTTATGCGCCCCCCTTTTTCGCCGTCGCCGCCGCACTGCGCGCCTTCGCCTGCTCGCGTCTCAGGCCGCGGAATTCGGAGATCTGTGAGGACACGTCGCCTGCCGACACCGCGATGATGACGACGAGACCCTTGGCAAGAAATTGCACTTCGGACGGCAGCCGCAGCAGGTTCATCGCGTTGGCGATCGACCCGAGAAAGAACACTCCGATCAAGGTTCCGACGATGTTGCCCTTGCCGCCGCTGAGCGCCGTCCCGCCGATGACGACCATCGCGATCGTGTCGATCTCCAGGCCCTGACCGAGCGTTATGATTCCGGTGTTGATGCGCGCCAGCAGCATCGTCGCGCCGATCCCGACGAGCAGACCCTGGATCATGTAGACGGAAAGACGCATGTTGCGGACGTCGATCCCGGCGAGGAACGCGGCGCGAGCGTTGGTGCCGACCGCGTAGATTCGCCGCCCGTACTTCGTGTAGGTCAGCAGCAATCCGCCGATGAGCGCGATCACGAAGAAGGCGACAACGTACGGCGGCACCCGGAGGATGAGACCCGTGACCGGGTCTCTCGCCCCTTCGACGAGGTTCAACGTGAGAAAGTTGAGCTCTCCCTTCATCACGACCTCGCGCGAATTGGAGAGCAGCAACGCGATCCCTTGGAACGAGATCATGCCGCCGAGCGTGATGATGAACGGCTCGATGCGGGTTCTGGAAATGATGAACCCCATCGCCGTCTCGAGGACGACGGCCGACGCAACGCCGAGGAGGACCGACGGACCGACGCCGAGGCGCCACTGGGAAATCCCGAGCGCTACGATGATCGACACCAGCGAGGCGAGCATGCCGACCGAGAGATCGATGCCGCCCGACACCATCACCATGGTCATGCTGACGGCGACGATCCCCGGCACGGCGACCTGCTGAAGGATGTTCACGATGTTGACCGGACTGATGAAAGTCGGGAATCGCGACCCACCCGTCGAGATCAACTGAACGACGACGACGATCACGACGAAACTGGCGAAGATCGACAGCACGGTCAGGTTTTCGTATCGCCTGAACAGCGACTCCTTGACCTGCAATGTCGCGTTGGGCACTTCCGGCTTGCTCACTCTTGCCGATCTCCTATCGAAAGGGTGAGGATGGCTTCTTCGGTAATTTCCTCACCGGTCAGCTCGCCGGCGATCTGCCCTTGCTTGAAGACGATCACGCGATCGCTCATCGAGATCACCTCGGGCATGTCGGAGGAGACCATGAGGATGGCCTTGCCCTCCTTCAGCAGGTCGACCATGACCTTGTAGATTTCCTGTTTGGAGCCGACGTCGATTCCGAGCGACGGCTCGTCGAAGATGTAGATCTCGCCTCCGGTGTTGAACCATTTGCCCAGCACCACCTTCTGCTGGTTGCCGCCCGAGAGATTGACGACTCGGGTGCGCGCGCTCGGGGCCTTGATGTTCAGCAGCTTGACGAACTTCTCGCCTGTGCGGACCTCGTTCGCCGGCCGCACGACGAATTGGCGCGTGTTCACCATGTTCGCCACGGCGACGTTTTCGGCGATCGTCTTCGGCAGAAAGAGCCCGGTGGTCTGACGACTCTCGGTGATGAAGCACATCTTGTTGCGAATCGCGCTCTTCGGGCTCGAGTGCCTGACCGAACTGCCGTTGACGACGATCTCGCCGTAGACGAGCGGAGCGCTGCCGAACAGCACCTCCATGAGTTCCGATCGTCCCGATCCGACCATGCCGGCAAACCCGAGGACTTCGCCGCGATGGAGTTCGAACGAGACGTCCCGCACGCCGTTGCCGGTGACGTTCCTCACTTCCAGGACCGCCTCGCCGCGCTTGACGCGCTCGCGCTTGTAGAAAGTCGACGGGTCTCGTCCGACCATGTCCTTGATCAGCGTCGTCTTGGTGAGTCCAGCAATGGGGTACATGCTGACTTTGCGGCCGTCGCGCAGAACGGTGGCGCGGTCACCGATCTCAAAGACCTCGTCGAGGTGATGCGAGATGTAGATGACCCCGATCCCATCGCTCTTGACCGTCTTCACGATATTCAGAACCGTGTCGATCTCCCTCGATGAGAACGACGCCGTCGGCTCGTCGAGAATGATGACGTTGCTCTTCGACACGAGCGCCTTGGCAATCTCCACGATCTTCTGCTGACCGCTGGTCAAATCGGTCATTCGCATGTCCGGCGTGAGGTCGCTCTTCAGATACCTCAGGACGCTCTCGGTCTGCCGCCGCATCTCCTTGCGCTGCAGCAACCCCCGTCGGGCGATTTCCGAGCCCGCAAATATGTTCTCGGTGATGTTCAGAGCATTGAAGACGATGTGCTCCTGATAGATCGTATGAATTCCCATCCTCAGCGCCGTGTTCGGCGTCAGGGTCACGGCGGCGCCGTCGACGAAAATCTGTCCGTCCTCGTCGGGCTGAATTGCGCCGGAGAGGATCTTGATCAGCGTCGATTTCCCGGCCCCGTTTTCGCCGCACAGGCAATGCACCTCGCCGCGCATCAGGTCGAACGAGATGTCCTGCAGCGCTCTGACGCCGGGAAACGTTTTCGAAATGTGCGACAAGCGCAGAATCTCGTCCATGCTTCTACTCGCTCAGACGGACGACGATTCCGGATTGTTCAGCGCTTCGAGAAGTCGGGCACATTCACGATCTCCCCGCCTTTGAGCGTCGACTGATGGGCGCAGATCCCCACGGAGGTCCAGTTCGCCGACTGTTCCACGTTGGGGAATGGGTCGCGCTCTTCAAGCAGAGCGGACACGAACTCGTTGACGAGATGCGGATGCGAACCGCCGTGACCGCCGCCCTGGATGAACGAAAGATGGTCTTCGTCGGCGACGCCCCGCGTGAACTTGCGGATCGGCTCGGGCAGACGATGCGCGTAGTCCGGAACTTCGACGCGTTCGGCGATCTCCGGCTCCGGCTTCTTGGCGGTGTGGAGCACGGGGTTCTCGCCCGTGATGAGCTGCCACTCGAACGACTTCTTCGAACCGTAGACGTCGACGCTCTCGCGATACTGTCGCGCAGTGTCCCAGAGGAAGCGCCAAATGTGCGCGGCGAGATCCGAGTCTTTGATCTTGATGTGGCACGACTCGACGGCGAACTTCGAACCGGATCGGCGCGCGCACTCGTCGTTGATCGTCCCAGAGCCGAAGCAGCTGACGTACTCCGCCATGCCGTTGACCATCGCCATGAGGGGGCTTACGACATGCGTCGCATAGTGCATCGGCGCCATGTCTTTCCAGTAGTCGGGCCAGCCTTCCATGTCCTGCGGATGGGACGCCGCCAGGTACTGAATCTTGCCGAGTTCGCCGTTGTCGTAGAGCTCCTTGATGAACAGGTACTCGCGGCTGTACACGACGGTTTCAGCCATCATGTATTTCAATCCGGAGTCGCGGACCAATCCGACGATCTCTCTGGCCTCGTCCAAGGTCGTCGCCATCGGCACGGTGCACATGACGTGCTTGCCGGCCTTCAGCGCCGCGATCGTCTGCGGAGCGTGATCGGGGATCGGGCTGTTGATGTGGACGAAGTCCACGTTCGGATCGGTCAACACGTCGCGGAAATCGGTGTAGCGCGCGGCGATTTCAAACCGATCGCCGACTTCATCCAATCGGCTCTTCGTTCGCTGGCAGATCGCCGCGACGTCCGCTTTCGGATGCGCCTGATAGATCGGGATGAACTCCGAACCGAAACCAAGTCCGATGAGTCCGACTCGCGCCTTCTCCATGATGTTTCCTCAATTTGGCTCTGAAGCCACTATTGAGGCGTTCACGGAATTTGAACATGAGCATTCACGCGAGATTATTGAGATTTTTTCCCGCGATCGGCGGCGCCGAGATCATCGCCAGACGCGGCGATTTTGCTTCACGCGCGCATGCGAGCGCTTGGCAAATCGACGCGCCGCCGTCGTGACGCTTCCAGCGTCGGCGAGCGGTCGAAGCGGCTGAACAAACGCGGCGATCGGTTGCATGAATCTGCGGCGGCGGCGAGCTTCGCGGCGTCGCGGAGCGAATTGGAACAGACCCTCGCCGGTTCGAACCGCCGGCGCCGCGGACCGCCGTCGTTCAACGCGGCGGCGACGGTCGAAACCCCGGCGATCCTACGGGCGGACAATCTGTCCGACGACAACGGAGTTCGCGATCGACGAACCGTGCGGTCGACGCGTCGTCAGTCCGGGATCTGCAGAAAGGAGCGACCCCGCACCCGGTCTCGATACTCCCTCGGCGTCAGCCCGGTCTCCTTCTTGAAGAACACGCTCAGGTACTCGGGGTGCTCGATGCCGAGCGCTTCGCTGATCTCCGAGAGAGACATTTCCGTCTCCAGAAGGAGTTCCCGCACGGCGTTGGTTCGCACGCGCAGGATCTCCTGGTGCGGCGTGCGATTCAGCGCCCGCCGGAACCGCGCCTCGAGAACGCGCCGGGAGAGGGGAACCATGTTCAGGACGTCTTCGACGCCGATGTTTTCATGCGCCTTCTGCCGTATGAAGGCGACCGCTTTGGCGACGTGCGGATCGCTGACGGTCAGGACGTCGGTTGAAATGCGTTTGCGCACGCCGAGGGGTTCGATGGCGAATTTGCGCCCCGCAAGCTTTTCCCCGCCCATCATGCGGCCCAGAATCTCGGCCGCGTAGGCGCCGGTTCTGAAGGTGTTGGGAATGACGCTCGACATGCTGGGCGTCGCGAGTTCGCACAGAAGTTCGTCGTTGTCGACGCCGATGACGGCGATGTCCTCGGGAACCTTGAAGTCGAAGTACCGACAGATTTCCAGCAGTTGCTGACCGCATGCGTCGTAGCAGGCGAAGATGCCGACGGGCTTCGGCAGGCTCTCCAACCAGTCGCGGATCGCTTCGCGCTGCGTCCACCACCGGACCCGCGGTTCCTTCCGAATCGGAAGGTTGAAGATCCTCGATTGGATGATGTCGGGACGCCCCAGCACGCGCTCGAAGCATTGCTGGCGCCAAACCGACCAGTTGTAGAACGGGTCGCCGAAGTAGGCGAAGTTCTGCAGGCCACAGTCGCGAAGGTGTTCGAGGGCGAGGCGCGTGATCGCTTCGTCGTCGGTCTCGACCCAGGGGATGCCGTCGATCAGGCGGGCGGCGCTGACGTCGACCGTCGGCACGCCCATGTCGGTGATGATCCGCGCCATGCGATCGGTTTCGATTCGCGCGATGGCCCCGTCGAACTTCCAGTCGCAGGCGAACGACTGGTCGAATTCGTGTCGACCGTGCTCGGTGAGGTAGAGGGTCCAGCCGTGGCGAGTCCGGGCATATTCGTGAATCCCGCGCAGAACGCCGCGGGCGTAGCTATTGGACGTCTCGACGATGACCGCGACGTTTCTCTCGTCTACCATTGGCCTGGCTCTGCTCGTCGGAGCCGGCGGCGGAAGAGGATCGTCGAGGCCTGCCGCCCGAATTCGTCGATGAAGCAGAGCATGCCGAACGTCCTCCCGTCATGGGTCCGGTCCTCGACGAAGTCATGAGGCCGGACATCGTTCGGCGGCGCGGCGCGCAGGCGAACGCGCGATCCGTCGGCTACGGCCCACGACATGCGTTCAGCCGTGGCTCAAGTCGCGGTTGAGATTGGCGCATCGCCGCCCGCGGAGCAATGGGCGATCGGCGGCGTTGGTCGGACCGTTCAATGACGCCGATCACGCGCACGGCTTCTCGTCACGGCGTCGCCGCGGCGGTTAGCGCTGCGTCGAGCGACGCCGGCCCAGCAGGCTGCGCGGACCCGCCGTCCAGAGGGCTTCGGCGCCAACCCGATCTCGCCGGCGCCGCGGCGAGCCGAGCCTTGCAGGTTTCCGCTTGCCGCCTCGGTCAGAAGCGGCTTGCCCGGCGGCGAGTCCGAAGCCGCTTCGCGCGACGGCGCGTTCTCGCTCTCGAACTCGCGCGACCGACGAACCTCGTCGGTCCTCACCCCCCATACGCCGCCAGCCGGAAGAAGGATGTCGTCTCGCTCACGACCTAGCCCCGAGCGTCAGCCGAGCAACGCGCGCAGGAAGCGCGCGCCCTGCCTCGCCAACTCGTCCTGCGACGGCGCAAGCGGTCGCCAGATCGAGGCCGCTTTGGCGATTTCGACCGCGCCGGGGGTGAAGGACTCGATGACCGCCGCGCCGTCGTACTCGACCGCACGCAGCGCGTCGCGAATTCCGTGCCAGTCCTGGTGACCGGTGCCGGGAATGCCGCGATCGTTCTCGCAGGCGTGGAAATGGCCGAGCATGCCCTTTCCGAGCTTGCGGATCGCGTTCGGGATGCTCTTCTCTTCGATGTTGCCGTGGAACGTGTCGATGTGAATCTTGTAGGCGGGACTGTCGACGTCGCGCACGAGTGCGACCGCCTGCTCCACCAGGTTGATCATGTCGCTCTCGAAGCGGTTCAGGGGCTCGACGCCGACCGTGACGCCGGCGTCGGTCGCCGCTTTGCCGAGCGCGCGCAGGTTGTCGACGCACCACGCCCATTCTTGCTTCTTCTGTTGATCGGGAATCAGCCGCGTCTTGCCGACCGCGGAATAGATCGGCCCCGAGAAGAGATGGCTGCCCACCGCCTCCGCGAATCGAATGCTGTCCCGTATGTATTCGACGCCGATCTTGCGGATCGCCGGATCCTCGTTGGAGATGTCGCGCGTCGGCCCGAAGGCGCCGCACACCGTCACCGAGAGGCCGTTGTCCTCCGTCATCTTCCGCAGCAGTTTGGCGTCGATGAGCGACGCATCGTCGAGGGCGACCTCCAGAACGTCGAACCCCATCTGCTTCACCTTGGGGATGAGAGGAAAGTCTTTCGTAGTGAACGGCGACGTCCATACCCACGTGTTGACGCCGATCTTCATCGCTCCCTCCCAGAATCGCGGAACTCCGGCGGCCGCGCGTCGGATTCGACGCCGCGTTCCGGACGCGCCAGTCTCAATCTGCCGGATCGCGCCGTAAATGAGCATTCGCGCTAGAAATATGAGATTTCTGACCACCGACTTCGCGCCGGGCGGGGCCGGCGTCGTCCCGGCGCAACCTGAAGATCGCCCGGTTGAAGATTCCTTCGAGACGTTGCTGACGGCCGGCGATGTTGGCAATCGCGGACTTGTCGATGACTTACGGCTCGAGGCTGCTGAAGTCCTGGTCGCCATCGCTGATCGATTTGGCGACGCCGCTCTCCCAGGAAGCGCGGCGCTCCCTGTCGATCGACTCTATCTCGCCATCGTCGATTAGCCGTCGGACATCTTTCAGATCGCGTGCGAACGAATCCATTCCGTCTTCGTGCGCCTGCGCGAGGTCGTTCACGGTGAATGCGCCGCGGCGTGCGGGCGCCGCGAAGTGGGACCATCCACAGGCGGATCCGATAGGGCGAGACATCGCGG
>Ga0302320_10010484_pt1 | contig 19748 bp, 16 predicted proteins | sample Bog_T0_3_FD_202130 | JGI IMG/M metagenome (GOLD analysis project Ga0302320, IMG submission 202130) | Peat permafrost microbial communities from Stordalen Mire near Abisko, Sweden - Bog_T0_3 | ecosystem: Environmental > Terrestrial > Soil > Wetlands > Peat | place: Sweden: Abisko, Stordalen Mire... | reverse complement strand
GAAATCGATCATCATGATGGCGTTCTTCTTCACGATGCCGAACAGCATCACCAGACCCACCAGTGCGAACAGGTCCAGATCCATGTGGAAGATCTTCAAAGTGATCAGTGCGCCCACCACGGCGGAGGGCAATCCCCACAGAATCGTGATGGGGTGAATGAAGCTTTCATACAAAATTCCCAGCACCAGATAAATCACCGCGATGGCCACGATCAGCAGGATTGAGAGGCCTTTGAACGAAGTCTGAAAGGCCTGCACGGTGCCCTGGAAATTGGTTGTAATAGTGGCCGGCATCTGCAGTTCGCGCACCGTCTCGTTGACACGATCGGCCGCTTCGCCCAGTGAGACGCCAGGCTTCAGGTTGAACGATATCGTAACGGCCGGCAGTTGGCCGGAGTGCTGCACGCTTACCGGGCCTACGGTACGGCTCATGGTCGCGACTGTGTCGAGCGGGATGAGCGTGCCACCCGTCGAGCGGATGTAGAGCCTCGAGAGCGCGGCGGGATTGTTCTGATACTCGGGCAGCACTTCGGCAATCACCTGGTACTCGTTGGCAGGCGTATATATGGTGGAAATCTGGCGATCTCCGTATGCCGTGTAGAGCGCGTTTTCAATCTGCTGCGGCGTCACGCCCACGGCCTGCGCTTTGTCGCGATTGATATCGACGGTGATCTGCGGACTGGCGATCTGCAGGTCGCTCGATACGTCGGCAAAACCGGGCAGCGCGTTTATTTTGGCAGTCAGGATGGGCGCCCACTTATACAAATCGCGCGTATCGGGTCCACCGAGGGTCAAAGCGTAGAGGCTCTTGGTGATCTGTCCGCTCACGCTGATGGGCGGCGGATTCTGCATGAAAGCGATCATGCCTGGCACCTGGAACATCAGCTTGGGGCGCAGTTCGTCGATCATGCCGTCGACCGAATTCGGGCGCTCATCGCGCGGTTTGGCTTTCACGAAAAAGATGCCGGTGTTCATGGCGCCGACGAAGCCCGCGCCTACGAACGAGAACACGGATTCCGTATTGGGGTCGGCCCGGACAATCTTGATGACCTCGTCCTGATGGCTGACCATGTAGTCGAAGGACGAGCCTTGCGCGGCCTGTGTGAGTCCGAACATGAAGCCCGAATCCTGGCTGGGGATGAAGCCCTTCGGCATGGTGGTGAAGAGATAGAAAGTGCCGAAGAGCAGCAGGAAAGACACGCCCATGGTCACGATGCCGTGACGCATGGTGACGACGAGTGTACGGTCGTAGATGCGCGCGATGAAATCGAAGCCGCGTTCGGAAATCTGGTAAAGTTTGCCGTGCCGCTGGTGGGCGCTGAAGCGCAGGAAGCGGCTGCACAGCATGGGCGTGAGGCTGAGCGAGACGAAGCCCGAGACCAGAATGGCCACGCTGATCGTGACGGCGAATTCGTGCATCAGGCGGCCCACGATTCCGCCCATGAACAACACGGGAATGAACACGGCCACCAGCGAGATGGTCATCGAAACGATGGTGAAGCCGATTTCGCGCGACCCACGATAGGCAGCATCCATGCGGGCTTCGCCGTTCTCGATGTGGCGGACGATATTTTCCAGCATCACGATGGCGTCATCGACCACGAAGCCCACCGAAAGCGTAAGGGCCATCAGCGAAAGATTGTCGACCGTGTAGCCGAGCAGATACATGACGGAGAAGGTGCCGATGATCGCGAGCGGTACGGCGAGGCTGGGAATCAGGGTCGCTGAAATATTACGCAGGAAGACGAAGATCACCATTACCACCAGGGCGACGGTGAGCAGCAGCGTGAATTTCACGTCGGAGATGGAATCGCGGATCGATACTGAACGGTCGTACATCACGCTGATGTTGACCGCGGCTGGGACTTGTGCGCGGAAAGAAGTCAGCAGCTCCTTCACGCCGTTGACCACTTCAATGGTGTTGGTGCCGGGCTGGCGCTGCACGGCGAGAATGATGGAGCGCTCGCCATTGTACCAGGCGGCGGCCTTGTTATTCTGCACGCTGTCCTCGACCGTGGCGACGTCCTGCAGGCGCACGGGCTGGCCCTGTTTGTAAGCCACGATGACGGGACGGTAAGCGGCGGCATCTTCGAGCTGCCCGGTGGATTGCACGGTGAACGCCTGCTTCGAACCGTTGAGCGTGCCGGTCGGCAGATTGACATTGGCGTTCGATACGGCGTTCTGCACTTCGTCAATGCCAAGGCCGCGGGCGGCCAGCGCGTCCGGATTCAACTCGATGCGCACCGCGTATTTCTGCGCCCCGTAGACCTGCACCTGGGCGACTCCGGACACCGTGGAGATGCGCTGGGCCATCAACGTTTCGGCGAACTCATCCACGCGATACAGGGGTAGAGTTTTTGAACTGACCACGATGAAAAGAACAGGTTGGTCGGCCGGATTAACCTTTTGATAGGTCGGCGGCGACGGCATGTTCTGGGGCAGTTGCGACAGGGTTTTGGAGATGGCCGACTGGACGTCCTGCGCCGCCGCATCGATGTTGCGGCTCAGGCTGAACTGCATGGTGATCGCGGTGTTGCCGAGAGAATTCGAGGACGTCATGGAATCGAGCCCGGCGATGGTGGTGAACTGGCGCTCGAGGGGCGTGGCGACGGCCGATGCCATGGTGTCCGGGCTGGCTCCAGGCAGGTTGGCGGAGACCTGCAGAGTGGGGTAGTCGACGTTGGGGAGATCATTGACGGGCAGGGCGCGGTAGGCGACCCAGCCGAAGAGCAGAATTCCCGAAGTCACCAGCGTGGTGGTGATGGGGCGTCCGATGAAAAAGCCTGGGATGTTCATAAGGAGGCCGCCGCCGTTTTAACGATGCGTACCGGCGCGCCGGGAGCAAGTAACATCTGTCCATCGGTCACCACGGTGTCGCCGGCAGCGAGGCCGTTTTCGATCACCGTGTTATGTCCCGCGGCTTGTCCCACTTTAATGGGACGTATTTGTACCGTTCCTTTATCCGAAACTACGAAAGCGAACTGGCCTTGCTGGCCGGTCTGGATGGCTTCCGACGGCACCACGATCACGTTATGCGCGGTGGCCAGCCGCAACACTACGTTGACGAATTGTCCCGGCCAGAGTTTGCGGTCGCTATTGCGGAAGGTCCCTTTGATCTGAATGGTTCCAGTGGCCGCGTTAACCGAATTGTCAATAAAAGAGAGCTCGCCCACAATCGGAGTTTGCTCGCCCGCATACGCCTCTACCTGCAGCCTCCCCTGTGCGCTGAAGCGGCGGATGTCGGGAAGATAAGTCTCGGGTACGGAGAAAGTTACGTAAACCGGCTCGATCTGATTAATAGTGACCAGCGCGTTGTCGGCCTGCGCCTTGACCAGGTTGCCTTCCTTGACGGCTAGATTGCCGGTGCGTCCCTCGATGGGCGCGGTGATTTTACAGAATTCCAGATTCAGTTCGGCGGCATTCAGATTGGCGGTGTCGGCCTGTATGGCGGCGCGGGCCTGCGCAATGGCGGCCTGATCGGACCGCAGGGCCTCGCGCTGCATGTTGGCGGTGGTCGCGTAGGATTCGTGCTGCTCCTTTGAAACCACGCCGTCCTTCAGTAATTCGGCGTACCGATTGGCGAGCACCTCGGCGTTCTGCGATTGCGCCTCGTCGCGCGCCTGATTGGCCTGCGCCTGCTGCAGCTGCGCCTGATCGCGGGCCACGGCGGCGGCGGCCTGATTGTACGTGTCCTGATAAGGACGCGGGTCGATTTGAAATAACAGCTGGCCTTTGTGGACTTCCTGGCCCTCGGTGAAATCTACGTGCGTAAGAATTCCCGCCACCTGGGATTTAATCTGCACGCTCGACCATGCTTCCACGTTTCCGATGGCATGCACTTCGACGGGCACCGAGGTTTCGACAGCCTTAGCCACGGTGACGGGAACGCCCGGCGTACTCCCGCGACCGGCCGCCGCAATGGGCGCGGCGCTCTTCTGGCAGCCCGCTAGCGCGCAGGCCAGCAGACAGAAACCAATATGAAACCTTAATGCGCTGGGGTTGTTCGACACTCTCTACAGTTTATTATTGTTCCGCGCGCGACCTTTGGCCGCGGAGCGGGTTCACCTTTCTGATGCCCGTGAAAGTTATGGTGGTCGACGATGAGCCGATGATCCGGCGCTTCGTCACCATGATTCTGAGCGGCTCCGGGTATGAGGTTGTGGATGCCGATACCCCGGAACAGGCCGTTCAGATCATGGACAAGAATCGGGACTTCGATCTGCTCGTCACCGATGTAGTTATGCCCAATGTGAGTGGGCGGGAACTTGCGTCCCGGCTGACGGAGAGACAGCCGGGGCTGCGAGTTCTGTTTATGTCGGGCTTCGAGGCCGGTGCGCTGCAAGGCGCGGCTTTTCTGCAGAAACCGTTTCGCATACCGGAACTCCTCGAACGAGTCCGCCAAATCCTCGCATAACCCACATACCTGGTGCCTGGTGGGGCAGATTTCCGATCTGCCCTCCCCGACTCGACGCCTTCCGTGAGCTATCGTAAAACCGTGACCGGCCTCTGCGACTCCTGCCGCCACCGCCGCCAGATCCTGAGCGACCGAGGCAGCGCATTCATTATGTGCCAACTGGGTTTAAAGGATCCGAACTTCCCGAAATACCCCCGCCTGCCCGTCCTCCAATGCGCGGGATTTGCGGATGTGTTACAAGAACAAGGGAAGCCATGCCCACCGCCCCCGCAGTCCGCAAAGGAACCGCCTCCGAACGGCTGATCGAGGCCGCCCTCGAAATGTTTTCGCGGCGCGGCATGGCGGCCACCACACGGGAAATTGCCGATGCCGCCGGCGTCAACGAAGTCACACTCTTCCGCCTCTTCGAAAGCAAAGACCGGCTGCTCGCCGCGGTGGTTCGCGAAGTGGTGCGCGCCGAGCACGAAGCCCTCGACCGCGTCGATCTCGAAGACTTCGACATCCGCCGCGACATCTCCGCCGTCGCCGAAGTGTATTACTCCACCCACGAGCAATACCAGGATTTTCTGCGCACCATGCTGGCGCACCGCTTTCACCCCCGGCTGACGGAAGACATCATGCGCGACGTGATCCAGCCGCTGCGCCAGAAGTTCATCGCGTATCTGGCCGAAGGGCAGCGCCGGGGAGTCATCCGCCAGGAAATCGAACTCAGTCCGGCCGTCGACGCTTTCACCGGCATGATCTTCGCGGCAGTCCTGCGGCGCGCGGTCTTTTCGCCCGGCTACACGCGCGAAGCCTATCTGCGAACCTGCGTCGATCTGTTTCTCGAAGGAGTCTGTATCGCCAGGCCCGCGTGAGAGAATGCAAGTAACCACTTGCATCTGACGCATGGCGACCACCACGACCCCTCCAGCCGTCTGGCGGCCTAAATACAATCCGTGGATCGTCGCGCTCACGGTCACCCTCGCGACCTTCATGGAAGTGCTCGATACCTCGATCGCCAACGTTGCGTTACCGCACATCGCGGGCGGGCTTTCGGCCAGCCAGGACGAATCGACATGGGTGCTGACCAGCTACCTGGTTTCTAACGCCATCGTTCTGCCCATCAGCGCGTGGCTCTCGGTTCTGGTGGGGCGCAAGCGCTTCTACATGACGTGCGTGACGCTGTTCACCATCAGCTCATTCCTCTGCGGCCTCGCGCCCTCGCTGGGGATGCTCGTCTTATTTCGCGTGATGCAGGGGCTGGGCGGAGGCGGCCTCGCCACCAGTGAGCAATCCATTCTGGCCGACACGTTTTCGCTCGAGAAGCGCGGCATGGCCTTCGCGGTCTATGGCATGGCCGTGGTGATGGCGCCCGCCATCGGACCCACCCTGGGCGGATGGATCACCGACAACTACAGCTGGCGCTGGATCTTCTACATCAACGTGCCGGTGGGATTGTTGTCGCTGTTCCTGACGCAGAAAATCGTCGAAGATCCGCCGTACATCGCCGTCGAGCGCAAAAAGATGCTGACCAATCCCATCGATTACATCGGGCTGGGGCTGATTACGGTGGGCATCGGCTGCCTGCAGGTGGTGCTCGATAAAGGCCAGGAAGACGATTGGTTCGCATCCCGCCGGATTGTCATGCTGACGCTGCTGGCGCTCGCCACCCTGGTGTGGTTTGTGATCAACGAATGGAAGCATCGCAATCCGATCATGGATCTGCAGCTGCTTCGTAACCGTAACTTCGCCACTGCGGTGGTGATGATGTTCGTGCTGGGCAACGTGTTGTTCGGCACCACGGTCTTGATCCCGCAGTTCCTGCAGACTCTGATGGGCTACACGGCGGAGCAGGCGGGCCAGGCGCTTTCGCTCGGCGCTGTGGTGCTGATTTTCATGATGCCGATCGTGGGGCAATTGGTGTCGCGTGTCGACCCAAGGTATCTGGTGGCCATCGGTTTTCTCGCCACGTCTTTGGCCTTGTATCACATGACGATACTGAACACCGATATCGATTTCCATACCGCCGCCATGATGCGCGTGTACCAGACGATGGGACTCGCGTTCATTTTCATTCCCATCAATACGCTCTCGTATGTGGGGATGCCGCCCAATAAGAGTAACCAGGTTTCGGGGATTACCAATCTGTCGCGCAACCTGGGCGGGAGTATTGGGATTTCCATGCTGAGCACGTTTCTGCTGCGGCTGGCGCAGAGGCATCAGGTGTATCTGAGCGCGCATACGGGAGCGGGCAATCCGATTTTCCAGAGCCGGATTGCCGGGCTGACGAGGAACTTCAGCAGTCAGGGAGCACCGCCCGATCAGGCGAGCGAGCGGGCGTATGCGATGATTCAGCGCATGATAGCGGGGCAGGCGAGCACACTCGCGTATATCGATATTATTTCAACGGGAGCGATTGCGGTGGCATGTCTGGCGCCGCTGGTGTTTATTATGAAGAAGCCCAGGCGCGGGGCGAAAGCCGCCGCCGCGCATTAGGTGATTCGTTCCCTGAAATCGCTCAAAATCATACTCGACTTTGTGCGGTTTCCCGGGGGGCAGGTCAGTCGCCGTCACGCATCCCGCATTATCAGTGCTCGCGCAGCAGTTTGCAATGCCCCACACGCTCGCCGGCAAACCCACCGTCCCCGGCGCAACCTGCATCGCCTGCAGCCTGTTGTTGAACTGTGCCGTCGCCGTCAGCCCGATGTGCAGCGGAATCGATTTCGGCGCCCCCTGCGGCGCGTAAAGAATTCCCGTAGCGTAGTCCTTCGTCTCAAAGCCGCTGGTCCAGCCTGAAACCTGGCTCACCCGCCCGGTCGAATCGTACCCATAACCCACTACCCGCCCCGATGGATATGTCTCCGCATTCAGATGTCCCGAAAGATCGTAGCTGTAGTTCGAAAACGGATAAGACTTCGCCGCCGTCGTCTGCGTGCTCGAAGTAACCAGCCCAAGGGATCGAAACTGCCGTACAGCATGTCGGAGGCGCTGCCTGTCGACTTCCACCAACCGCCCCAGTCCGTTCGTCACGGCTGTTCCCCCAGGCAACGTCGTAGCACCAGGAAGCATTCGGCGTATCCGAGCCCCACGACGGACTGGAATCCGCATTGTAACTGGCCGGAATACGGCGATCGATCGAATCGTACGTGTAGTCGCCACCCGGCTTCCCGATCTCGAAGGCGTGCTCGACCACTACGCGGCGGGCGGCAGAACAGTCGCGGCAACCCGAATAAACATCCTCTGGTCAGCGGCGTTTCGCCAATCCCTGGCCGCAATAGAACTGGTCCGCCGGGAGCGAGCGGCCGGCCCTGGCAGCATATGATGGTCAGGACGTGCAACCACAACCGGCCGCCCGACCCACCCATGTACGTCATGTAGTGCTCGGCCTGACTGTGGCGGCTTACATGATCACCTATATGGACCGGGTGGTGATCTCATCGGCGGTGCCCTCGATTCAGAAAGAGTTTGGCCTGTCGATGGTGACCATGAGCTGGATTCTGGGGTCGTTTCGCTGGGCTTATTCCATCTTTCAGATTCCGGGCGGATGGCTGGGAGACAAATTCGGCGCGCGCCGGGCGTTGACCGGAATTGTGACGTGGTGGTCCATCTTCTGCGCGGCTACGGCGCTTACGTGGAACGCGGGTTCGATGATTGTGTGCCGCTTCCTGTTCGGCATGGGCGAAGCGGGGGCGTTCCCCATTGCTACGCGGTCGCTGTCGCGATGGATGCTGCCTTCGGAACGGGGCTTCGCGCAGGGGATCACGCACGCGGGCTCGCGTTTGGGCGCGGCCATGACTCCCGCGCTGGTGGCGCTGGTGATCGTGAAGTTCGGATGGCGGGCAGCGTTTGTATCCTTCGGGTCGATTGGATTGGTTTGGTCGGCGGTATGGTTCTGGTATTACCGGGACGATCCCGGCCAGCATGCGGGAGTGAACGCGGCGGAGCGGGATTTGATCGCGACATCTGTGGGCACGCGGAAGTCGACGGACGGGGTTCCGTGGGGGTCCATTCTCAAGAGCCCGCAGATGTGGATCCTCGCCACGATGTATTTCTGTTACACGTATTCGCTGGCGGTGTACCTCGATTGGTTTCCGAAGTATCTGAATGGGGAGCGCGGGTTCAGCATCGAGAAGATGGGGCTCTATGCGAGTCTGCCCTTACTGGCCGGCGTGTTCGGGGATATCGGGGGCGGCTGGCTCTCGGATATTCTGGCGCGGTACATCGGACTGACGACGGCGCGGCGCACGGTGGCGGTGGGCGGATTTCTGATGGGGGCGGTGAGTATACTGGCGGCCTGTTTCGTGCACGATCCGGTGGAGAGCGTTTGGTATTCCTGCGCGGCGATGTTCGGACTCGAACTGACGGTGGGAGTGTCGTGGGCCATCCCGCTGGATATCGGCGGGGATTACGCGGGCTCGGTTTGCGCGGTGATGAATTCGTGCGGAAACATGGGCGGGGCGGTGTCGACGACGATTTCCGGGTATCTGGTGAAATATTTCGGGTGGAATTCGATCTTCGTCGTGATGGCCGTACTGGCAGTGCTGGGGGCGGGGCTGTTCCTGCGCATCGATGCTGAGAAAAGAATCGCCTGATGGCGATTCGGGCAGAGAAGCGGATCGCCTGAGGGCGGCGATAATGAAAGCGATGAAGAGTCTTTGCACATTTTTGCTTGTGCTCGGCCAGTTGTGTGTGGCGGCTCCGGCGCCTCCTCCCAGGAAGCCGAAGCTGATTCTGGCGGTGGTGGTGGATCAGTTCCGCTACGATTACATGCTGCGGTTTCGCGCGGATTATACGGCCGGTTTCAAGAGAATTCTGGAGCAGGGCGCGGTGTTCGAGGATGCGCACCATATCCACGTTCCCACCGTTACGGCTATCGGGCATTCTACCTTTCTGAGCGGAGCGACGCCTTCACTAAGTGGCATTGTGGGCAATGAGTGGTTCGAGCGCGAGACGGGGAAGGTAGTGACCAGCGTTTCGGATCCGGCGACGAAGCTGCTTGGGGCGAATGGGGCCGCAGAAGGGTCGTCCCCGCGGCGTTTGCTGGTCAGTACGCTCGGCGACGAGATCAAGATGACGGGCCAGCAATCGAAGGTGATTGGGATTTCGATTAAGGACCGAGCGGCGATTCTGCCGGTGGGGCATATGGCGGACGGGGCTTATTGGTTCGACGATCCTTCGGGACATTGGGTGACGAGCAGTTACTATGCGGCCGCGCTGCCCGATTGGGTGGCGAAGGTGAATGCGGCGAAACCGGCGGCAGCAGCGGAGGCCGGTGTCTGGTACCCGGTGGAGGCTAAGGTGGGCTCGGCCAAGCCGTTTTGCGCGATGGCCACGGCCGGCGTAGCGAAGTGTCTGTCGATCGAGGCATCGCCGTGGGGCAACGAGATGATCGAGGATTTCGCCGAGCATGCGCTGGCGGCGGAGAAGCTGGGGCAGCATACTGGTACGGACATCCTTGCGGTGAGTTTTTCCGCCAACGATTATGTGGGGCACGCGGTGGGTCCGGACGCGCCGGAGGTTCGGGATATGGCGATTCGCACCGATCGTTTGCTCGGGAAGTTGCTGGACGGTGTCGACAGGACCGTGGGTCTGGCGAATGTGGTGGTGGTGATGACGGCCGATCATGGGGTGGCTCCGGTGCCGGAGGTGAATACGGCGCGGCGCATGATCGGCGGGCGCAATTCGGATAGCGATCTGGCGAAGGCGATGAACGATGCTTTGGTGGCGAGGTATGGAGCCGGGCAGTGGATTGTGGCGAGTTCCGGTGGGGCGTATCTGAACCGGCAGTTGATGGACGCAAAGAAGCTGGATGAAGCGGATGTGGAGCGGACGGCGGCCGCGGCGGCGCGTCGACAGCCGCATGTTTTTCGAGTCTATACGCGCGTGGAATTGCTGCGCAATGAGGTGCTGGAGGATGAGGTTACGGATGCGGTACGGCGGGGATTTTACCGGACTCGGTCGGGCGATGTGATGGTGATCCCCGAAGAGTTTTATATTTACAGTGCGGCCGGGACCACTCACGGCACTCCATTCAATTACGATACGCATGTCCCGGTGATTTTTATGGGTGCGGGGATTAAGGCCGGACACTACTTCGAGAAGATCGCGGTGAACGATATCGCCCCGACGCTGGCGGCGATCGTGGGCGTGGAACAGCCGAGCGGGTCGGTGGGCCGGGTATTGCAGGAAATGTGGCAGTGAGCGGGTTCCGGCGGTTTTTTGATTTTATGGCTGGGATGGGCCTGATTGTTCGGGACGATCCGAAGAAGGTGGTCGATCTGACGGTGCGGGAATGGGGTCCCGAGGTGGATGGATTTGTCCTGTCGATTCGGGAGATGCCGCATGAGGACCCGGATGCTCAGGCGGCGGTTTCTTTGATTTTGCGGAATGTGGGCGGAACGCTGCGATCTTTTGTCGTGCCTGGGTGGGTGTTTTTTTATTCGTTTGAAATATTAGGTTCGGATGGGACTCCCGCGGCGGTGAGTTCGTTTGGGCGGGAGTTGTTGAAGCCGGCGCGGCGCACCGAACGGATTGAGGTCGCCTTGGGACCGGGCGAGTTTACGGAGACGCAGATTCCCATTGGTTCTTTGTTTTCGCTCTCGGGGCGTGTTAAGTATCGGGTGGTTGCGTCGTGTACTCCGTTTGAGGGCGTTTCGGTTCGGTCGAACCTGATCTTGATTTGAGCCGGGCCGATTCGTCAGACGGCTTCGGCGAATCCGGAGGGCCAGCCGAACGCCGCCAGCGCGGTGAGCAGGATGTAGCGGGCGCCAGCCGTTTCTCCCTGCTCGATGGCCAGCACGGCGTGATACAGAAAGTCCGCCAGCCGTTCATGCCGCGCGCTGTTTTTGACCCGCCGCAGCCGGGCGTGCTCCTCCGTCATCGATGCAATGACCGATGCTCCCCGCCCAGCGGCTAATCGATCCACCCAATGGATAAGATGATGACGATTCTCGTCAAACACCGGAATCGCGATCGGCGCGGTTTTGATGGGAACCGATTTGGTTCGACGCGCCGGCCGGATGTCTCTGACACTGGGGGTCACACCCAATATTTCGCACGCGAAGCCCGGTGCGTCTATCCTCAATATAGTTAATGCTCGACTCCTTTGAATCCATCATTGCCATAGTTGGCCCCGGAGGCGTACTGACAGGCGAGGCGGTCCACGGCCGAAGCACCGGCTGGGCCACGCGCGGCAACATGCAGGCCTGCGCCATTGTGAGACCGCGCACCACCGCCGAGGTTTCCGCAATTCTGCGCGTGTGCCACGAGAAGGGCCAGCCCGTAGTGCCGCACGGCGGGTTGACGGGGCTGGTCGAAGGAAGCCACGCCGGAGCGCATGAGATCGCGCTGTCGCTGGAACTGATGGACCGCATTGAAGAGGTGGACGAATCCGGCCTTACCATGACCGTCGAAGCGGGCGTGGTTCTCGAATCCATTCAGAAGCGGGCGGAAGCGTCCGGACTTTTCTTCCCTCTGGATCTGGGGGCGCGCGGATCGGCCATGATCGGCGGCCTGATCTCGACAAACGCCGGCGGCAATCGGGTGATCCGCTATGGCATGACGCGCAATCTGGTGCTGGGCATCGAAGCGGTGCTGGCGGATGGCACCCTCATCTCGTCGCTTTATCCGATTGTCAAGAACAATTCGGGATACGATCTGAAGCAGTTGTTTATCGGGTCGGAAGGAACGCTGGGCGTGATCACTCGCGCCATACTGCGCCTGCTGCCGCAACCGCGCAGCCAGAATACGGCGCTGATCGCGGTGACGGAATTCGCCCATCTGCCACGTATCCTGCGCCAACTGAGCGCCGGGCTGGGTGGAACGCTCAGCGCCTTCGAAGTGATGTGGAACGGGTTTTACAGGCTGGTGAGCACTCCGCCGGCGCGGCAGAAGCCTCCGCTGCCGCAAACTTTTCCCTATTACGCGATCGCCGATGCGCAGGGCTCGGATCAGAAGTTCGACCAGGAGCGCTTCGAAGCGGTGCTGACGAGCATCACGGAGGAGGGACTGGCGGCCGATTGCGTAGTCGCGATGTCAGCCTCGGAACGACAAGCGATCTGGGCTTTGCGCGACGACGTGGATCAGTTCCATCAATACCGGCCGTGGTTCGGTTTCGACGTCAGCATGCCGATCCGGCATATGGAGACCTATGTGACGAACGTACGGGCCGCCCTCGACGCCGCCTGGCCGCAGAACGTGGCTTTCATATTTGGACACATGGGCGATGGCAATCTGCATCTGAATATCCATGTGGGCAGCGGCGATGCGGAATCGCGGCGGCGCGTGGAGGCGATCGTTTACGGAGGGTTGAGCGCACGGCAGGGATCGGTTTCGGCTGAGCACGGCATCGGCCTCGAGAAACGCGGCTATCTGAGTCTCTGCCGCACGCCGCAGGAGATCGAACTGATGCGAACTCTGAAGCGCGCCATGGATCCCAAAGGAATTCTGAACCCCGGCAAGATTTTCATTTGATAGCCTGAAGGTTTGGTGGGGCAGATTTCCGATCTGCCCTCGCTTCGAACAGGGAGATTGGTGCGCTGGCGCGTGGCATTACCGGTGGGGATCGCGGCCTTGAGCGCGTGGAGTTTGCTCCACGCCCAACGGCCCTTCCGGGAGTATGAAGCCATCGAGTACAACGATTTTCCTCTGCCTGCCGACTACAGAGACCTTCACGAATGGACGCGGGCGCGGTTGCGTGTCCCGGGAGTCAATCGCGGCTACCGAAGCTTCCTCAACTGGACTATGGATTACCCGCGCTCCGACCGGCACCTGCTCCAGGGCATGCGTCGGCTGACGCGCATCGACTCGAAGTCCGTCGAGCAGGTGGTCGATCTGGACGGCAGCGACGATATTTATAACTGGCCTTCGCTCTACGCCGTGGAAGTGGGGCACTGGTTTATCCCCGACGATCAGGCGAAGCAATTACGCGAGTATCTGCTGCGCGGCGGATTTCTGATGGTGGACGACTTCCACAGCACTTACGAATGGGCGGTGTTTATGGCGAGCATTACCAAGGTGTTCCCCGACCGGCTTATCGTCGATATTCCTAACAACGACCCTATCTTTCATACCATCTATAACCTTGATAAACGCTTTCAGGTGCCCGGGGCGCAATACCTGCGCAGCGGCCGCACTTACGAAATGGACTCGAACGGCAGGCCGGAGCACTGGCGGGCCATTTACGACGACAAAGGGCGCATCATGGTGGCTATCTGCCACAACATGGATCTGGGCGACGCCTGGGAGTGGTCGGACGATCCACGCTATGACGAGAAGTTCGCCGGACTGGCGTATCGGATCGCAGTGAATTACTGGGTCTACGATCTGACTCATTGATCGGTGATTTTCAAGTAGGCGGCGTTGCGGCTAAAAGTGGAACCCAACGGTCGCCGTGATGGCGCGAGGCGAAACATAGTGAGTTCCGCTGAAGGTTGAGATGAAGTTGTAGAGCGCTTCCTTGTCGGTCAGATTGATGACTGTCAGGCGCGCACTGAACTTATATCTGTCGCCATGGAATACATTGTCGTGCCCCACGGCAATATCGAAGAGATTGCGCGATGCAATGCGGGGCGGGTTATGATCGTCGTTCTCCGTTCCAGGGGCCGGCAGGCTCAGGTACTTCGATCCATACATCGAGGCGGGACACAGGCCGGTGGGACTGATCGGCGTTGTCGGTGTGGCAAAAACGCTGCCGCAGTAGAGTCCCGCCTGGAATTGCTGATCCGGTGTGAGAACCGAGGCATCCACGATCGAATCGTTGCCGTTGGGGCCGTTCCCAGGACAACCGGCGCACGGTGCGGGACCGGCTACCAGTCCACTGTCGTAACGCCAATTGAGGCTGAACCACGGAGCCTTCTTTGACGGCGGCTGATATTGCAAATGCGTGGTCTGGTTGAATTTCTCGTCGTGGTCGATGCGGAACACGCTGACCGCGCCGGGTGTCGCGCCGATGCCAGCGATCTGCGGACCGAAGAAGCGCGCCGCTACGCTGGACATCACGATAAAAGCCGAGAGCCCGTGGAAATTCGGCAACGTGCCGCGAATGGCGTACCCGGGAATCTTTGAGCTCTGCCATTCGATCGGATAGGTGATCGGGGTTGCGCCAAGCACACTGAAGTCGAAGGCCTTATGGGTGTACTTCCAGATGTATTCGCCGTCGAGGACGAAATACTTGCCGAAAGCCTGCTGCAGGCCGGCATGAAACTCATTGCGGTGACCGGGGCTCAGCGGCGTGGTGGTCACACATGCGCCGCCAGGAACGGCGGACTGAAGTGCGTTGATGACCGGGTCGTTGCATCCCAGGCTGGCCAGCACCAGGTTCTCGTTAAACGGACTTTCCATAGTGCGTGCATAAGAGACGCGAAGGACCGTGTTAGTCGGCTTGATGTTATAGGCGATGCCGAGGCGCGGCTCGCCTTGACCTGCACTGGCGAGGCCATTGTATTTATCAAAGCGTACGCCCAGATTGAAGGTCCAGTTCTTCAGCGTGATCGCGTCCTGCACGTAGAAAGCGAATTCCTTAATGTCGGCGTGACCGTAGTAAGAGTAATTGCCGCTGGTTTTATTCGAGCAACCGTCGGACGCAGGCAGTGCCGCCGTCCTGGTCAGGTCGAAGCAGCCGAGGAGCGGTATGAAGTTTGGATTCTGCGTCAGCGCTCCCGTGCAGTTGCCGGGGTCAGTCAGCAGTGGATTGGTGTCGGGGCTTCCGTCGGGATTGAGACAAGGGGCGTTGGCAGTAGGATCGACCAGGCCGATCGTATCCCGTTCCGTAATGAACGTGTGTTCATAAGTGGACCCCACCTTGACGTTGTGCATGTGATTGATCCAGGAATAGCTGATGCGACCGCCCGCATTCTTGAGACTGCGGTTTTGCGCGATCGACTCCGACTGCAGATTATTGGTCCAGTCGGCAAAGGGATCGCCGCTTGGGTAGTAATTATATTGATCCTGGCGAACGAATGCGCCAAACGTGAAGATGCTGTTGGCGTTGATCAGGTGAGTCCAGGTGGGCGCGATATTAAACGTCCTGATCTTCGACCTTTGATCCTGGGGTCCGATAAGCTGGCCGTTGGGCCCGATGGCGTTCCGGTCGAGCGCGGTCCATGCCTGCGTAGTTTGCGCGTCATACGAATTGGGAGTCTGGAACCAGGACCGGCTGAAGCCAAGATTGAGGTTGATCGAGTCTTTATCCGAAAGCCTGAAATCGAGGCGGTCGAAGATGTTCTCTTCATTGCCGTGATCGTGAAAGACCTGGAACTCGGGACCGTCGAGAAAACGGCCGGTGTTGAGACCGTTGACCGAGATGAAATTCCCCCACTTCTCCTGGCCATACCCCAGATCGAAGCCGCCGTTGGAACTGCCAAACGTGCCGTAGGACGCGGTCACGTCGCCGTGGGGTTGGGTAGATCCCAGGCCGGAGCGTGTGGTCACCACCACTACCAAACTGGTCTTACCGCCGTATTCGGCGGGCGGCGCGCCTTCAATCACTTCCATCGACTGAACGGAATCGACCGGGATCTGATTGGAGAAAACTTTGCTTTGCTGGTCGGTAATGGGCTGGCCGTCGACGGAGAAGGAATTCGAAGCGTGATCGCCGAGCCCGTGGAACAGGCCGTTGGAATCGGCCGCGACGCCAGGCGTGGCAAGCGTCACCAGGGAACTCAGTGACGATGAGGCGCTTTCGAGAGGCAGTTTTTCAAACAGGCCGCGATCCACGTCGGTGTGGGTCGAGGGATCGGTTTCGACCAGATCGCCCGCTCCCGTAATCGTCAGGCTGGTAGTGGAAGCGCCGATCTTCAGGCTGAACTTCACCTCGATCGGTATCGGTGAGCGAACGTCCAGATCCTGCTCGGCCGTCTCGAATCCCGTCGCCAGTGCGGAACAGTGATAGTTATTGTACGGTACGTTATCGAACTCGAATTTTCCCTGGGAATCGGCCTGGATGGTCTGCTTATATTGTGAGACCGGGTTCTGAATCTCAACCGTAGCGCCTTTGATGGCGGCGCCCGAGGGGTCGAGAACCGATCCGCGAACGGTCCCCGCGGTGGCGCTTCTCGATTGCGCGAGCGCTGACGTCGACGTCGCTATAAAAAAAAACGGGGCGATAAGTACAAAAGATAATCGAGTTAGTCTGGGCACGTTGACTCCTGATGTCAAGAATCGATTCTGAAGTAATTGGCGGAATCTTCCACGCGGAATTCCACGAGCGGGAGTTATGTCCGATGAACGGGCTGGTTCGGGCTGTAAGTGGAAAGTCGGGGAAGTACCTATTGGAGCAGCAACGGCACCAGGCAGACAGCCATGGAGTTAGACCAGCCAGCGAACCGCAGCGAAAAGTCGAGATCGTCGGCAGTTACCGTTTCGCGGCGATCGAGCCGTGCCGCCACGGCGATCAGGCACACCCATGCGGCGGTGCCGGCGACTACCGCATAAACCGAGTTTGCCGTCATTACCAGAAAAATCCACGATGCGGGGACCGGCACAAGGGCCAATACCCAACCAGAGGCGTGCAGACCGCTGCGGCCTAACCAGATACACGCGGCAGTGGCCAGCAGATGACCGGCGATGGCGGCGCCAAGAAATGCCGGAGAGAGTACGATATTCCTGACCTGGGCAGGTCCGGCCAGTGCCCTCGCCAGGCAAAATATGGCGGTGGTCAGCAGAACGCTTGCCGCGTACCAGCGCGCATGCTTGCGAAAGTCATTGGCGGGGCCGGTCTGCAGCAGGCAGAAATCGCGCACGCAGAAAACAATCCAGATGCACAGCGCGACGAAAATCACAACCCTCCCAATCACCGCTGGTTACCAGTTCAACAAATGCCGAATGCTCCGCGCCTGGCGTTTACTTACCACAAACTCCATCCTGTTATTCAGAGTTACCAGCCAGCGCTGGCTGCTGATAGAACTCATCCTGCGAACGTGATCGATGTTGACCAGGGCATTACGGTGAATCCTTCGAAAGCTGGTGTCGCTCAAACGCTCCTCGATCGCCTTGAGGGTCTGCGTCGCCAGAAACTTATTCTTCACGGTCAGGACCCAGACCAGATCTCCCTCGGCCTGAAAGGCATAGACCTCATCGGTATTGAGCAGGACATATTCCGTGCCGCTGCGCCCTACGATTTTGCGCGCAGGCCGGGCTCCCTGAGCGCCGGCGCGGGGTAACTCAGCGACCTCCTGAATGCGCGCGACCTTTTCAGCCGCCTGAATAGCGGAAGTGCGCCGGGCTCTTTCCACGGCTTCGAGGAGCCGCTCTCTCGACACGGGCTTGAGCAGGTAATCGACGGCGCCGGCTTCGAAGGCCTGGATGGCGAACCGATCCCACGCGGTGACGATGACGATCACGGGCAACGGCGTTGCCTGTTTCAGGCTGCGCGCCACATCGAGGCCGCCCATCACGGGCATCTGCAGATCGAGCAACACCAGATCCGGCCGGTCCTCGGCGATCCTCTCCAGCGCTGTCACGCCGTTCTCCGCCTCCCCGACTACGCTTACGTCCTCAAGAGTCTCCAGCTCTTCCCGCAGGATGCTGCGGGCGATCGGTTCGTCATCGACAATCAGGGTTCTCAGCGTGCTCCCCATGGACCTTGCTTTTACCATGTTCGGGGGCGTGAAGGTTCATAAAATCTGGCTGGCGGTCTGAGTCTGGCGGTGAAAGAACTAAGTTCGGCGAGCGAGCGGAATCGCGTGCACGCATGATCTGTCGTTGGGTATTCTGGACGGATGCGGCGACATATTCCACGCGTAGTCTTGTGGCTGGTTAGTATGTGCTGTGCAGGGAACGCCGCCGCACAGGATCCTTTCGAGATCCATATCTACGAATACGAACCTATGTACCGCGGCGAGTATAGTCTGGAGGCTCACTTCAACGTTACGGCGCAGGGTAACTCCTCGCCTGACGGAACACTGCTCCCGAGCGATGGGCAGACCCATCTGACGCTCGAACCTACGGCTGGGTTATCATCCAATCCGGACTTGCCCGATTTCGCCCTGGGTTTTATGTTTCTCAGCGCCTGGGAACACGGTTACGCGCCCGAATTCGGAGGGTGGCGAGTATTGCCTCACGTGTACCTTCCCGAGTCGTGGAACCTGCCGGTGCGCCTCGGATTCGTCGCCGAGTTTTCCTTCCAGAACACTCACTACGAAGAGAATTCCCGGCGGGCGGAACTGCGTCCCATACTCGACCGGGGGTTTAGCCACTGGCAGATCGTGCTGAACCCGGTCTTCGAAAGGGCACTCCATGGACCGGGCACAAACCACGGGTGGAATTTCGAACCGGCGGGATTGATTCGCTGGAAACGGGAGAAGCTTTCGCCCTCGCTCGAATACTACGGAGAAATCGAAAGCATCGACGTGCGACCCCACTTCCAGCCGGAAGTTCATCAGCTGTTTGCCGGAGGCGACTGGGAAGCCAGGCCCGATTTCAGCATCAACTTCGGTCTGGGATTCGACCTTGGCGATCGCGGCCCGGGCATCGTCGTAAAGAGCCGTTTCGAATGGCACTGGGGGCACCCGAAGCATCCCTCGGCGCACACCGATTAAACGACTTCGCGCCTCTCGATGAATCGGCGAGGGCAGATCGGAAATCTGCCCCACAACGATCAGCGGGTTCTCATGGGCGAGCAGCATGGCGTCTCGACCGGCTTCGGCTCCATCAATTCGACGCGCGTCAGATTCGGATCATAGAGGTTGAGCTGCCATTTGCCATCGCGCCCGATCTTCGGTTTCTCCGTCAAATTGACTCCACGGTCAGTCAGGTTCTTGTAGGCCGCCTCCATGTTGGGAACGCCCAGGGCGAGGTGATTCATTACGCCGCGCGTCTTCGGAGTGGGGTTATGGACGTTGAGCATATACTCCAGCCAGTCGTCGCCATCCGGCACGCGCATGTCGACCCAGCTGATGTCGGTGTCCGTTTTGCCGCCGTGCCACATTTCGGTGAAGCCGAGGATGTCCTGGTAGAAGCGATCCTCCGCGGCTCGATCCTGCACGATGAAGCCGGCGTGAATGATGCGTTGGGACGCACCCGTGTTGAGAAGCGATTTATATTGGACGAACTCAATCGTGCGGCCCTCAGGATCTTTCACCGACAGGGTCAGGTTGTCTTGAGACAGACTCGCGCTAATGCCCCGGCTCTTGAGGTAAGCTCCCAGTTGCCTGGCGTTGGTTGTCTCGAAGGCGATGTTGATGAGGCGGTCCTCGGCATCGTCTTTAAGATCGGCGGAGAGTTGAATGTATTGGTGGTCATTGACCCTGAAAACGGCCGTGGGCTGCTCCACCAGACCGAGATCGCCCTTGTAGAACTGGCGCGCGACCGCGAGGTCGTTGGTCTTCAGGGCGACATGGGCCACGCCGCCGAT
>Ga0302320_10010483_pt1 | contig 19749 bp, 15 predicted proteins | sample Bog_T0_3_FD_202130 | JGI IMG/M metagenome (GOLD analysis project Ga0302320, IMG submission 202130) | Peat permafrost microbial communities from Stordalen Mire near Abisko, Sweden - Bog_T0_3 | ecosystem: Environmental > Terrestrial > Soil > Wetlands > Peat | place: Sweden: Abisko, Stordalen Mire... | reverse complement strand
AAATTGTGAAAAGCGCCAAGCTCATGGCGCTACTTTCGCAAAAGTATTGGACGGGCGCAAGCAACCGATTCGCGGACTGTGGATTCGTGGCACGCGCTATTATGCCCGGCTGAATGTTGAGAATCCCCTCACCGGCATTAAAAAGAACCAGCGTGTGCCTCTGGTCACCAAAGAGGGTAAACCTGTGCAAACCGTGGCACAGGCTGTGGCCGAGTTGAATCGGTTGCAGACGCAACGGTCAGACAACACGCTGCCGACGTTGGCACGAACGCCGAAGTTTAACGAATACTCGGCGCGTTATCTGGATTTTATCGGCAGTGGTCAGGGAACTAAAAAGCTGGGAACAGTGGCGAAAGAAAAAGCGCTCCTGAAACGCTGGAGTGATTACATCGGCGCGTTGCGTCTCGACCAGATCAAGCGGGTTCACGTCAATCGGTTTATCGAATCACGCCTGAAGGAAAACGTATCACCGCGAACCATCAACTTGGATGTGATTGCTCTGCGGGTTGTTTTCAAACGCGCCCTGTCCGATGGACTGGTCCAGCGGTTGCCAACAGAAGGGTTGCAGCCGCTCAAGACCAGCACCAAGAAACGCTCACTGTTCACGTCGGCTGATCTGGACAAACTGTGCCAGGCTGCGTTTGAAACAAAGCAGAATAAACAGGGTGCCGATGTTCCGGTCACTGAAAATGCACAGGAATTTGTGGATTACATCAGGGTGCTCGCCTATAGCGGCGCACGCCGCAACGAAGCCCTCGGCATACGCTGGGAAGATGTTGATTTTGCAAACAACCAGCTTTTCATTCGCCGACAGATCACGGAACGCGGAATCGAAGACCTCAAGAACCGCGACGCGCGCGTGGTGGATTTCAATCCGAAGCTGAAGGCGCACCTGCTCGACATGAAGGCGCGGTCGCACGACGCCTCGCAATGGCTTTTCCCATCACCCCAGCGAGGCGAAAAGGACATTCCTGCAAAGACATTTCGTGAATCATTGGTGCTGGTTCGCGAGCGCGCCAAACTGCCAAGCTTTGGATTTCACGATTGTCGGCACCATTTTATTTCAATGGGCGTCATGAGTGGCATTGATTTTATGACGATAGCTGCCTGGGTGGGACACAAAGACGGCGGCGTCCTGATTGGAAAGGTTTATGGGCATCTGGCCAACGAGCATCGCAAAGCAATGGCCGGGCGGATGAATTTTGAACCCGTCCAACAGAAATCAGATAAATCAGCCTGACTTCGTATTTTAGTTTTTAGTTGTGCCAGCATAGCAGTTTTCGGTGGTGTTTTTTATGAAACACCATCAACGAAAATGCCGATGTTGCAAAAAGTGGTTTATCACCGATCCCCGCAACCACCATCACCAGCGGTTCTGTCTGAAAATTAAATGCCGGAAGGCCAGCAAGGCAGCGAGCCAAAAGCGTTGGCAATCCAAACCAGCAAACCGTCGCCACTGGTGCGGCCCGGACGAAGTTGAGCGGGTTCGGGCATGGCGCAAGTTGCATCCATTCTATTGGAAGCGAGACGGACGCCGGAAATAGATTGCGCTACAAGATTTCATCGCTGCGGCTTACGCCCATCTGCCATCATGGAATAATGCCTGCCGGCTTCGGGCCGGAGGCATCACAAAAAATTGAAACAATACCGACAACAAATGACATGAGCCGGGCCGACAAAGAACGCTGGACGAAATGCACCGCCGTATATGTGCGGATGTCCACGGAGCATCAGCAGTATTCGACCAGCAACCAGATGGACGTGATCCGCGAATACGCCAAGCGCCGCGAACTGGGCATCGTAAAGGAGTATTCCGACGAGGGCAAAAGCGGGCTGAACATCCAAGGGCGCGACTCGCTCGCGCAGATGATCCGCGATGTCCAGGATGGCAAAGCGCAATACTCGTCCATCCTCGTTTATGATGTGAGCCGGTGGGGACGTTTCCAAGATGCCGATGAAAGCGCGTATTACGAATACATCTGCCGCCGGGCGGGTGTGTCGGTCCACTACTGCGCGGAGCAATTCGAGAATGATGGCAGCCCAATGTCCTCGGTCATGAAAACCATGAAGCGGACGATGGCGGGCGAATACAGCCGGGAACTTTCGACGAAAGTGTTTCAGGGCGCGTGCCGGCTGATCCAACTTGGCTACAAGCAGGGCGGCACGGCGGGCTTCGGCCTGCGGCGGATGCTGATTGACCAGAGCGGCGAGCGGAAGGCGATGCTCAAGATGGGCGAGCAAAAAAGCATCCAAACCGACCGCGTGGTGCTGGTGCGCGGCCCGGAAGATGAGATCAAAATCGTCCGCTGGATTTTTCAAACATTCATCGGTGAAGGAAAAATTGAATCCGAGATTGCGGCCATCCTTAACGCGCAAGGCGTGAAGACGGATTTCGGGCGGGAATGGAACCGGGCAACAGTGCATCAAATCCTCACCAACGAAAAATACATCGGCAACAATGTTTATCACCGCACGTCCTGCAAGCTGAAGAAGAAGCATGTTGTCAATCCACCGGACAAATGGATTCGCGCCGATGGCGTATTTGAGGGCATCGTCGAGCCGGAACTATTTTTACGGGCGCGGGAAATCATTTTGGCGCGAAGCCAGAAATTGACGGATGAGGAAATGCTGGAAAAGCTCCGAACGCTGCTGAAAATGCACGGGCGCATTTCGGGCATCCTGATTGACGAAGCGGAAGGACTGCCATCGAGCACAGCGTTCAGCCATCGTTTTGGAACATTGGTGAACGCCTACCGGCTGATTGGTTATGATCCCGGCATTGATTACAGTTTCGTCGAGGAAAACCGGCGGCTGCGGAAACGTCACCCGGAAATCGTCGCCGAAGTCGTCCAAAAAATTTCCGACCTCGGCGCGTCGGCGGTCTGGAATCGTGAAACTGAACTGCTGGACGTGAACGGTGAAATGCGCGTGTCCATCGTGTTGTGCCGGCATACGGAGACTGGCGCGGGTTCGTCGCGCTGGCTGATCCGACTGGACGCGAGCGCGCGGCCGGACATCACCATCGCCGTGCGGATGGATTTCACCAATGAGAACATCCAAGACTATTATATTTTGCCGGCGCTGGACATGACCTGGGAAAATCTGCGGGTGGCGGAAGCCAACGGCATTCACTTGGACACCTACCGATTCGACACGCTGGAGGCATTTTTCGCCATGACGGAGCGGGTGAAGCTGGAGGAACTCACATGAGCGACGAGGTGCAACTGATACCGGTTGAGCAGATTTTCGTCGTAAATCCGCGCTACCGGGACCCGAAAAAATTTGCCATCATTGTCCAAAACATCAAGAACGTCGGCCTGAAAGTGCCGATCCAAGTGAGCCGCCGGCCAGCGAACGAGACGGACTCCTTCAAGTATGACCTGATTTGCGGACAGGGGCGCATGGAAGCCTTCAAGGCGCTGGGACATAAAGAAATTCCCGCAGAAGTGAAGGAGCTATCCAGACAGGAACTGCTGATTTGCAGCCTCGTGGAAAACATCGCGCGGCGTTATCCGAAGCCGATGGATTTAATCCGCGAAATTGAACGGCTGAAAACGATGGGCAACAACGTCCATCAAATCAGCAAAAAGCTGGATGTCAGCGACGCTCTGGTGCGCGGATATTTGAGCCTGAAAAACTCTGGCGAAGAACGGTTGCTGGAAGCCGCCGTGATGGGAAAAATTCCACTTTGGGTGGCGGTGGACATCGCAAAAACAGACACGCTGGAAACGCAGCGTGAACTACTGAAAGCCTACGAAGAAAAGCAGATTGATTACAAATCCCTCAAGTATGTCAAAGGACTGATGGAAAGCCGCCGGCGGATCGGCAAGCAACGGGGCGGCAGGACAACGGGGATAAAACCAAAAGCCAGCATCGAAAGCATGGTCAACTCCTATCGCAAGGAGAGCCAACGACAAAAACTGATGATCAAAAAGGCGAAGTTGTGCGACGCCAGGCTGGGTTTCATCGTGACGGCCTTCAACAAGCTGCTGGCTGACGAGAATTTTTACACGCTGTTACGGGCGGAAGTCCTGCCGACGATGCCGAAATATCTTTCGGCCAAACTCTCACCCCAAACAAAAAACAGAATATGAGCGAAATGAAAATTGGATTTGAGCTGCGAAAAATCCGGCTGGCGCTGGAAAACATTCTACCGATGCGACTGGTCAAAGCCGAGGAGAAGGACACTTACCGGTTCAAGGCGATTATCGGCTCCATCCCACAGGTTGGGCTGGTTGAACCGCTGGTGGTATATCCACAAAAGGATTTGCCCGGAAAATATATGCTGAAAAACGGACACCTCCGTTATTTCGCGTTGAAAGATTTGGGCAAAACGGAAGCCGACTGTCTCATCGCCACGGATGACGAGTGCTACACCTACAACGCCCGCATCAGCCGGTTACCACCAATTCAGGAACACAAGATGATCGTCAAAGCGGTAAACAACGGCGTCAGCCCGGAGCGGTTGGCGGTGGTGCTCAACATGCCGTTGCGGGTGGTGCAGGCATCCATGAACCTGCTGAAAGGCATTCATCCTGATGCGGCGGAATTATTGAAGGACAAAAACATCTGCCCGAAAGCCCTCCGGCTGTTCAAGCGTGTGAACGGAAACCGGCAGATTGAAATGGCGGAAATGATGGTCACGATGAACAACTATGTGGCCGGCTACGCCGAAGCGATGGTTCTAGGGACGCCGCAACATCAACTGGTGAACCCGGACGAGCCGAAGAAAAAGGCCGGGATGTCGCCGGAAGACATCGCACGGATGGAAAGTGAAATGGAATCTCTGGAACGCGACTTAAAAGCGGTCACTGATACCTATACGGAAAATATGTTCACCCTACAAACGGCGCAAACCTACATCAAAAACCTGCTGAAAAATGCGAAGGTTGTCCGGTATCTGAATGCGAATCACGCCGAAATTTATTCGGAGTTTGAAACGATTGCGGCGGCAGAGACGGTATAAATAATCCAAACTTTGCCTCCCCATTCCCGCACGAGACATGGATTTACACAGAGCAATTTGTCAAGAATTGCGGCCCGGAGCGCATCGCGCTTGGGTGAATACTCGTGGTGACGGATTTCTCCGCGCCGGCTATTGCTGGACGTAGCCCAAGTAAGACAACCTAAACGCAAATGCGTGAGGACTCACTTGATATTTTTCGGCTAATGTTTTGATGGTTTTTTCTTCCATCAAGTCCACTGCCTCAATTTCACTAAGGTCTTTATCGACGAACGCCTGCGGCATCAATAATTCGGCGGCGAACAGATTGGCCTCTTTCTCGTCAACATCGGTGCCTTTGCTGGATTCGTCGCTGCGAAGACGAACCTCGAATCCTCGATCAACGTGAACCTTGTCGCCGGCATGGAGCAAAAAATGCCCCAATTCATGCGCAATGGTGAAACGCTGACGATTACGATGGTGACTGCTGTTGACGCCAATGATGGCGGATGATTTTTCGTGGTTGCGGAACAGAAACCCAGAAATGTCGCCTTTCACGCGGTCTTTGCGCACATCGAGGTGCATCGCATGGGCAATTTGTTCAACATCAACCGGTGCGCTGACGATATTGTTCTTATCAAGCAAATCAGCGGACATCTCCCTGATCAATTTTCTACGGACGCTCATATGACTTTGGTTTTAGATGGTTTTGATATTTCCCCGACGATCCATTTTTCCTCCGCCGCCGAAAGCCCGTTCGTCAGTTTCTGCTCAAAATGAGGCTGATCCTCGCGCTGGTCAGGCATCAACTGTGCAACGGGAACCTTCATAGCAGCGGCCAAGTCGAAAAGGGTATGCAGCAAAAGCTTCTGCCTGCCCTTTTCGATGTTTGTGACTGAAGTGCGCGTTAAATTCACGCGCGCGGCTAGACCTTCCTGCGTTAGCTTGGCGATTTTACGTGTGTCCCTGATACGCCTGCCAACGGTTTCATACAAATTTTTTTGTTTTTTATTTGGCTGCATGTGCGGCTGCTTGCCAACAGGATGACGTAATGAAAATAGGGCATTCCGCATCAGATGTCAACAGGATAAACTGTCAGTAATACAAACATACTATTCCGTTATGTGCTTGTCATTGACAAACTCGGAGGCAGGCGTATAATGTATCCAAGCTGGCGATGATGCCGGCTGTAACTACTAAAAACAAAATGGCTGATATAGAGCTGCACGTTCATACGTGCGAAGGCGTGGAGCCGAAGCTGATCAAGATCGCTTCGGACGCCACGGTTGAACAACTGATAAAAGAACTGCAAGCGGCTGGTGCCGCTGTCGGCGAACCCGGAGAGGAAATCGTTCTCTGGGTCGAAAACCAGGAAGTCGCCTGCGAGCGTGGCCGGAAGCTCCATGAGCATGGCATCGGTCACGGCCATCACATTCACTGCCATCGCTGCAAGCAGGTGAAGGTGTTCGTGACCCACGAGTCGCAAATCAAAGAGAAGTCGTTCGCGCCGTCGGCGACGATCCACAAAGTTCGCGAATGGGCTGTCGAGGCGTTCGGGCCGCTGGTTCGGGAGCAAGACGAGGCTTTATATCTGCATGGCGATCTCAAGGCCAAGCTGTCTGAGCACGCCCATATCGGCTCATTTGTGAAGCCTTCGCACTGCGAACTCGACCTGTGCCTCGCGCACAAGGAGGCGCAGTCGATCGAGGTTGCGGTGCTCACCACCAGCGGCTCGTGGCCGCATGAGGGCTTTGAAACCGTGCCGGCCCACCAGTTGGTCAAGGTGGAGCTGCAACGCGCGGCCAAGAAATTGGGCCTCGCGGATACCAACGGCTGGGTTGCCAAGGTCGGCAACGTGGAGCTGAACGTCGAAAAGAGCTACCTCAACAACGGCTTGAAATGCAGAGTCGAAATTGATTACGGCCCTCGGGAAGGCGGCGGCGGCGATGAATGAGACGGCGTCCAGATTGCGATTTGATAAGGACGTCGACACGATGGGCGACAGACTGCTGGGCGTCAGGGGCTGGAAACTTTACACCAAGGAGTTTCCGGTCCTTGACGTCGGCTTTCAGGCAGAAGGTCGAACCGAGCTGCGGGTGAGGCTCGTCGCTACCAATTGGAACGATGAGCCGCCGTCGGTCGAACTGCTGGACAAGGACGGCAATTATTTGACAGGCCCAAAGATTCCGCAGAATTCGGGCAATGTATTCCATACGGACAACCATCATTTGACAGGTCGTCCGTTCGTTTGCATGGCCGGCGCGCGAGAATACCACACTCATTCGAGCCATACTGGTGATTTGTGGGACAATTACAAACGCCGCGGAGGTTACGATTTGGGCGGGATCATGACACAACTCTGGCACGTTTGGAAAAAATGCAATCCATGAATACGATTTTAGTCCCTTCGGCCATCGTCTCCGAGACGCTGGCGATTCTCCAAAAAGTCGGGCGGCGGCGCTCTGAGTGCGTCGTTCTTTGGCTCGGGAAGCGCGGTGCTGACAGCATCCGCGTTGAGGAAGTGTATAAGCCTGACCAAGTGGCAAGCCGCGATTTTTTCCGCATCCCGGAAGAATCGATGGAGAAGCTTTTTCAGAAACTGCGCGCGCAGAGGCTTTTCGTCGCCGCGCAAGTGCATACGCATCCCAATAAGGCTTTCCATTCGTATGCGGACGACGAGTGGGCGATTGTCAGACATACCGGCGCGCTGTCGCTGGTCATCCCATATTTTGCAAAGAAAACGCGCGCGGCCACTTTCGGGACTGACACCGTCGTCTTCGCACTCTCCGCCCTAAACCAGTGGATTGAGGTCGGGCCGGGACAAATTTCAAACCATTATCGGATAATCCCATGAAACTGAACGCACACGCAGAAAACGCGAAAACCCTGTCTGACATTCTAGGTATAAACGAAAGCGAAGCCAGCGCGCTGCTGGACGCGTCGGTGGCAATCACGTTCGATCACCGCGATGAGAGAGCCTCTCAATTCGCTCGGCACACTCAACTCATGCTTTCCCGGACAATCCGGTCCGTGAATGTCGATGGGACTGGATCGAATGGGTGCGTCGCCGTCGAGCTTGTCATCGGGGATGCGGTGCCGCGCTTCTCGTCGCCGCGCATTTATGCGTGGGGCAAAAGGGAGACGGTAGTCATATCCGCCGCACCGTTGAGCACGGACGGCTTCGATATTCATCCGGTCGGCTTGTTGCTGGGCACGTGCTATGCGGTCGGCGCGGTTCTCAAGAAGGCGCTCAAATTGCCGTATCCGTCCGCCGATACTTTGGAGATTAACCTGGCCGAACTGTTTGGGGACGATTTGGCTGAATTGTATGAGCCCGCGATTTTCGACGAAGCGCATTTGGCAGGGGCCGGTGCCATCGGCAACGGATTCCTGTATGGATTGAGCCAATTTCAAGTCCAAGGCAGGTTGCACGTCTGCGACGATGATGCTGTGAGTGAAGGCAATCTGCAACGATGCCTGTTTTTTACCCCAACGGATGTCGATTTACCAAAAGCCTACAGGCTGTGCCTCGCCGCTCGTGAACATCTGCCGGGTGTCCAAATGATCCCATTCAAGGGGCGCTTGCAGGAGTTGCCTAGCAGGGAAGGTGCCTGGCTTAAACGCTTGATCGTCGGCGTTGACAGCCCTCGCGCCAGACGAAGGCTTCAAACCGAAATCCCCGGCGCTGTCTTCGACGCGTCAACCACCGGCGTGCGCGAAGTCGTCTTTCATTTTCATCGGCAACCGACCGCCCATGCCTGCCTGTCATGCGTCTATCACGAAAGCCCTGAAGAATACGCGCATGAAAAACATATCGCGGAAGCTATCGGGGTGTCGCTCGATGAAGTCAGGCGGGAACGGATTTCCGACGCGGCGGCGGAGATCATCTGCAAGCGGTATCCTCAACTGAATCCGGCGAGCATCGCGGGAACAGCTTACGATACGCTTTTCAAGCAGCTCTGTGGTTCCGAACAACTGAAAACCAGCGAGGGGCGGCAAGTTCTGGCGCCGTTCGCCTTCGTATCGGTCCTCGGCGGCGTTTATCTCGCTATCGAATTCATCCGTAGGCTGCACGGCAGCAGTGTTGATCTTTTCAACGAGTGGCGAATCAGCCCTTGGACGAACCCGGTTATCCGGCGGCGGCGCAAATTGGACCGGAATCCAAACTGCGAATTTTGTGGTGATCCCTTCTTAGCGGGAGTCGCCGAAAAAATTTGGTCAGAAGCGCAACTGGTTTAGTCATTTCCCGAGCACACGCATAATGCGTGACGGGAGCTTTGAAATCTTGTTGCGCGCAAGATCGTGACCCCAAATCCGCAGCACCTGCCAACCTTGGGAGCGGAGGGTTCGCGTGACCAGTTTGTCGCGCAGTTTGTTTGCAGTAAGTTTACTTTTCCAGAATACCTGATTGTTGCTTGGCATATTGGAATGTTTCGGACAGGCGTGCCAGAAACAGCCGTCAACGAAAATCGCCAGCTTTGCGGCCTGGAAAATGAAATCCGGCTTTCCGAATACCGGCTGATTCCTCCGCCAGCCGGTTATGTGGTGCTGACGGAGTAATTTAATTAGCGCGAGTTCCGTATCCTTGTTACCGCTTCCGCGAATTCGGGACATGACTTCAGAGCGTTTTGTCTTGGTGAATACGTCAGGCATGGTCAATCAGTGATGCGGCTTCCATCAGCCGAGGGAATATGCTTCCTCAAGCAATTCTGACATGAATCCCCGTTCGCGGGCGTCGGGCGTGCCGACAACCATTGCGCGGTCAAGACCCTGATTGATTGTTTCACATGAGGTTTCTGGCAGCAGAACGCAAGCGTGGCAGGCAGCAAGATTGGCGAGCTTTGATCCTTGCCCGCCAAGATGCTCGGAGCAAACGGGGTCTGCCGAACACCACGATGCGCGTCCGAGAGCACGGCGGACAACCGGTCCAAGACGCTCAGGTCGCCCCAAACGGACGAGTCCGCCCAAAGTTCCTTCTGCGTCACCAGCAGCGGTGTAAATCATAAACGCGGCCATCGGTGCAGTGGAATCCGGAGAGACGTAGAGACGCTCACGGAGTGAAGCAGTGCTGTAACCGCATTCAAAGACCAACTGGTTGATCAATATGTGCGCGAGACTGTGAACCAGCAAATAGCGTGATGCCCATTCGCGAGTTGCTACACCAAGGGGCGGTAGGGTTTGGAGGATGCCCTGCAATCTATTTACAAATCCGTCATCAAGCCTGTCCCGGAGCCAGGCGGCACGGTCAGTTTGCCACTCGGTCAGGCGATGCTCGTCCAATTCAATATAGATGCCTTCGCCAAATACTTCGACGGCGGGTAGCCAGCGGTCCGGCGGTATCGTGGGTGGATCACGAAATAACTGCCGCATGGCAATATCTGGCATTTGAGCAAGGGAATTATTGTTCTGGTCCAAGCGATCAAAGCCGTAGAAAACGCGCGTTTCACGCAATCTCTCGACAAGATTTACCCTGGTAAACCAATCGGCCAACTCGCTCGGAACATCTGTCGGAATCACCCGCAGATTCGGCACGTTTTGGGGATCGTTCACTTGGTTACGGATGATGTTGAACTCGGCACGGCGAAATGCGACAAAATCAGATTCCGGTGCTGCGGGCTGAACAGTTCCTGCCGAAAGCTGGGCAGTGGTGGCGTCAAATAGACTCTGCAATGCTTCTTGAACCAGCGCCGGGTCGCTCACGATACCCAGCGCATCAAGTCCGGCCTTTACCATTGCAACTGTTCCGGCACGGTCGCCCATGTTCCAAACCGTTCGCGCCACGCCCACAGTCGGAAGCGACGCAATTTCGTTTCTTATGGTCATGATAGCCGGGTTCACTTGCCGCAGGTCGGGCAATGCGATGGCTGAAATGGTTTTCGGGAAGTAAAGGTTGGTCTGGTTGATGAGTCCTGCGATGAGCGGTTGATTGCACGACTGCTCGTTTGCTCCCTCGCCAAGCCATGGACGGTCTCCGGGGCAAGTGATTCCCGCTCTTTGAAACGCGCTTTGTTCGCCCAAGGCGACGTTCGGTTTAATAGTTGTTCCGGCCAGACTCCTGCCCTGCCGCCCCGAAGAACCGTCCGGGCATGTCCGACACTCGATCCGGATGCTGCTTAATTCGGAGCCGCCGCGATCTGTCAGAAACAAATTTCCATCGTCGACGCACTGGCATCCTATCCATTGCTTCCATGGGAACTCGCAGAGATGTCCGGCAGAGCAGACGGAAACAAAACGGACTGGTTGCCAGCGGCCACCGCCTTGCGGATTTGGAAGCTGTGCTGCATCAAGATTAAATCTTCTCATCTCGCCAGTTCGGGTCTGGCGATACCAACGAGGAAAACGCAACGCAGGAACAAAGAGATTGGCATTGGGTGGTGGCTGGTCAGCGGGATTGGTTCTGCGAAACGCACGGTAATCAGGAGGGGCGCAAAAGCGGGCGACGCGGAGCAGAGCGGAAAGTCGCGGCTCGAATCGCTCGAACTCCTGACTGTTGGTGCAAGTCACCATTCTACCAAGGCCGGCATCCCACTGCTTAAACCAGTGATCCAAGCCTGCGACCACATGCGGCACGCCTCGCCGGTCGGTGTAAATACTTCCTGGGCCAAAAGGAGCGATGAGTTGTCCGGTGCGTATCTGTTTGTTTCCCATAAATGTGTTGTGTCAAGGATTGGGATTTGGTGGTGCGGGTGGCGGTGGTTGTATAACGGCAGGCATCACTGGTGCGTAACCCTGTGTTATGTTCAACTCGGCACTACGATCCACCTGACGCATACTGCTGGGGACGCCAGCACCGCGCCTCTTTTGCAGGCCAGAGTAAAACTGTCCCGGCCAAAGCATGAGATATTGACCATTCACATTGGGTGGATATTTCTCCCATTCTTGGGGATTCTGCTCCCATTTCCATTCTAGCTCCGCAAAGAGGCGATCCAATTCCGCCAGCGAACGCGGACGGTCCTCGACAGCTTGGACGGTTTCACACCGGTCACGCAGCAACTGGTATCCAGCTTCGAGAAAGGCAGCATAGGCTGCTGGATTTTGCACCGGTGCTGAACCGTGTTGTCTAGCCCATGCGAGAAGTGCGCCCGACAGACCGCGCTGAAGCGCTGACAACGCAAACGGTGTGGCAGTTGTCGGCTCCACCCGTTCGTAGAGACGGCGATGATAACTGTGGAATTGCTCAAAGTGAGAGCGGTCGCGGCTCTTCGATGGATTGTAAACCATGAGTATAAGTCCAGGCCGCTCCCACCAACGCCTGCCCACTCGCCCTGTAACCTGAATGTAGGTCGCTGTTGTCTTGGGTTGGCCGACAACACCCATGAGTGATAGCCGGTCAATGTCCACGCCAACTTCGATAATGTTCGATGCAAGACACGCATCAAGCATCGAGGCATTTTCCGCTGGAGAATATGCCGTGGAAAGCCTGTCCATCATCGCCACTATGTCGGCTTGCGAAAGGCGGCTGGTAAGTTCCTCGACGATGCGCAAGTTGCGTCTGTCGTTTGGAGCAAAGCCCTCCCTGTTGAACATGAACTTAAGGCGTGAGCGGATGTCGGAATCAAACAGAGTTTTCGCGCCACCAAGTTCGCGGATGCTGTTGTAGAAGGCGAGCAGCGTCCACCACGGGTCGCGACGGGTTACGTCAAAACGAAACGGTCGGAAGAGCGCGGATGAGAAAGCTCGCACTTGGGTCGTAAGCACAGAACCGTAATCGTTGGCATGGATGCCGAGATAGAGCCGTCCTTTGCTAAGGTTGCCGTCATCATCCTGCGCATATTTTCCAAAAAAAGAATCGCCCATGAGTAATCCTGGGCTTGGAAATAGTTGTGTCTCTGTTCGTGCGTAAAGCGACCTCACCTGGTCGTCTGCACCACGGATTGTGGCAGTCGAAGCGATTAGTTTCGGCTTGATCCATTCGCCGTCTCTCTCGAACGAACACAATCGCTCAAAGATTCCCTCGTAAAGTGCATACATCGTTCCAAGCGGGCCAGAAATCAGGTGCAGTTCGTCCTGAATAATCAGTCCTGGCGGGAAGGATTCATGGCGGAGGTTGCCAGTCAGAAAACGCCGACCAAAGAGTGCCCCGGCTGCCGGGCGGTATGAGATCATCGCGAGTTTGTCCGCCGTGGCAATTACTAGCGAGGGTGGACGCTCATAAATACGCTCATCAATAACTTCGACGGGAAGCCAGTTTGCGGAAGACGCCTGCCCAAACGAGCAGGCGGCGTCTGGACAGTGCAACAGCGGACAATTGTTGCCGTCGTTGCGCACTCCACACATCCGGGTCATATTCCACTGATTTGCGGGCACGGCATTTGGACGATGGCCGTCATATCGCCCGATTTCCGAGCGACACCACGGGCATTCCGTCAGAACTAGAGGATTGCCTTCAACGTCGCCACGCCGGAATTTGCCAATTTCGGTCCTCGCAACGTCACAGTTGTTAGGTGATCCGTCGCCTCCGATCCATAAGCCAAGCGAAAACCGTTGCCCTGAAATGTTTCCCGATCCGGTTGTGGTCGGGTTTCGCCGCAAGAACTCCATCGCGCAAATCAAACTGGCTGCGCGTTGAAACTGCTGCGTGGTCAACATTCTCAGCGTGTAGCGCATGAGGACATTCGTGCCATCACGCCTCGGCCCTGCGCCGACGCCGTCCATGAGAAATCGCTCGTGGAACAGATAGAACGCCACGACTGCGAGATACGCCTCGGTTTTGCCGCCGCCAGTGGGAAACCAAACCAAGTCCACGACCTCACGGTCTGGAGACTGGCCGTCACGGACTCCGTCGAGGGACATCAGTAAGAAAGCAATCTGGAATGCACGCCAGCAACCAAGCTTGGCGGTGTCTTCAGAGCCGTTCTGGTAGATGTTCCACGGCGATTGATAGTTGCCTTGCGGCGTCACCAACCGAAGCGCGGCATTCCAATCCAGTGAACGTCGAGTCAACTGCTTGGTTGCGATTTGTTGAAGTAGCATGGCGAGATTCGCCAGCCTGAATGCACGGCGAGATCGCGCGTCATTGCGAAGGAGCGAAATTCCCGCATTGATACGAGCGATACATGCGTTGCAAGAATCGAGGTGACGATTAGCGACGAGTGCAAGGTTTTCAGATAGGCCGGTCGTTTCTGCACGTTTCTGTTGAATCCATGCCGCATAGCCAGCGGCAAGATTTTCCAATGATTGCCATGCCTCGCCCGTTCCATCATCAGGCAGGTTGGCAAGAGCGCGCATCGAGAGCCGGACTTGTGTGCCGTTCAACTCAATGTCAGGGGTCATGCTTGGCAATTGGACGGCAGGCAAGACGTCGGCGAATAGTGTTTCGGGGGTTTGGTTAGGATCAGCATCCCATCCCGCCGCGCAACCGTGGCCGATTCCCCAAGTGGCTGACTCACGATAAAGCAATGCGAGCGATTGTTCTTCATCGTCGAGTTGGTTGAACGGGCGACGGCTCTCGGGATATTTCTCAAAACGACCTTCGGAAACAGCCACTTCAAAAAAGGTTTGATATAAAATGGATTCATGTGCGTTCTGCACCTGAGCGGGGTCGGTGGAGTTCCGAAGGACAATTGTCAGCAGCCAGATATTTTCCTGTCCTTGTAGTCTGCGCGGAAAAACCTCGACTCGCAGGGTTAGAGGCGAACCCTGCGGCATCGCCACGTCTTTGCGGACAACGCGCCCGTGAACAAGTTCTGAACGATCAATAGCCACTGCGGCGTCAGGCATTACCGCAGGCATCCGTCGCCAGATCGGGCCATTCTTTGCAACTCCGTTTTCATCCGTCCACCGTCTTGTGCAAGCCTCGTAACGACCGTTGAGTTGAAACGGCGGAGTTCCTTCGGGCTGCCAGAAAAAGTTCCTGCTTTGAGGCAAGTGCACTAAAATCGAACCACGCGCATCCAGTTGAACACAGAAGGAAATTCCAATCGTGGAAGGATGTCTAACATCCGGGCTGGTGACTTCAAATTCATCAGACGCATCCGGCGCGGCTGAAATGCTAGTGCCAGTCTCGTCTGTTTCGTCGTCTTCTTCTGGTTGGTTATCATTGACTTCATCGGGTTGCTCGTCTGCGCCTGGTTCTGCACCGATGGTGTCGGTAGCCTGCAATGCAGACTGCGCCGCCTGATTCGGTGGCGGAACTATTGCCGGAACTGCGGGCGCATGAAGAAGCCCCATGCCGTATTTGCGATGTGGGGACTCGCGGTCGTAATACAAGACTTCCTGGAGCGCCACATCGGGAGCGGGACGCCAAGCCAGCGGGCCGCGACGCAATGCGACCAAATCAGTGAAGTCGCGGTTTGTGAACGTGGCCGACTCCGGGTCGGTGAGTGGTCGCGACGGGCCTACCATCTCACCCCGAATCCATTCGATCATTTGCGATCTTTCGCTCATAAGTCAGTCCTTCCTGTAAGCCAGCCAAGCAATGTCGTCTGACAGGTTTTATCGCATAGCACGCGCACCGATTCCGTTGCGCGCGTCATGCCTGTGTAAAATAGATGACGGTCAAATTCCCGTTCACCAAGCGAAACATCCGTAAGGATGATCGCCTTGTTTTCCATCCCCTTGAACGAGTGAACCGTAGCGTAACCCGTGGAGTCTCCGGCGCTCCATGCAGGCCGTAGTTTGAAGCCTTCGTTCCGCAGACGATTGCCTGCGCTGGCCTCGTCCGACCGGAAAGAAAGCAGAGTGATTTCTGACGGCTTGTATCCTTTAGCCTTAAAATCTTTTAGCCATTCAGCGAGCTTGTCCAATTGTGCGCGTTCGTGTTCGTAAAAAACGATGTCGTAGTTTTCAACGCCCCCTCCATTGCGCATGTATCCTGTATAGACAGAATTGCCGAGGCCGCTAAGGCTCACGGCAGTATCACCAACGATGCGATAGTTCCGGCAATTTTCCGTGAGTCGCCATCTTGATGGTTTTGCAACGGCATCCAGCGCTGCGAGATTTTGAGCCATCATCTGGCGCTCGGCGAGCACCTGGTTATCAAAGTCACCAAAAATAGCAACCGCGCCCCGCTCGAATCCGCCAACCAAAAATTGTGAGAGGCATCCCCAGAGGCGAGATCGTGCCAACAAATCCTGCGCTTCATCAACGACGAGGTAATCGAATGTCGCTGTTGCATGAAAGTCCGGATCCGTGAGCCGTTCTTCCAACTGCTGCGGCAGCGTGGTTTCCCAAAAATCGCGGGATGGCGTTTTTGGAATCTCCAATCCAGTCATTTCCGCCATGACTTGAATGGCGCGACCTGTTACAAGATTTGGCTTGGGTAGCGCGACATTCCCCACCTGTCGCCGCATCCATTCGCCTACTAGCTGATTGAAACATAGTAATGCCACGCGACGACCTTGTTCAGCAGCCCGGCGGGCGACTTCCATCGCAATGAGGGTTTTTCCCGTGCCTGCACCGCCTGAAACGACAAGCCGGTCGTTCAAGGCCGCGAGTTGGAGAACTGGCTTTTGCTGGTCACGCAGCAAATTTTCCATCTGCTCCTGACGACGTTCAATTTCCTCCCGCGCGCCGGGGTGACGCTTTTGGATCGGCAGGCAGCATTTCAAAATCGATTCAATCTGGCTGCGTGACAGAGGCATGTTTAGCGGCGCAATGTTTGCATCGGCAGCGATGCCCCGTTGCATCCGCGTCTTCAAGTCAGAACAGAAGTTGTCGCCGCTGTCGAACGAACGAAAGGCGCGGGAATCCATCACTTCCCATGACTGAACTGAAAGGTTTGGCGGCAAATCAAATGGTGAGCGTGGAAAGATGCAGCAATGGACGATAGGAATCCGCCTAAAATCTGGCGCGAGTTCAGCCAGACGACGGTAAAATGTGTGTCGGCCGTCGGAAGACTGCTTGAACGGGGAACGGCTGATCGTTTCGGGGTGCCAACGGTCGCCGTCAAAGCTGATGTTTTCGTGAGATTTGACTTCGATACAGAGCATCCCAGTGTCTGGCACGATGACTACGAAATCCAGTTCCGTCCGCAACCCCCGATTCCAGGGCGCCAAGTCGAGAGAATGGAGAACCACCCAGTCATCCGGCCCGGCAGCAATCATGTTGAAAACATCACGCTCGCCGGGCGGCGTGTGGTCATCCATGAACGATGGTATCATGCGAGCCATTGGCGTGTAGGTTAGGACATCCTCCATTGCTCGACAGTGTTTAAGTCCCGGACAACCCTAATCTCTGTTTCAGAAACCAAGTAACCTTCCTCAATAGCGATTATCTTGTGAAAAACGAAACCACCACTTAATTCTTCTCCGTTTGGTATCGCTATTCGGAAGCCTGCGGACGCTATTGCTTTTCGTCGAACATCTGACAGCAGTTTAGTCAAGATATTCAAGGCCTGTTGTTCAACCACCTCGTGACCTTGGACGCCGGCTTGAATAGCTTCGCCGCGAGAAATACGGATTTCATTCCATGCGCGTTGCCACCATGTTAATCCCGCAGAGTTATTTTTGTCATTTGCGACTGCATCAATCGATAGCGCCTCAATCAAAATCTTGAAGTGCTTTTTCTGCTGAGGGGCATGAATGACTGTGGTGGAAGGCTGGCACCAATTTTCCACGCAGGTGCGCAGAGACAGAAGGCTCACGCCATTGTTTTGCAAAATTCGGCAGATTCCATCTGGATTAATTTGCATTTCTTCATTCAGTTGTTGCTTCCAGATTAAACTGTATCGCCCCTCGGATGCCAAGACGTTCCCAAAATCAACATCACCCACATGAGTCAGGATGACAAACATCTCCGTTGTCAATGTTTCACCGATTTGGCGCAAGGCAAAAGGCAGTTTTATGTCAGGGGCGGGATCAAAACTTAATATCATTGAATTGGGCGGATAAAGGATGCCGCCCCCTTCAGCGATCTCGACAAAAGTAGCTGGCCGCCTCCCGCCTTGCTGACCCGGCTCGCGTAAAATGTAGAACTCGTCTTCGCCTGGTGTATATTCGATAGTTGCCAATGGGTCTTCACCTGAACGCGTGATGTTCCGTAGCCATGAGACATTGTTACCAAGAGTATCATGGTGTGCAGCCGGCGCATGATTTTGGTTTGCGGCATGATTCATCGGGGATGTAACTGGATCGTAGCCAAATCCTGGCTCGTCAGCACACCCCGACCAGACAATCTGAATGAGGGTTTCAAATCTTGGTGCTGACATAACTGCATCAGGCACGGCACCCCAGCCTGCCGAACGGAGCGGTCCAACCTTTAGCAGTGCACCGAATGGCGGGGTATTATTGTAGTCACGAACAGAGTGGAGGAAACACGATTCGTCCACACACACATCAGAAGACGGAACTAGAAGAGAATCGAAATGAGGGCGAGCTTTTCGGTGGCAAAATATTTTGGAAGGTATTCCTGCCGCCCGCAATTCACGGATGACGGTGCGGAGTTTTGCGCGAAGAGGATTTTCCTCCGAGGTCAGGTTCGCGGCAGCGCGGAGAGCTTCCCTATATTCTCCGCGAAGTCCCCAACGCATCTCGAAAACAGTCGGTTCACCAAAGGATTGGATGGCCTCGGGAATCGTGGCGTTGAATTCGACAGGAGACGTTAGCCAAGTGAACAAAAGCACACGCATCTGGTCGGAGATTTCGTTCGCATCGTGGTCTTGGGATTCACGGAGATGTCTAATAATTGAAGCCATAGCGCGCCGCAACGCGCCGAAGCTGGCAGACGCAATTTCATAACGCTGGACAGAACAATTCTCATGACGTGACAGAAAATCAAAGATGCTGGAAGCAGCAGTTGGCATCACATTCCTCGTTCCTTAAGAATCGCGATGGAAATTCCCCTGGGTAACGTTGGGAGTTCACAAAGCTTATCCGTGTCAGCAGACATCCACTGATTGGGCAATATTTTTGCACCCACTGCTTCCAGCCTGTCGCGTTCAACATTGCGGTGGATTACACCGATAATGTCGCTGGCAGCAAATTCCGCGCGGTCGCAAACCTTCAAGAAAGAAGTGTCGCCATCTGCAATAACAAGATTTGAAGATGCGTTGCTTCGATCCAATTTCTCGGTTCTGGGATTAAAAAAAGCAATCCTTGATACGTTGCACTCTGACCAACCGTGGATTGTAAGCAATTCGTCGAGGCTGTATTCCGCGATACCATTGTTAAAACGCATCGAAGCGCACAACTCTCGGCTAACGCTTTCTCCGCCTGCCCGACCGGCAAAACACAACCCGGAATATGACCGGCGGAGGTTTTCCAGCAAGACTATGGGCTGGTCGAATAATCCTTTATATGCTTCCGATGACAACTCTCCATCGGTTTCATTCAATTCTGGCGGAGGCTCACCGTCAATATACCATTTAATTGCATGCTGTGGGGTATACGTCCATTCGATCATCCCACTTCTATAAGTCCACGCCAATTTACGTTCCGCAAAATCTGTTCGATTGGAAACCAGAAACGTTTGGCGAGGTATTCGTATTGACCGCAGTTTTCCCGTTGCTTGTTTGGTATAACCACAGTGCCTGATCTCTGGCTGGCATTTCATGTCACAAGGATCACAGCTTTCCAAGAATTGCCGGGCATAAAGTAATAGTTTGTCATAATGGCCATCAACGTCGTTCGCTCGTGGATCGGCCAAATCACGCACCATAGCACCTACTGCGATCAATCCGGCGGCAGCGGAGTCGCACGGCATTGATATGAGGGCGATACGACGCGGTTTGGGGCCGCCGCGAGGCCATCCGTAACCCAAGTTGATGAGGAACCGAACCCAGGACGGAATCGGTTGCCATTCTCCAGGGATGTCGGAAAAATCCATCTAGTTCCTCATTGCAACCCGAAATCATGCCACGGCTTGTGCGC
>Ga0302320_10010480_pt1 | contig 19749 bp, 13 predicted proteins | sample Bog_T0_3_FD_202130 | JGI IMG/M metagenome (GOLD analysis project Ga0302320, IMG submission 202130) | Peat permafrost microbial communities from Stordalen Mire near Abisko, Sweden - Bog_T0_3 | ecosystem: Environmental > Terrestrial > Soil > Wetlands > Peat | place: Sweden: Abisko, Stordalen Mire... | reverse complement strand
ACCGGCCAAGAAAATGCCTCGGCTACAAAACGCCACATCAAGTCTTCTGGGAACAGTTACACTCTAACAAACCCGTTGCACTTCGTTGTTGAATCCGCCAACCATAAGTGTTCCTTAAAGAAGAATCACATTTCCAACAACTCGCGTAATCAAAAGAACTGCGAGTCGAAGCTCAAGATTCTTGCGGTAGTTCATTAAATCTGTAGCCAACGTAAGCATCTGTCAATAGATACTGTGGGTTCTTTGGATCGTCTTCGATTTTCTTACGCAGTTGGCGTACAAATGTGCGGAGGTATTCCAGTTCGTTTCCATACTCCGGCCCCCACACGGACTTGAGCAAGCGGGCGTGTGGGATCGGCTCGCCAGCGTGCAACATTAAGTAATGCAGCATTTCAAACTCCTTTGGCGTCATATGAATTGGGCGGTTGTTCTTCAGCACCCGGTATTTCACCGGGTCCAGTTCGAGCTGGCCATGGCGAATCGTTGAGTCGCGGTTGGCATCCTGGGCATTTCTTCTGCGCACCGCGGAGCGCAATCTCGCAGTCAGTTCCCGCACCTGAAATGGCTTTGTGATGTAATCGTCGGCGCCGGCATCCAGAGCGAGTACTTTGTCATCCTCGCTATCCATAACTGTCAGCATCAAAATCGGCAAGCGTGCCACCGCGCGCCGTATGCAGCGGCAAGCTTCAACTCCGCCCATTCCCGGCATATCCACATCCAGCAGTACGGCATCGAACCACGACACGCGAGCCAGCGAAAGCGCTTCCTCTCCGCGAGCCGCTTCCACAACCGTGAAGCCCATGCCAGTCAATGTCACACGCAATGCCCGCCGCGTGGAACTGTCGTCGTCAACCACGAGGATCGTACCCTGCCCAGGATTTGACTGCTCCGTATTCAATTCGTCCTCCTTGCATCCATGGGAAGGGATAAATGGAATGTCGTTCCTTCCCTGGCATCGCTGATGACCCACACATGCCCATGATGAGCTTCAGCCGCTTTCTTTACAACAGAGAGCCCAATGCCAGTGCCGGCAACTGCATCTCTAAACTCAGTTGATCGATAAAAGCGCTCAAATATCCTTTCCCTGTCTTCAATCCGAATAACTGGCCCGAAGTTGCGGACGGACATCAGAACCTCGGCATGGCTCGCTTGCGCGGCAATCTCAATCGGCGTCCCAATCGTCGAATACTTTCGCGCGTTGTCGATATACTGCGTCAGAATCATTGCCAGCAGTTCGCGATCCGCGCGCACAGTCAATGAACGATCCTCAACCGCAACATGGATACTGTTTCTTTCAGCATTCGCCGGATGACTGGCCAACACCTCGGATATTAGCTCAAGCACATTCACGTCGGCGGTTTCAAGACCAGTCTTCCGTGCCTCAAGCTTGGCCGCTTTTAAAAGCTGCGTGCACAATTTGTTCAATCGCACTGCTTCCCCGTCGATCAGCGTCACCAGGTCGCGCTGCGGCTCCGTCAGTCCTCCCAACTCGAGCAAACCGGAACTGGCCGTCTGAACCGCAGTCAGTGGCGTCTTGAACTCATGTGCGAGTGCATCCATTACCGTGGCGCGCAACTGCTCGCCCTTTTTCGCCGTCTCTGCTCTTTCTTCCTTATCGAACCACTGGTGCCGATCAATTGCAATTGCGGCCAGAGACGCAAGGGCATCGACCACAAGAGGACTCAGTTTTCCCCGCACTACCAGTGCGCCTACCGGCCCTGATCCGGCCCGCAGAATTCGTTGCCAGGTCTCAGTACTCGCATCATCCTGGGAAGCATCGCGCAAGTAGCATTCCTTGGCCAGATCCTCTTCACCCACATCCCAGTCGCCCATCCTGTCCTGGCGGCTCAGGCTAACGTCGAACAAGGCCACCGCTCGTGCGTTGAATATCCGATGAATCAATACAGCAAGTTGCGGTCCCTGAGGCCGGCGCAAATCCAGAAGAAGCGAACTACGGCTCAACTCATACAACTGCTCCATCCCTGCGCGATGGCTGGACGCCTCTCTTGCAATTCGCATCTCTCGCCCGTGCAGTCTGCTGATCGCAAGCGCTGTTACCTCGAACGTCACAAGTGCAACAAATATTCCTGAATTCTCAACTTCAAGACTGAAAAGCGGCGGTTCAAAATAATAGTCGAGCAGGAGCACTGCCACGAGCGACGTGAATGACGCCTGCCAGAAACCGAAGCGCGACGCCACTGCCACGACAACCAGCAAATAGAGGAGACTGATTGTCAGCAGGTTGATCTGCAAGACAAAACCGCAGTAGGTCAGAAGAGCGAGAACGGCACTGGCCGCCGCGCACTGTGCCAGAGTCCGAAGTCTTCGCGGCAATTGCACCGGCTCCAGCACGACTGAATTTGCCATCTGATTTGTCCCTTGCTGTATGGGATTTCCAGGCAAGCATAGCTTAACTGGAGTGTCGTGAGGATACTATAAGGATTTCATTTGTATGATATATATGCAGAACAGGGAGCGGGTCAATCAACCCCGCTCCCTGCAGGCAATCTTCTGCCAGGTAACTCTTCTGGCAAAGTACAGATGTGCAACGCGTTATTCCGCGTTCACAGGCGCATTTGGGGCGGCCAACCGGCTATACTTTGCTTCGAGTGTACTGGCCTCGGAGGCTTTGTGCATGTAGTACTCGTAATAGTTCCGTACCGAGTCTGCAGGCCTTGGGTACTTGGCAGCCGCGCTAGTAACGTTCTGGCTCAGCTCCACCCACTCCTTCTGTTTTTCCGCCGCCTTCTGCAGATAATTGTCGCGTTGCTTACTGAAGTAGCTTGCAAGCGCGGTGTACTGCTCTGGTGCGTGCGCGTTGAGCGTCAACTGTTGTAACTGTGCCTTGGTGTAGTGGGCGTCGGTCTCTGGGAAAGAGGCCGCGCTCTGTGCGTTGGCGACGCCCGCGAAAGCGAGGGCCAGAATGCATGCTGAGAATAGGTTGCGATTCATGTGTTTGATACCTCCCATGCTTCGATATTAAGCAGATAACATGAGGGAGGCATGAAGAGAATGGTAGGAATGAAATTGTTTTTTAGAGCCGTATTTCCACTCGGCAATGCGCCATCACAATGACGCTTTAGTAGTAAGTATCACGCAACGCCCGCGCGTCTCTCACCAACCCTAGGAACCTGCCCGCCAACTCACGGATGCGGTCCTCCTGACGGAAGTGCAAAGCCTCCTTGGGAAGCAGTTCTCCGCCCAGGCCAATCGCGGTTGCCCCGGCCTGAATAAAGTCGAAAGCCGTCAACTGATTCACTCCGCCTGTAGCAATCAATGGGATTTGCGGAAGCGGCACCTTGAGGGCGCGCACGTAATTGACGCCTCCTATTTGACCGGTTGGGAAAATCTTCACAAGATCCGCGCCGGCCTTCCAGGCAGCTATGATTTCCGTGGGAGTCAAGGCACCCGGAAGCACCACAACATTCACCGTGTTTGCATAGGCAGCCACTTCAGGAACAAATCCCGGACTGGTCAGAAATCTTGCGCCGGCCTCGACGCACGCTCGCGCCGCTTCCTCATCGAGTACGGTGCCGGCGCCCACCGCCAAATCCGGGTAGCGCTTCGCAAGGTCGTCGATCACGTCGAGAGCGCCGGGAGTGGTCAAGGTAATTTCGACTACAGGAATCCCCGCCGAGTAGACAGTCTCCGCCGCAAATAGCGCCAGTTCCCGCGAATTCACCCGTACAGAAGGCAGAATGCCAGCCTCCTCGATGCATGTGCGAACTTCATGTCTCTTCATTGATTCGACCTCTCTATACCCGTATTTGAATATGCCAGGTAAATGGCTCCAACCACAAGAACCGCGCCCCTTATTGAATGACTTCATGTCCAACAACAAGGTTTAATTGGCCGGCAAAAGTCATATAAGAGCCAACCAACTGTACATAGGCCAGTTGAACAACTCGATAGTCGCTTTGCGCGTTGAGAAAATCCATCAACGAAGCCGCTCCGTGCTCATACGAGAAAGTAACCGTGTCGCGCACCCGCGTAGCTTGATCGCGGTACTTCTCCTTGTAAGGTTTGAGCAGGGCGACATTACTGCGCAACTGCTCATAAGTAGAGTCAACGTCGTCGAAAACCTGCGCCTTGGCAGCCTCCTCGGCGCTCTTGCTCCGATCTATATCCAATAGTGTGCGCTTCTTCTCCCCTTGGTTTCGGTCGAATATCCGCAGCGGAATGCTCACGTTCAGACCGAGAGTTTGATTGGAATTTGGATTGTTGAAGGAACCGTTGTATGTGTACCACGCGCCAAAGGTTGGATCGGTCGAGCCATTGGAGACGGCAAGTTTATGATTCGTCACCGACTGCTGAATGGTTTCGATAGCCGCACGCAGATCAGGCCGGTTATCCAATGCGATCTGGTGAAAGTCTTCCAGAGGCCGAAGCACCTCGCTCCAGTCAAAAGTCCCAATTACATCAAACTTATCGACGGGCGTGCGCTCATTGAGTAACTGCATCAATTGAAATTTTGCAGTACGAAGATTTACGGTCGCTGTCTCAATCTCGGCCTCATATTGCACGCGCAGCAATTCGATGCGGTCCAGATCGATCTGGGCAATAGCACCGATTTTGTATCGTTCGCGGCTGATCTCGATGATCTTGTCGTAATAGTCGAGATCGGCTTTGGCAAGATCGAGAACGGCCTTTGCCTCCAGCGTCTGCACAAACATGGAGCGTAAACTGAACAGGAGATTTCGTTCCAGATCCTCGTGCTGCGACGCGGTGATTTGCGTGCCTTCCTTGGCGCTCTCAAGGCGCAGCTCGCGCTTGCGCTCGCGTTCGTGCAAGTAGCTGAAATTAGGCTGATATTGAGTGCCGGCCAATGGCTGCCAAACGCCGTTATGACGCACGAGTTGCGTTCCATCTGTTGAAAACGTGAATTGCGGATTGGGGCGAAGATACGCTGTGATTTCCGCCGCCTTCATCTCTTCCACGTTGATTTCATCCGCTCTCAGCGCAGGATTTGACGCCTCGAACTTCACTTTCACCTGCTCCCATGTGAGCGCCTGCTGCGCGCTCGCTAAACTCGCTAGTGATGCTATGCCCAGAACATAACTGCCGATGGTTTGCGTGAAAGCAGATACCAACTTAAACGGCTTCATTTGCCACCTCCGGTTTCGGGAGCTTGTCCCCTTCTCGTGCTACCCAAACATACAATGTGGGCAAAAGGAAGATGCTCATCAGGAGGTCGGAAATCAGCCCGCCCACAATGACGATGGCGAAGGGTCGCTGCGAGTCGGAGCCGATAGCGTGCGACATCGCAGCGGGAAGCAGTCCGAGCGTCGCCACCAGCATCGTCATCATGATAGGTCGAAGCCGCAAGACTGCGCCCTCGACCGCGGCACCCGCAGCGGTGTAGCCTCGCGCTCGCAACTGGTTGATGTATTCAAGCATGATAACCCCGGTCTGGACCGAAACTCCGAAGAGCGCCAGGAAGCCAACCCCCGAGGAGACGCTAAAAAACGTCCCAGTTACAAGCAGAGCTAGCAGGCCGCCTACGCGCGCAAGGGCGACGTTTACCATGATGAGCGATGCCCACTTGACCGATCGAAACATGAAATAGAGAAGAACAAAGATCAGGAAGACAGTGATTGGAACAACAATAAACAACCTGGCTTCCGCGCGCTTTTCGCTCTCATACTCCCCAGCCCAATCGATATGATAGCCCCGAGGCAATTTAACATGTTTGTTCACTTTGTCCATGGCGTCTCGAACCGTGGTTCCCAAATCTCTGTCTCGAACTTCGAAACGCACGCCAACATAGCGAGAGTTTCCTTCCCGGAAAATGTCGTAGGCGCCATCCTTAACCTCTACCTTAGTCAGTTGCGCGAGGGAGACGCGTTCTCCCGAAGGAGATAGAAGGCGGATGTTCTGGATTGCCTCCTGCGTATTGCGATACTTTTCCTTGTAACGGACTACGACGCCATAGGTTGCTTCGCCCTGCAACAACTGTGTCACCGCATTTCCACCGACCGCTGTTGCTACGGCGTCTTGTATGTCGGAAGCATTAATTCCGAAGCGCGCCGCCGCTTGGCGGTCTACCATAAAGTTGAGGTTTGGCTGGCCCATATCCCGAAAGAGTCCAAGGTCCTCAACTCCCGGTACAGTTGCCATCACGGCGGTGATCTCCTCACCCTTTTCCTCCAAGGTTTTCAGATCGTCTCCGTAGAGCTTTACCGCGAGACCGCCTTTGACCCCGCTAATCGTTTCGTCCACATTGTCTTCAATGGGCTGCGAAAAATTCCAGAATCCGCCCGGAAGTTTGGAGACCTCGCGATTCATGGCGGCGATGAGTTCATTTTTGTTTTGATGAAAGACGGACCGCCATTGCTCCTTGGGGACCAGGTCAACGAAGTACTCCGTATTGCCAAAGCCGCCCGTATCGGTGCCATCGTCGGGCCGTCCCGCTTGCGATACGACAGTCTTGACTTCCGGAAACGAAGCAAAGATAATGCGTGCTTGATCCGTGAACCGCTTGCCTTCCGTAAGGCTGGTACTGTTGGCCAACGAGCCCCGCGCCCAGATTGCGCCCTCGTCCAGATGCGGCAGGAATTCCGATCCTATGATGCCACTGAATGCCAGAATCAGGCTTATCGCAAGGGACAATACTCCGGCTCCAACAGTGATCCATCGATTTTCAATGGCCCACTTAAGACTATTCCGGTAGCGGTCCTTCAGAAACTCCATGACCGGGTTTCGCCATTCCTTGACTCCATTCCGAAAGAGCATGGCACAGAGGACCGGTACGATAAAGATGGAAAACACCATGGCGCCAAGAAGCGCAAAGGCTACCGTCCACGCCATTGGCTTGAAGAGTCTGCCTTCCACAAGTTGCAGCGTGAAGATCGGCAGATAGGCGGTAATGATAATTGCGATAGCGAAAAATACCGGGCGTTGTACCTCGTGAGAGGCGTCACGAATCGTTGCCAGCGGCGTCTTTCCGCTCATCGTAATCCTGCCCGAGACCACCGATGAGCCGTTCTTGCCGTGAAGCGACAAATGCCGCATGATGTTTTCCACCATGACCACAGCGCCGTCTACGACCATTCCGAAGTCGAGCGCCCCCAGAGACAGAAGGTTCGCCGGAATCTTGCTGAGGTCGAGGAATATCGATGCGAAAAGCAACGCAAATGGAATGGTAAGCGCTACAATGAAGGCTCCGCGAACGTTCCCGAGAAACAGGAAAAGGATGATCGTCACCAGGATCATTCCTTCTCCCATGTTATGCAGCACTGTGTGAAGCGTGTAATGCAGCAAGTCGGTGCGGTCGAGCATGGGAACGACCTTCACGCCCTGCGGCAGGATGGTGTTGTTGAGTTCATCCACCTTTTTGTGGATTGCTTCCAGAGTGGGCGCGGCATCGGCGCCTTTGCGCATCAAAACCACACCCTGTATGACTGCAGGATTATCGACGATGGTTCCATCCGGCTTGTGGTCCGCTCTGGCCATTGCGCCCAGCAGGATTTTCGGCCCTTGTTGCACCTCTGCTATGTCTTTAACTCTGAGTGCCGTTCCCTTTTTAGTCGTTAAGACAGTATTCTCAATGTCCTGTACGTTGGTGTAGAGGCCGACGGAGCGAACATTCAGTTGCTGCGTCCCCTCCTCAACAAAACTTCCGCCGGCATTCATGTTGTTACTGGTCAACTGCTGCTCGACCTGGCCAATGCTCAGGCCATACGAAACGAGCTTGTCCGGATCGACGCGCACCTGGTATTCGCGCGTCGTGCCGCCAAAGGTCGATACGTCAACGACATTAGGAACCGACTTAAATTCTTTTTCGAGCGTCCAGTCCTGGATCGACTTCAAATCCATCAGATCGTATTGCGGATTTGTGTTGTGGATTGTATACCAGTAGATTTGGCCTACCGTGCTCCAGTCTGTGCCCATCTGCGGCTGCAGGCCGGGCGGCAGACTCACTCCTGCAAGCCGCTCCATTACCTTCTGTCGGTTCCAGTCATTGTCCGACTGGTCGTCGAAGATCAGTAGTACGAAGGAAAGCCCAAAAAACGATTCCGAACGCAGATGCGCAAGGTGTGGAAGTCCATTCATCTGGATCTCCACCGGAATCGTAACCTGTTTCTCTACTTCCTCCGCGGCCTCTCCAGGCCATTGAGTAATAATCGTCGCATAGTTATCCGCGATGTCTGGATATGCCTCCACAGGCAAGTTATGAAACGATATTGCCCCCCAGGCGGCCAAGAGCAGCGCCACCGCGAGCACGACGATGCGATTGTTCAAGGCAAAATCGACAAGGTAGCGTATCATGACGTTCTCCCTAGATCTCCATTCAGTGGTTACTTGTTGTCGATTTCGTTTTGCAATGCGAGCGGATTTGTCACCACCTGCTGTCCCATTTGAAGGCCAGACTTGATCTCCTGCATACCGCCTGGCAAGGCGTCTCCTCCAACCACCCCCACTCTGCGGAATTTTTTGTCGGGCGTGGGCACATAGACCCAGTCCCGGTCATGCAAATGGAGAATGGCGGATGCAGGCACGGCGGAATTCACTTCATCCTTTTGCCCGCGGAAGGTTGCGGTCACGAACATGCCCACCTTCATGAAGCCGGGATTCGGCACTTCGATCCGGACTTTGCCGGTCCTGAGGTTGGGATCGAGGATCGCCAGTATATTGCTAACTTTGCCCTTGAGCACTTGGCCCGGATACGCGTTCAATGTAATCTCAGCGGGGTCGCCGACGTGAACGCTGGGAAGATCGTTTTCATAGACATCGCAAACGATCCATACAGTAGTGAGATCGGAGATGGTGAAGGGACTTGTCCCCAGGCTCTGCACGCCTGCTGCGTTAGTGACTTCTTGATCAGTGATTACACCTGAAATCGGGGCGGTAATGTTCACGATCCCCGACGGATGATCGGTGCTGCTTCCCAATAGGCGCAGATGTTCGGCAGCTGTGTTCATGGCTACCTTGGCCTTGTCCTCCGTATCCTGCGCTATTTGCAGATCGTTGAGGGCGATTGCGCCATGCTTGTAAAGTTCTTGAGAACGATCATATTGAGCGCGTGCCAGTGTCTCATCGGCTACCGCCATCTGATAGGTGGCAAAGCCGCCGGAGATATCGTCGCTGCGAAGTTTGAGCATCAGCTGACCCTTCCTGACGGTATCGCCTAGACGTGCATAGATACCCACAATGCGACCGGAGGCCAGCGAGATCACCGGGACCATGCGCGCAATATCAGGGTTCACTACGCCGGTTACGGCCAGCTTCGCCGGCGCGCGATGCTCGGTCGTTGCTGCCAGAGGAAAGTTCTCCGGGTGATCGACAGAGAACAGGTTGGCATCGAAGTCTTGAACCACTTTGGCGGGAGGCGGCGCTTCCGCTGCCGCATCTACTTTATCGCTCTTGCAGCCGCCGATGGCCAGAGTTGCGGCCATCCCCATCAGCAACAGGCCTGATCCCAACACTTTGCTTTTCATAAGAACCTCTGCGACCTTTGTGTTTCTCGGTCTTTCCGGCGCGCGACCATTCTTCACCGCTGGAATGCCGTGAGGTGGTCGTAGTGCTCTGAGTGAGTTCATTATTTTGGAACAGCACCAGGTTGCAGAAACCCGGGTGCTGTTCATTCCGCTAGCCAGTCAAGCCATTACCGCAGCGTTCGGTCCGGTCGATAACCCGTTAAAACCTGACCTTGATCGCAAGCGTCGTGTTGACTTGACTGACGCGTAGATCGGGCCACCAGATCGCGCTGGCATCAGCTCCCGTTCCATTTCCCGCAGCGAAGCAGGCAGATTCCGCAGAGGCCAATCCGGCAGTCCCGTAGCCGTAGCCGGAGGCAGCGCCGCCGGCGCACGCATACTGCGACGGTGCACCATTGTTGCCGCCCGGAGGCGTAATGCCCCCGCGCCCAGTCCAGTAGGGAACATCGGCGTGGCGATAACCTTCCTCGAGAGTGAAGGTGATGAACTGGCTTGGCATATAGTCGAGGGTGATGGTTCCGTCGTGCATATGAGAACGATCACCCGCGTTTTCGGTAAAATACGGAGTACCGGAGAATGCAGTGGCGCCATTGATGGGCGGCAGCAGAGTGAGATAGCGGCCAGGATTGTTCATGAATCCGCCACCAATTGTGACAGCATAAAGATCCTTCTTGAACCATAGGCGGTTATAAGCCATCCAGCCCATGAAGGCCTGCTTAGGTCTGCCGCCTTTGGAGCTATGGCAGTTGACGCCGCCGTTGTAGCTATCGGTAGTGCCCGTCTCCGGAGAATTGCCCTTGGGATTCAACGTGCCGTCCGAGGTGCCGAAGGAGGCTGATCCGCCGCCGTATTCACAACCAAGGTCACCGGTAAAGGTAAAGGCCGCTTTGTCAAAGAATTTCTTCGGCCTGTCATAGTATTTGACTTGTGCGCTGTCGTCCGTGTGTACACGAGAACGTCCCGGGAAGCCTACCGCATCCTCTCCCAGACCATAGTTGTTGAAGACGAAATCCAGGTATGGCTTGGGGCGCCAAAGAATCTGTCCACCGAGGCCGGGCTTGCCATTGGCGCGCGCATACGATTGCCAGCCGTTGATGATCCATGGCTCGATCTTCAGCTTCGTCGTCGGGAAATACTGGATGCGAAGGCCGTTGAAAAACCACGGCGTGTTCGACGAAACGAACGAGGGCTGATAGGTCCAGTTATCGAAGTTGTAGTAGCTGAAGAGGCCGATATAGGAGACGAAGATGCCGGCATCCACGTTGAGGCCGTGAGCCACATCGAAGTGATATCCTCCCCATGCCTCTGAGACATACTTATACGCGCCGGACAGATCCCATTGGCCGCGGCTAGGGCTGGCGTCGTTCCGCGGGGTCGTTGTGGCGAACAAACCGTTCATGGTAAGAATGCGCCCGCGCACGTTGTCGATGCGGATGTCGCCGCCGATGCTGATCTGCTCAAGTTGCCACTCGTCGGAGCGGAAACTCTCCGTCGCGCCGCCCATGGTGTCGTCTTTGGGATGATTGTAGTCGAGGATGTAGTTCGCGTCGGCGCGGAACTCCGGAGTGAAGTACTTGGTGGCCATCGGGCTATCCACGGCATGCCCGTTGCTGTTCAGCCAGGTCCAATCGCCGGGGAACGGCGCCCCCTTGGTAGTGACCTCTGCTCTCATCTCGGGAGGCGCGGGAGCCGCCGCAGGTGCAGGTGCTGTCACAGCTTGGCCTGTGGCGGCCGAGATGATCGGAGCGCCGCTCACAGCCGTTTTCTCTGCCGCGCGAAGCGCGTTGGCATCGCGGACCGTTTTCAGTTCGGATTCAAGTTGCTCAATCCGCGCCTTCATCTCCGTGAGTTCTTTGATGATCGCCTCGTTGTTCGGCTGTGCTGCATTCGCACTCTGCGACGTTGTAGTGTTGTCGGGGGTTGAAGTTGCGCTCTGTGCGTGACACGCAAGCTGCACAACAAGACCGCAGATTGCGACTGCCAAGGTTATGGCGGTTCTGAAGTTCTTCGTCATCGGTATCTGACCTCCTCGACGTCTTGCGTCGCTGGGTTAAAATGCGTTGGCTCTCGCTGAAGTATGGCTAGCCTGTCGCTTCTGCCTACCTCACCCCAATTGTTATGCGAAGCGACATAAAGGAGTCGCAAAGAATATGCAGTGTTTTCGAAAATCTAAATAGCATAGCGTCTTATGATGTGCGCTTTTCACGAATCAACTTCATTCACCCCACCTCAAAGCAGGGATGACTTACATAGACGCTAAAGCTAAGTCCATAAAGAGTTCGTGTGTGTTTTGCGGAAAGTTATAAGCGCTGCGTGAGACTTATATAAAGAAGCCGTGAAGGTCCGCTCATTCAGTTAATTCATGATTGGTATTTCCAGTATTTAGCTATTTTGAAATAGCGGACAATAAGTTTGCCGGGCGTCTTGCTGTCATTATTATATCTTTATCTATTTGTCCCTAACATGAAGTTAAGTCGCCGAGACTGCCGGATCGACCCTGGCGCAAAACCTGACTTGGCGCGGAGGTAAGACAACATCCGCCGGCCAGCCGATGTAGCCAGCCGAGCGAACCACGGAATCAGAGCAAATAGATCGGAGAATCGAATGTCGCAAACGAAATATGCATGGATTCTATTGGCGCTTACGGCCATCTCCGTTCGGGCGCAGGATGCAAGATCACTAAGTCTTCCTCTCCACCAGATTCCTGATAAGGATGGCGTGTACTACGCTGGCCCCGAGGTCACTGCGCCCCGGCTGCTTGGTACCGTTTACGTGCCTTACCCTGAAAACGTTCCCGCCAAAGAAGTTCAGGGCATGACCGTGCTGGCCATGGTGATTGACGCCAACGCCATTCCGGCACACATTCAAGTTCTGCACACGCACGGCGAAGCGTTCGATCAAGCTGCTATAGCGGCTGTGAAACAATCGAAGTTCGAGCCTGGCAAGTTGGAAGATCAATCTGTGCCTGTCTGGATCGACGTGCGGGTAGTCTTCCGCGCCAACCGCAGCCAGGCCGTCCCTCAGATCCTTATCACCGAAAGGGATCTGTCCGTGCCGGATGCATCGAAATTCGAAGACAAGCATCACAACCCATTGCCGTACACACCGCCCTTCCCCATCCACACGGTAGACGCGGATTTCGCCGATCCGTTTGTCTCGCATCCATGGTTGCAGGTGGCGATCATGTCGGTGATGGTGGGAGAGGATGGATTGCCGAAAGATGTTCGCGTACGGCGAGGACTCGGCTTTGGTTTGGACAAGAAAGCCGAAGACGCCGTCTGGCAATACAGGTTCTTTCCAGCTACCCAAAAAGGCAAGAACATCGTCGCGCAGACAGATGTGATGGTTGATTTCGCCAAATTCTAAGATGAATTCTTGTGAGCTCAAAATTGAGAATATGGATTGGGGTAATCTGACAATCAAGCTATCAGCATCAACCACACATTTGCTTTATACTTGGCGGATTCAACAACGAAGCGCAACAGGTTGGTTAGAGTGTGACTGTTCCCAGAAGACTTGGTGTGGTGTTTTGTAGCCCAGGCATTTTCTGGGCCGGTGGTTGAGGCGGTGCTGCGCCAAGGCTATCTCATCGTCGGTCACTTCTTCCAGATTGCGGTGCTTGGGAAAGAATTAGCGGATATGGCCGCTGAGGTTTTCGTTGGCGCCACGTTCCCATGCAGCTTGCGTATGGGCGAAGTAGTAGTTGAGTTGGAGCGCGGAGGCGATCCGCTCGTGCTGCGCGAACTCCTTGCACATTTCAACAACCCTGGAATAACATTTTCATGGCGTTTACATTCTCAGTATTACGAGTTGGCACCTAAGTGACCGACTGCAATGCCTTTGCAAGTTCGGCAACACCGATGGCATCCGTTCTGTCGTCGAGCGAAAATCGCTCCGTGCCTGGGTCCATGTAGAATCGCTTCTGCTATTTCCACTTCACTGGAATTCAAGCGGATGCAAACTCCAGGAAGAACGTACAGGGAACGGGAAAAAAGCGGTGTGCGCTGGCAAATGTTAGAAAGCGTTCACAGCCGTGAAAAACTCTTGTTCATCTATGATTCCGATACCGCACCAGTAAACCGGCCAGTTGAGGTTTGTAATGGGATTTCCGGTAGTAGTGCCGGAATAGAATGCATACTGGTATTGTGTCTTTGCCGCGCTTGATGCGAGCAGCATGGGAAACAGCTCCGCGAACGAAGTGGCGAGAGGGCCTTCGAGTTTATAGGCTTGTGAAAATGTGTAATAGCTGTTGAACGAGGCACGCGGCACCAGTAGGTTGCAGTTCACAGCGGAATAGTCGGTCGGAGCAAGGCTCACGCCATCCAAAGTAAAGATTTTGTAGGCGGGATTATTGCCAAAGAACGGACTGATGCCTGCGGTAATTGCCAGCGCATTGCCCGGCGACATCATTCGAAATTCGTCCATGTGTGTATGACCGGCAAGAGACATGGCAATGACGCCTGGATACTTTCCCAGGATGCCCATGAACTTTTCCTGATTGTTGTCAACCCACATCATCGTGGCTGCCGTTATCTGGCCATTGTCATTGGCCGGCTTGCCGGTTGTGCCCTCATCCGCGCCGGGAGGCGCATGCAGCAGCAGCCACACCTTCTTGCCAGCCGAGCTGGCTTGGGAAAGTTGGATATCAAACCACGCAAATTGAGCCGCAATCATGGCCGGATCGGCGGTAACTAGCGGGGATAGTGCGAACGTGTTGAGCGCGATGATCATCAGATTCATTCCCGCTGGCTCTACCGAGTAGTATCCGCCATTCGTAAGACTGCTGATAACATCCTGCTGATTCCCCGCGCCATTTAGCGCCAGTGCATATAACTGCTGCGCGTTTTTGGCAAGAAAGCTGCTGTCCGGCCCACCACCGGTATAGGAATCGCAGTTGCCCAGCGCGAAGTAGACGGGCGTCGTGCCCACGGCCGCTCTGATCTGCTGCAAGACAAATGTGAGTGTCTTGTCGACAAACGCATTTGCTTTGGCGCTTACGTTGCTCCCCGAATACGCCGAGTAAAGCTGGTCTACGCCATGTCCAAGAAAGTCGCCTGTAAACAGGATCGCCGGAGCCGCTCCCAGGTTCTGAACGATGCTTGCGAGCGCCAGTTTGAGCAGCGCATAGTTGGTGTCGGTTAAAGGAGCAGAAGGCGTACTGTTTGTCGTATTCGCCGCGCCATCAAAGATCGCCGGCCACCCGGTGGGATCCGCCGCATCAAGCAGTGCAACCAGCGTCGCATTAGCCTTCACTGTCGCAAGATTCAGATTTGTGCTGCCTGCCTGAAACGGATTGATAAATGGCTGGAAATGCACATCGGAGAAAACAGGCACCGAGAAGTTATCCGATCCGGTAATCCCATTGCCTCCGCTGCATCCGCCGAGGAGGCCGGCGCTTGCCAAGCCTGTTAGCTCAAGAAATGTGCGACGCGAAAGTATTGACAAGATTACTTCTCTTCCTGCAGACGGATTCATCGGAGCATGAGACTTGAGTATCAGCAGCCAGAGCCGCTGTTTTTACGATGAGGCATAGAACCGGGGTCGGCGTATTATGGGGCCTCATTCCTCATTCTGAATTCCCAATCTGGTACTGCGTTCCTACTTCTTATCACCCCGAAAATAGTTATGCGCTTTTTCTAAGAACCGTAATCAGTTGGTGGAATTCTGACTGTGCAGCCGTTTCTTTGGGAACTTGTCCGCGAGCGAATAGGCAATATTTCAGGCGATAAGCGAAAAGGTGGGTTTCATGCAGGCGATGCGTAGTCTTGGTTTTTCTCTGACGGCAGTTCTGGTTCTTCTTTGCGGATGCGGGAATGGCGGCGGCGGCAGTACGCCGGCGTCGATTACGCTCAGCTACGCGCAACCCACGGCGGTTTTCGTCAAGGGTGTGGCCATCACCGCAGACACGCCGACCTCCAGCGGCGGAGCTGTGAGCGGATACAGCGTAAGTCCGGCACTTCCCGCGGGCCTGATTCTGAGCGCCTCGACGGGTGTCATCAGTGGAACCCCCACGGTTGTGGCCGGCAACACCAGCTATGTGGTTACCGCCTACGGCTCGGGCAGCAGCACAACGGCCTCTCTCTCCATCACGGTGAACGATCAGAAGCCCACGTCTCTCAGCTATGCCACCAATACGGCGACTTATATCGTCAATACGCCGATCACGGATAACTTTCCGACCAATACAGGCGGAACGGTGATCTCCTACAGCGTGAATCCGGCCCTTCCATCCGGCCTGAGCTTTAGTTCAACCACGGGCATCATCAGCGGAACGCCTGCGGCATTGACCGCTTTGAACAGCTATGTGGTAACGGCGACCGACACAGGCGGCAATGCGACGGCGACTCTGACGATCGCGGTGAATTACGCTCCCTCGACGGCTCTGACAGCCCCGGCGGGTCTGGTCTATGCTCCCGGCAATGCGGTCTACACAGCGGGTGTTCCGATTCAGGAAAATGTTCCAACCAGCACCGGCGGGGCTCCCACGACTTATGTGAATTCGAGTGGAGTTACGATTCCGGCGTATAGCATCACTCCGGCACTTCCGTCGGGCCTGAGTATAAGCTCCGTACCGCCGCCACTGCCCACCTTCGGTATTGGTGCCACGGGTATTATCAGTGGAACACCAGCGGGTAGTTCCACCGGCACTTATACGGTCACTGCTTCCAATCCATCTGGAAGCACGACGGCTATCTTTACTCTCACAGTGAATCCCTCGACGACTCTGTCGGGCCTGGCGTATAGCGCCCCCGCTCCCGTCTATGCAGCCGGGGTGACGATTACAGCGAACAATCCAACTATCAGTAACCCCGGCGGAGCTCCGCTTTCTTACATCGTGAGCCCCGATCTCACCCCGATCGGCCTGAGCCTGGATCCTCATTCTGGCGTCATCACCGGGACTGCCGTGGCTGTGGCCTCCGCGATTGTGCCACCTCCGGCTGTTACCGCGACTTACACGGTAACCGCCTCCAACGGGACGGGCACCGTCTCCGCGCCGGTCACCATCACTCTCTATAATGCGTCGCAAGCCGTTCCGAATATGTCCCAGTCGCTTACGCCGCTGGCCACCTCCGGTTCCAGTTTCCAGTTTCTGGATACCGGCATGGTTGTGACCGATCCGTATAACCCGCAGGTAGCTCCTGTGGAATGGCTGGCGGGGCAGGCGGTCAGCACCTCGATCAGTCCGGACAACAAAACCTTGCTGGTTTTGACCAGCGGTTATAACCGTGTTTTCCAAGGGCCGTTCCCGTTATTTGACCCGCTCATGTCGAATGAGTACGTCTTTGTCTTCGACATTTCGACTCACTCTCCAATCTTCAAGCAAGCGGTCCCTATCCCCAACACCTACCATGGCATTGTCTGGGATCCGAGCGGCACAACATTCTACGTCTCCGGTGGCATGGGCGATGCTCCCTTCGGCACCGATCCTATCCCGTACTATTCGCCATTGACTAGAGCTCTGGCGAACAATAACGGCGACAATGTGCATATTGTCACGCAAACCAACGGTATTTGGGCGCCAGCAGCCGAACTTGACCTGGGCCAGAATATTTCCGCCACTTCTTCCACTCCAGCGCAGACAGTTGTTGAGGGCCACCCGTCGGGCAACGGCCTTCCGGTGCCCAATAGCTCATTCGCCTCCGTCAACGCCGCGGTCTATGTGGCGCCGATGGCCGCAGGCCTGGCGATTTCCAGCGATGGCCAGACGCTAGTGGTGGTCAATTATTTCAACGATTCGATCACTGTCTTTGGCGGAGGCTTGAGCGCCTGGCTCAGCCAATGGCAGTCGGACACGGCTTCGATGCAAGGAATGCAAGGGACGCTGCAAGGAACGGAACTCGATCTGCGTCCCGGCAAAGCCGCCAGTGGGGCAGCGCCGGGCACGCCAGGCGGAGAGTATCCGTTTTGGGCGGTAATGGCGGGAAGCGGAACCAGCGTAAAAGCTTATGTGTCCAGCATTCGCGACCGCGAAATCGACGTTGTGAGCATCTATGCAGGTTGTCCCGCAAATTGTGTCATTCACCCTGCGGTAACAACCCGGATTGCGGTCAAAGGCCAGCCCAACAAGATGGCGATCAACAAGGCCGGAACGCTGCTCTATGTTGCCGAAGACGAATCGGATACAGTGGACGTGATTGACCTCAACCCGCAAGACGCCGGCCTTCCCACCCAGAGTGGGCCCGCCACGCTGTACAAGGTGATTGAATCCATTCCGGTCATTGCCCCGCCGGCGACACTGTCCACTTTCTCGCTGACGCCCTATACCGGCGCCAACACCAACAGCGTGACGCTTTCGCCCGATGAAAAAACTCTCTATGTGACCAACGGCAATCTGAATAACATCGCAGTGGTGAATCTCAACGGGACTTATCACGGCGACCAGGTGGCCGGCCTGATTCCGACCGGCTGGTATCCGAACTCGGTCAGCATCAGCAGCGATGGAACATGGGCGTATGCAGTCAATTCCAAGTCGCCGACCGGCCCGAATATCAACTGGTGCTATGTCTACGGTCCAACCGGCTATCCCACCTGCACGCCCGCGAATGAGTACAATCCGCAGATGACCAAAGCCGGACTGCTCAGCTTCCCGCTCGCCGGCCTCACGGCGCAGCTTCCATCCCTTACGGCGAAGGTGGCGACAAATAATCACTTCGCCACCGTGGAGAGTCCCGCCTCTGCCGCCACCATGGCGGCTGTTCACAGCGGCATCCAGCACGTAATCTACATTCTCAAGGAGAACCGGACCTACGATCAAATTCTGGGCGATCTGGGACGCGGCAACGGCGATCCGTCACTGGCCATGTTTGGGCAAGCGGTCACGCCCAATGAGCATAACATAGCTCAGCAATTCGTTACCCTCGACAACTTCCGCGCCACGGCTGAAGTCAGCTACGACGGATGGGCGTGGAGCACCGCGGCTCGTGCCCCCGACGTCGTTGAACACCAATTCCCGGTCAACTATGCGCAACGCGGACTCGCCCTGGACGGGGGTACGAATCGCAGCGTGAATGTGGCCCTGCCGACCCTGGCTCAGCGTCAGGCCTCCGATCCGCTGATGCCGGGCGGAGCGCTTTCGCCGAATGCTGCCGGTGGCGAGGATCTATTGCCGGGCCAGACCGACGCGAACGCGCCGGATGGACCGGACAACGAAATCAACACCGGCTTTCTTTGGAACAGCGCTCTGCGCGCGGGCCTCACGGTGCGCGACTATGGTTTCTACATCGACACAACCTGCTATAACGAGCCCAGTTGCCAGACTCCCCTGGCGCATGACCCGTTTTCGACGAATACCATTGTGTCTCCCTCCGCAAATGTAGCTCTGACGCCATTCACCGATCCGTACTTCCGCGGCTTCGACCCCGCCTTTCCGGACTACTATCGCTTCAAGGAGTGGGAGCGGGACTTTGATACCAATTACGCGGCGGGTGGGCTGCCGAATTTGAGTCTGGTCCGCTTCATGCATGATCACACTGGTAACTTTGCGACAGCTATCGACGGCGTCAATACTCCTGATCGGGATGTGGCCGACAACGACTATGCGGTCGGCCTGCTGGTGCAAAAGATCGCCAACAGCCCCGTCTACAAAAACAACACGCTGATTTTTATTGTGGAAGACGACTCGCAGGATGGCGGCGATCATATCGATTCGCACCGCACCACGGCCCTTGTCGCCGGAGCCTACGTAAAGAATGCTGTTGTCTCCACGGCGTATACCACCATTGATTTCATTCGCACGATGGAAGAGGTCATGGGCCTGCAGCCGATGAATTTGAATGACGCGCTGGCCACGCCCATGAGTGACATCTTCAACACAACACCAAGTGCATGGAGCTTTACCGCGACCCCCGCGGCGATTCTCTACTGCACGAGCCTGCCGCTGCCCGGCCCAGCCCTGCCCTGCAATAACCCGTCGGCAAACGACTCACGATACTGGGCGCGAGTCACCAAAGGGATGGACTTCAGGGATGCGGATCGCGTCGACGACGACACTCTCAACCGCGTTCTCTGGAGGGGGATGATGGGCAACCGGCCTTATCCCTCCCGGCCAACCGGCAGGGACCTCAGCCAGAACCGCGACAAGCTGCTGGCGGATTACCGGCGCTCTCAACTGCATCAAGAGGCGAAGGCAGCAAAGCCGTTTAAGAACTAAGAACAACAGAGCAGCCGCGCGACTGAAGTTTACTTATCACTACTGTCCGGTTAGAAGTCGAACAAAATCAACTGGTTGGTGGAGTCGTATAAATTACTTTCGGAGTCAGTTGGCTGAAGTGCCTGTAAAATGGGGGTTTTCTCGAACAGAGTTATGCTGAGA
>Ga0302320_10010478_pt1 | contig 19752 bp, 15 predicted proteins | sample Bog_T0_3_FD_202130 | JGI IMG/M metagenome (GOLD analysis project Ga0302320, IMG submission 202130) | Peat permafrost microbial communities from Stordalen Mire near Abisko, Sweden - Bog_T0_3 | ecosystem: Environmental > Terrestrial > Soil > Wetlands > Peat | place: Sweden: Abisko, Stordalen Mire... | reverse complement strand
GCAAGGTCGGAGCGCAGTCGGCAACCGACGAGAGCCAGCTACGCGACAACCTGAAATCTTTTACCGATGTGTATGCGCTGGTTGAGAAGAACTACGCCGAGCCCATCACCGGCGATAAAGCCGACGCAGCAATCTACGACGGGGCGATCCCCGGAATGCTGCGCGTACTCGACCCGCACTCCAACTTCTACGATCCGAAGGCGTATGCACGCCTGCGCGAGGACCAGCGTGGCCACTATTACGGCGTTGGCATGGTCATTCAGGAGCAGCGCGACCCCCAGGGCAAAGATCACGTTCTGGTGATTACTCCCTACGAAGGCACTCCGTCGTTCCGCGCCGGCATTCATCCTGGCGACGTTATTGAGGCAGTGGACGGCAAGAGCACAGATGGTTGGACATCCGACCAGGTGGCCAAAGCGCTGAAGGGACCCAAGGGCACGCACGTTCAGGTGAGCATGACCCGCGTCGGCCAGGCGGCTCCGCTGGTCTTCGATCTGGTGCGCGACGAGATTCCCCATCCCTCGGTCGATCTGAAATATGAGATCCGCCCCGGCATCGGATACATTCATCTGACCCAGTTCCAGGAGACCACAGGCGACGAAATGACCGCGGCAATCGACAGCTTCGGAAACCTGAAGGGACTGGTACTAGACCTGCGCAATAACCCCGGCGGATTGCTGAGCCAGGCGGTGGATGTTTGCGACCACCTGCTTACGAAAGGGCAGAATATCGTCTCCCAGCGCGGGCGCGCTTACCCTGACCAGAACTACACCGCGTCCCACGGCAATAGCGGCAAGACATTCCCCATCGTTGTGCTGGTGAACCGCGGAACAGCATCGGCGGCCGAGATCGTCTCCGGTGCGCTGCAGGATCACGACCGCGCGCTGATTGTGGGTGAGACCACCTTTGGCAAAGGGCTGGTGCAGACGGTCTACAACCTGAGCGAAAACACCGGGCTGGCGCTGACGACCTATCACTACTACACGCCGAGCGGCCGGCTCATCCAACGCAACTACGCGGGCGTTTCACTTTACGACTACTACTACAATCACGCCGGAGCGCTGCCGTCGAACTCCACCAACCAGGAAGTGAAGCTCACCGACTCTGGCCGCACGGTGTATGGCGGCGGCGGTATTACTCCGGACGAGAAGTTCGACACTCCGCAGGCCAATCACTTTCAGGAAGAACTGCTGAGCCGCGATGTGTTCTTCCGCTTTGCGCCGGTTTATGTTTCAACCCACACGGTCGCCAACAATTTCCAGGTGGACGATGCGGTGCTGAGCGATTTCAAGAAGTACCTCACCAGCCAGAACGTGGAGTTTACCGACAGCGAACTGAATGGCGTTTCGGATTGGCTGAAGGCACGCATCAAGGAAAAGATCGTGACGATTCAGTTTGGGCAGTTGCTGGGATTGCGCACACTGGCAGACTGGGACCCGGAGATCCAAAAGGCTATCACGTACCTGCCAGAGGCACAGTCTCTCGAAGACAACGCGCACAAGGTGCTTGCGGAAAAGGCATTGGCGCGGAACTCGAGCGCGCCGGGCGTGCCCGCTCAGCAATAACTCTGCAAGAGTCTCCAACGCAAAACGGCCATCCTCTTGGGGATGGCCGTTTTGCGTGTGATGATTCCGAGATTACAACCTATTCAAACGAGGGCAGACCCGCCAGCGCCATGGCAATCTCTTCCGCGGGATACTCGTAGTTCTCAAGTTGGCCCGCCTGGTAGGCGATGTACGATTGCATGTCGAAGTGGCCGTGGCCGCTCAGGTTGAACAGAATCGTCTTCTGCTTGCCTTCCCGCTTGGCCTGTAGCGCTTCGCCGATTGCGGCGGCAACGGCGTGGTTGGCCTCGGGAGCGGGCACAATTCCCTCAGCGCGCGCAAACTGAATGCCGGCGGCGAAAGCATCCAACTGCTGCACGGTGACGGCTTCGGCCAGGCCGATATCGATGACGTGCGAAACCAGCGGCGCCATGCCGTGATAGCGCAGGCCGCCGGCGTGGATTCCCGGAGGAATGAAGGTGCTGCCCAGGGTGTGCATCTTGACCAGGGGAGTTAGGTGCGCGGTATCGCCAAAGTCGTATGTGAACCTGCCCTTGGTCAGGCTGGGGCAAGCGGCAGGTTCGACGGCGATGATGCGCGCGTTTCCCTTCCCTTTGAGCTTGCGGCCGATGAAAGGCAGAACCAGGCCGGCAAAGTTCGATCCGCCGCCCGTGCAGCCGATGATCGAATCCGGCTCATCGCCCGCCAGATCCATCTGTTCGATCGCTTCCAGGCCGATCACGGTCTGGTGCAGCAGGACATGATTCAAAACGCTGCCCAGCGCGTACTTGGTGTCAGGATCTTTGGCCGCAACTTCTACCGCTTCGGAGATGGCGATACCAAGCGAGCCGCGGGAGTCGGGATGCTCGGCAAGAATCGCCCGGCCCGCATCCGTCTCCATGCTTGGGCTGGCGGTGACCGATGCTCCAAAGGCTTCCATCAGCGCGCGGCGGTACGGCTTTTGGTCGTAGCTGACCCGCACCATGTAGACCTTGCAGTCGAGTCCGAAGAATGAGCAGGCCATGGAGAGCGCCGAGCCCCATTGGCCGGCTCCGGTCTCAGTGGAAAGGTGCTTGGTGCCGGCTTCCTTGTTGTAGTAGGCCTGCGCCACGGCGGTGTTCAGCTTGTGTGAGCCGGCCGGGCTGGTGCCCTCGTACTTGTAGTAAATGTGCGCCGGAGTATCCAGGGCCTTCTCAAGCCGCCGCGCGCGGAAAAGGGGCGAAGGCCGCCACTGCGCGTAGATTTGCCGCACCTCTGCGGGAATCTCGATCTCGCTCTCGCCGCTCATCTCCTGCTCGATAAGGCTCATCGGGAACAGGGGCGCCAGATCGTCTGGCCCCAGCGGTTTGTGCGTGCCTGGATGAAGCGGAGGCGCCATCGGCGTTGGCAGATCCGGCAGAATGTTGTACCACACGCGGGGAATGCGGTCTTGCGGCAAAAGAAACTGTATCTGGTCCATGCCGAACATTCTATCAGCGGTTTTGCGCCGCCGGATTGTGCGCGCCAATACAGTTCTCGACGGGAGAAAGCACAACCGCTCGAATTCGCTTTGTAGCCGCCATCACAGCGCGCCGCGGCCAGCGCCCTTAGGCTTTAGGACGAAGTTGCAGAGGAGAAAGTATGGCACCCGTTGCTGCGGAACATGAGCTTACCGTCAAAAACCTTCTTGCCGCATTTGAAGGCGAATCGAACGCACACGCCAAATACATTGAGTTTGCCGCAAAGGCCGATGCGGAAGGCTTGCACGGAGCCGCAAGCCTGTTTCGCGCCGCCGGCCGCGCGGAGCAAATCCACGCCGCCAACCACGCGCGGGTGATCAAGCAGCTTGGCGGCGAGGCCGCATGCACCATTCATCCGGTCGAGGTAAAGGGCACGCTCGACAATCTGAAAGCCGCGCTTGGCGGCGAACAGTATGAAATCGACGTCATGTATCCGGAGTTTCTGAAGGAAGCCATTGCCGGTGGCGTGACCGCCGCCGTTCGCAGCATGACCGGAGCTCTCGAAGCCGAAAAGTGTCACGCACGCCTTTACGGCGAAGCGGTTGCGCTGCTGCAGGGCGGCAAGCGGGATTCCTGGATAGGAACGGCCCGCGATTTCTACGTTTGCCCGGTATGCGGCTACACGTCAGAGACCGAAGAGGAGCATGAGCGCTGCCCGGTTTGCAACTGCCCATGGGAGAAGTTCGAAATCATCCGCTAAGTGGCATCTCCGAAGTTCGTTGAAAAACAACCACGGATCCTTCGTCTCACCACCCCCAAACTGAAAAGCGTTTGGGGCCCCGTTCGCTCAGGATGACAAATCTTATTTTGACGCGAACTTCTGGGACAGGACTATAGGCCGTGTGAATCTGTAGCGGCACCGCGATCAGCTCCGTGCCCCACCCATTCGCCGCTTTCTGGCGAATGAGTGGGAGAGCACAAACCTCATCGAACGAATTCCGGCGGTCAGAAACCAGCCCATTCCGGGTTCCCTTACGGCTCGTCGTTGTAGATGGCGATCTGCAACTCGCCGCCTTCCGACTGCCGGGCGCGATACATGCCGGGAGTGTTGAAGCTCCAGGCAATCTGGCCGTCAGGCGCAATCGCGATAACGCCTCCATCGCCGTGCAGCCCGGTCAGTTCCTTCTGCACCACCTCATCCACGGCATCTTTGAGCTTCATGCCCTTGTACTCCACCAGAGCGCAGACCGTGCGCGCCACCGTGAGGCGGATGAAGTACTCGCCGGTGCCTGTTGCAGACACAGCGCACGACTGATTCGACGCATAAGTGCCTGCGCCGATGATCGGCGAATCGCCGACGCGCCCCCAACGTTTGGCTTGTGTGCCTCCCGTAGAAGTGCCAGCCGCAAGATTTCCGGCGTGATCGAGAGCGACTACGCCGACCGTGCCGAACTTGTGCGCATCTTCCGGCTCAATCTCCGAGATCGGCTCAGCGGAAGGCGGGGGCACACCCACTGGGCGAGGTGGAATCGGCAACCCCTCCTTGTTCAGTTCCTTTACGAGCGACTGCCAGCGCCGCTCAGTAAAAAAGAAGCTGGGGTCAACCTGCTCAAGCCCCGCGCTGACCGAGAACCTGTCAGCTCCCTGGCCAACGAGAAACACGTGAGGCGATTTTTCCATGACCGCGCGAGCCAGCGAGATGGGATGACGGGTGCGGGTCACGTCGCCCACCGCACCGGCCTTCAGGTTCGAGCCGTCCATGATGGCCGCATCCAACTCGATCTTGCCGTCGGCGGTAAAGACCGCGCCGCGGCCCGCATTGAACAACGGATCGTCTTCGAGAACCTTGATTGCAGCCTCAACAGCATTGAGCGAGGAGCCGCCTTGCTCCAAAATCTCTACTCCGGCCTGGGTTGCCTGCGCCAGCGAGGCGCGGTAGGCGGCGTCGGTTGCCGGCTTCATGCTGGCGCGCTCAATAATGCCCGCTCCGCCGTGCACCACGATGGCCCAACGATGGGTTGCGGGTTGTTGCGCATGGGCAGCGGCCGCGAGTGTGGTTGCCATAACTCCTCCGGAAAGAAGGCTGCGAACGATTCCAGTCTTTTTCATGCGAGTAACCTCGCCGCTTTTCTCCATCGTACCGCCTCACGCTCAATGCGATTCGCGATGAATGTGCGCCGCGGCGCAGGGTTCCGCTTGGCGATAGGTGGCCGGACAGTGGAGAATTCATAGGTCCGCAAAATATTCTCAAGATCGCGCTTTCGCACATTGTTCAAGGGAGTCTCGCTCATCGGGGCCCGGATCAGCCCGGCTTGAATCAGCGGACGGCAGGCGCGCAATCGCAGGCAAGGGATCCGGAATGCACTCTGTTTGGCTCGGCGAATTCATGGGCACCATGATTCTGATTTACCTGGGCACCAGCGTTGGCGCGGGCGTCACGCTGCGCAAGTCGTTTGCCGCCGACGCCGGCTGGTTGGTCGTCACCACAGGATGGGCATTGGCGGTGCTCTGCGGCGTGCTGGTGGCGCAGGCGTTCGGCAGTGCAGGGGCACACCTGAATCCGGCAATTACTCTTGCAGCGGCAGTCAACAGTGGGGACTACTCGCAGGTTCTCGTCTACTGGTCGGCGCAACTGGCCGGTGCCATGTGCGGCGCAACGCTGATGGTGCTGCACTACGCGCCGCACTGGCAGGTGACGCCCGATCCTGCTGTCAAGCTGGGCATCTTTTGCACCGACGCCGCCATCCGCAATCCGCCTGCCAACATCCTGAGCGAGGTGCTGGGCGCGGCTACGCTGGTGCTGGTTGCGGGCGCAATCTCTTCGCACGGCGTTGCCATCAACGGACCGGCCGCAGGTTTGGGCCCGTGCTTGGTGGCGTGCCTGGTGTGGGGCATTGGGCTCTCACTGGGCGGAACAACAGGCTATGCCATTAACCCGGCGCGCGACCTGGGGCCGCGGCTGGTTCATGCGCTGCTTCCGATTCCGGGCAAGGGCGGCTCGAATTGGAGCTATGCATGGATTCCGATTGTGGGCGACCTGCTGGGCGGCGCGCTGGCCGGCCTGCTGCTGCATTACGCGCGGCTATAGCCTGGCCTTCGTTACTCCAAACACGATGCAATGACCGATAGCGCGGCAATCGACGCGGTCTCCGCACGGAGGATGCGCGGGCCTAGCGTGGCCGCCTTCCATCCATTGGCATCGAAGAGCGCTTCTTCCGCAGGAGACCATCCTCCTTCGGGCCCGATTGCAATTTCGATCGACGGCATCTCATCGCCGGCAGCCTCGACCGCTTCTTCTACCAATCGCCGCAACGTGGCAGTGCGCTCCTGTTCGGCAAGCACAATGCGCGCCGCCGGTGAAGCAGCCCGAATCCGCGCAGCGAGCGGAACGGGATCGAGAATGGCGGGAACGTCGGAGCGGCGCGACTGCTTTGCGGCTTCGTGGGCGATTCTGCGCCAGCGCTCGGCTCGCTTCTCCGCGGCCTGGGCCAGATGCTTCTCAGTCCGCTGCGCAATCACGGGCGCAAGAGCGGCAACTCCCAACTCCGTAGCTTTCTCAATGGCCCACTCCATGCGATCGAACTTGTAGACGGAGATGACCAGAGTGACGGGCAGCGCCGGTTCTGCTTCGACCTCGGCAATCAGGTTAAAGCGCACCTCGTCCGGCGAGACCGCCGCAACCTGAGCGTGATAGACGCGTCCGCCGGCGACAACGTCTGCCTCAACGCCTGGCTGTGCGCGCAATACGCGCGCCATGTGTGCCGCCTGCTCGCCCACAATCGACGCGGTGGCTTCATCCCAGTGCTCGGCAATCCAACGGCGTCGTGTCATTCGCTTATGCCTCGGTATCCTTAACGACCAGTGTAATTGTTGCGCACAAACACCGAGGGGAGCGCTTTGAGCGCCCCCCTCGAGTGTTGCCTTTTCGTTGGTCGAACCGTTACTTCTTCTTGGCTGCCTTCTTTACGGCCTTCTTGGCTGCCTTCTTCGCGGGTGCCTTCTTGGCTGCTTTCTTGGTTGCCATTTGCCTATTCTCCCTTTCGATGGGTTGCATCGATTTCTGCAATACGTATATTGCAGTTGAAAAAATGTATAGTTTTATGCGGCAACGATGTCAAGAAAAAAACGACTTGAGAGTGGAAAAAGCGTCAACAATTTTTCCCAACCTGATCGTCGATTGATCGCATGCAACGAGAATTGTTGAGCGCAGGTTGCATTCTGCAGATGATCGCGAGAGTTCATTCGCATCTTCGAACGTGCACGAGGCGTAAACGATGAAGTGCTCGATCTCCGCAATTGACGCGGGTTTCGTCAACACTGGATTCGATTCAACGCAAGTCCCGCAAGGCTTGTCTCCTTGTAGCGCGATTGCATATCGAGTCCGGTAAGGTACATGGTGCGGATGACTTGATCGAGCGAGACCTTGTGCTCACCGGATTCGTTCATCGCGAGACGCGACGCTTGCACTGCCTTGGCCGCGCCCATTGCATTCCGCTCGATGCAGGGAATCTGAACGAGTCCTCCGATGGGGTCGCAGGTCATTCCAAGGTTGTGTTCCATCGCAATCTCCGCGGCGTGCTCCACTTGCTCGTTGTCGCCGCCGAGAGCGGCAGTCAATCCGGCGGCGGCCATGGAACACGCGACTCCCACTTCACCCTGACAGCCGACTTCTGCGCCGCTGATGGATGCATTCTCCTTGTAGAGAATGCCGATGGCGGCCGATGTGAGGAAGAATCGCAGGATGCCTTCGCGGTCCGACTCCGGAATGAAGCGCTCGTAGTAGTGAGCCACCGCCGGAACCACGCCGGCCGCGCCGTTGGTGGGCGCGGTAACCACGCGTCCGCCGGCTGCGTTCTCTTCGTTGACCGCCAAAGCGAAGACTGTGACCCAATCGAGCGGGGCCAGCGGGTCGCCGAGAAAACCGGACGTTTCTTTCTCACGCAGGCGCGCGGCCAATCGGCTTGCGCGGCGGCGAACGTTCAGTCCGCCGGGCAGAATGCCCTCGTTTGCGATGCCCCGCGCGATGCAATCCCGCATTGCCTGCCAGATGTGGCCGATTCCGCCGCGCACAACTTCAACGGGAGCCAGCTCGGAGTCTGGCGCTGCCAGCGCGCACTCGTTCTCAAGCATGAGTTCGGCGATGGAAAGTTCATTGGCATGGGCCGTGGCCAACAACTCTGCTGCGCTGTGGAACGGGAATGGAATGGAGGCAGCGCGCTTGTCAGCGGAAACGGCTGTTGCGCCCGCATTGGCGTCTTCGACGATGAATCCTCCGCCGACCGAAAAAAAGGTGCGCTGCTCCACTTGAACGCCCGTTGAGTCATAGGCTGTGAGCCGAAGACCGTTGGGATGTTCAGTGCGCGCGCCAGGAGGGAACATGAGATCGCGGTGAAAGAGCAGGTCGCGGGCCTCCTCAAAATCGATTGAGCGCGCGCCCGCCAAGTCGATGCGGCGCGCTGCTCGAATTGCCGCGACGGTTGGCTCAATGATGGCGGGATCGATTGCGGCAGGCTCAAAGCCGCAGAGACCGAGAAGAACCGCGCGGTCAGTGGCGTGGCCAAGGCCGGTGAGCGCCAGCGAGCCGAAAAGGTCCACCTGCACGCGCGCGATGCGGCCCAGCAGTCCGCCAGACTCAAGATCGCGAGCGAAGCGGCAGGCGGCACGCATGGGGCCCATGGTGTGCGAACTGGATGGACCAACGCCGATCTTGTAGAGATCGAAGAGACTCGTCACGCAACAGATTCTAGCGCCACTTTCAATTCGGCGCTGAGTTTGTTCGCCGCATCCGAGGACGAATGGGACAACTACGCGCTGCTTGCAACCTGACTTTCTGCCGAGAACAATGCAGTGTGTTCATCCGTCACTGAACGCCGCGCGCGCAGTTCTGGTAGACTCGCCTCAACGTTCCGCTATGCTTTTTAAAGTTCTCAGTGCCGCCGTCTACGGAATCGACGCCAACCTCATCGATGTCGAGGTCGACTTCAGCGGTGTCGTGATGGAGAAAGACGTCTTCCACACGGTGGGTTTGCCCGATGCCGCGGTGCGCGAGAGCCGCGACCGGGTGCGCACGGCAATCAAGAACTCCGGCTACACCATTCCCCCGACGTTTATCACCATCAACCTGGCGCCGGCCGATCTGAAAAAAGAAGGCTCGGGATTCGACCTGCCCATGGCGCTCGGCATTCTGGGAGCGTATGGCGCGCTGCGGGTTACTGACCTGAGCCAGTTTTTGCTAGTGGGAGAACTTGGGTTGGATGGCAGTCTGCGGTCAATCCCCGGCGTGCTGCCTGTGGCCGTGCTGGCGCGCGCAAAAAATATTCCCAACCTGATTTTGCCCGCGGCCAACGCCGCCGAAGCCGCAGTGGTAGAGGGCGTCAACGTTTATCCCGTTTCGTCGCTCACCGACGTGATCGAGCTGCTGAACACATCCGTTGTGGGCGTGATTCAGCGCGAACCCTTCCGCGTGAATACAACAGAGTTGCTTGGCGAGCTGCAGCACTTCAGCGTGGACTTTTGCGATGTGCGCGGCCAGCAGACCGCCAAGCGCGCGCTGGAAGTAGCCGCGGCCGGTGGACACAACATTCTCATGATCGGGCCACCGGGATCGGGCAAGACGATGCTGGCCAAGCGGCTGCCTTCGATTCTTGCGCCGCTCACGTTTGAAGAAGCGCTGGAGACGACAAAGATCCACTCGGTCGCCGGCGTGCTCGACGCATCTGCGGGCCTGGTGACGCAGCGGCCTTTCCGATCGCCGCATCACACCATCTCCGACGCCGGGCTGATTGGCGGAGGCATCGTGCCGCGGCCAGGCGAAGTATCGCTGGCGCACAACGGCCTGCTTTTTCTGGATGAGCTGCCGGAGTTTCCGCGCAACGTGCTTGAAGTGATGCGGCAACCGCTCGAAGATCACACGGTAACGATTGCCCGCGCGTCGATGTCGCTGAGTTTTCCGGCGAGGTTCATGCTTGCGGCGGCCATGAATCCCTGCCCGTGCGGCTACTTCAACGACAAATCGCGGGAGTGCATGTGCACCCCGCCGATGATTCAGCGCTATGTGGCAAAAATCTCCGGCCCGCTGCTTGACCGCATCGACATTCACATCGAAGTTCCTGCTGTGCAATACAAAGAACTGCGCGGCGGCGCGGCGGCGGAGGGTTCGGCCGAGATCAGGGCGCGCGTGATGAGCGCACGAGAGCACCAGCGCGCACGTTTCAAAAAGGCCGGCGAAAAGATCTATGCCAACGCACAGATGTCTACGCGCCAGGTTCGCGCCTACTGCGAGCTGGGCGCGGATGCGGAGCGATTGCTGGAACGGGCAATGCAGCAGCAGGGCCTGACGGCGCGCGCTCACGACCGCATTCTGAAAGTGGCCCGCACCATCGCCGACCTTGAAGGCGCGGAACAGCTTGCTGTTCCCCACATCGCTGAGGCCATCCAATATAGAACCCTGGACCGCAGCTACTGGGCATAGACCTCTGCGCCGCGGGAGAATCCTTAGCAGGGTAACAGCGCCCCACGCGGTACTTTAGTTTTTAAATGGTTACCCGTCTTCTGAAAAGTTACTAATCTTTGCCGATACACTCACCACATAGCATTAGGTGTTTTTAATTTTGCGGTGAGGACTACAGATGGCCCCTATACACGACGCAGCCCTGCAATCAGGTTGGGATACAGCACTTTACGCGGTTCCGATCTTCTTAATGATGTTTGCGGGCTTTTTCCGTCTCGATGAACTGTTCGTCTCCCAGAAAAGCGGGCCAAAGAAGCGCCGCACGTTTTCAGGAATGGACCAGAACGGCCAACCGATGCTGTGTGACCCGGATGGACGCCCATTTCAACCGCGCGAAGAGCGGAAGTAACCAGATTGGTACGGTTTTGGGCCGCTTTGTGGCTTAACTGATTGCAGATGAGCAGAGTGCAGGGTATCGGACCTTGTTAACGGATGGGGATTTTCTCATTAACTAATTGATTTAAAATGGCCTACAGATAGGTTCGGCACTCGGCGCAAATAGCACACAAGTACCTAAGAATCCCAAGAAAAAACTGTTGACCTATGCCAAAACCGGGTATACATTCATTGAAGCCATCCATATAGGGCAGTGAGCAGACCGAGATTCTGTGCGCCCGTGGGCCGATTCCCGCATCTTATTTGTGTGTTGACGCTTTTTGTTAATGCCACTGGTGTGTAAAAACATGCCGGAACGGGAAACTTCGGACACCGGATTCCAAGATCTGCACTTCGCGATCCCCATACGGCAAGTGGTTGTTTCACTTTGACGAGAAAGTGCGTCAACATTTTTAGAACTGGACGCCTCCGGTTTGCGTCTAAAAACATGAAAGCGGATTTGGGGCAGCCCCCGATTGAATGGCTCCCCTCGCTGTACTGGCGGTTTTGGCAGGTTATAGCCAGGCAGGAAAGTTAAGAAGGAGAATTTCAATGCGCTCTGATTTAGTATTTGGAGCACTTGCTCACGTAACCAATCGCTACCAGCTGTGTCAGCTGGCCAGCAAGGCAACACGGAAACTGCACAAGCCGAACACACGGCTGCAAGACACAACCAATGAAGTTTTGAGCCGTTTTCAGACCACTAACCCTGGAACCCTGGGCGCCATTGCGGCTCCTGAGGCCCAACAGGTTGAGCGTCGCCGTGCGGCCTGAAGGCGCCAGCAAGACGACGGTCAAGGACATCGTTTTTGAGTAAGAGATCGCAGCAAAACGGCCTTCCCAAAAGGAAGGCTGGTTTCCCCGGCGTTTCGACACTCCTCATTGAGTTCGGATAATGCTTTAGAGCTGGTTTGTGCCGGGTTTATCCCTGTTTATTCCGGTATTCTTCTGGAGCACGTCCCCCTCCCGCAATCTCTTCAAACACATCCCGCCTCGCAGGTGAATCATGACCATAGCTGAACTGAAAGAAAAGAATATTACCGAATTGAGCCGCATTGCGCGCACCCTGGAAATCCCGGGCACAAGCGGCCTTCGCAAGCAGGACCTGATCTTCAAGATCCTTCAAGCACAGAGCGAAAAAGAGGGCCACATCTTTGCTGAAGGCGTTCTGGAGATTCTTCCTGACGGCTATGGCTTTCTTCGGTCGCCGGACTACAACTATCTGCCCGGCCCCGACGACATTTATGTCTCGCCATCGCAGATCCGCAAGTTCGATCTGAAGACCGGCGACTCGATCAGCGGCAACGTTCGTCCGCCGCATGAAGGCGAAAAGTACTTTGCGCTGGTAAAGATTGAAGCCATCAACTTCGAATCGCCCGAGGAAACGCGCAACAAGATCCTGTTCGACAACCTCACGCCGCTCTATCCCCAGGAACGCATCAAGATGGAAACGGTGCGCGAGGGCCTGAGCGCCCGCGTGATGGATCTGCTGACTCCGGTAGGCAAGGGCCAGCGCGGCCTGATTGTGGCTCCGCCGCGCACCGGCAAGACCATGCTGCTGCAGTCAATCGCCAACTCCATTACGTCAAACCACCCTGAAGTGGTCCTGATTGTTCTGCTCATCGACGAACGGCCTGAGGAAGTGACCGACATGCAGCGCTCGGTGAAGGGCGAAGTAATCAGCTCGACCTTTGACGAGCCGGCCGCACGCCACGTGCAGGTTGCCGAAATGGTGATCGAAAAGGCCAAGCGCCTGGTGGAACACAAGCGCGACGTGGTCATTCTTCTCGACTCGATTACGCGCCTTGCTCGCGCCTACAACACCATTGTTCCTCCTTCAGGCAAGGTGCTCTCGGGCGGCGTCGACTCGAATGCTCTGCAGCGGCCCAAACGCTTTTTTGGCGCGGCCCGCAACATTGAAGAAGGCGGATCGCTGACCATCATCGCCACCGCCCTGGTCGACACCGGCTCGCGCATGGACGAAGTAATTTTCGAAGAGTTCAAGGGCACCGGCAACATGGAAATCATTCTGGACCGCAAGCTGGTGGACAAGCGCGTATTCCCGGCCATCGACATTCAACGCTCCGGAACGCGCAAGGAAGAGCTGCTCATTCCAAAGGAAGATCTGGCGCGCATCTGGGTGCTGCGCAAGGTGCTCAACCCGCTGTCGCCCGTTGAAGCAATGGAGCTGTTGATAAGCCGGCTTGAGAAGGTGCGCAATAACGCCGAGTTCCTGTTGAATATGAACCAGCTGTAGAAAATGAGTGCCTTGTGCGGAAGGCAGACACCTTCCGCACAAGGCATTGGTCCAAAAGTGTCAAAGGTGCTGACGCTCCCTTTCGGGATTTCGCGGTTCGCTGTAAGATAGAAAAGGTTGTGGGGCTGTAGCTCAGCTGGGAGAGCGCCTCGTTCGCAACGAGGAGGCCAGCGGTTCGATCCCGCTCAGCTCCACCAAATCCCCCCGTGCACGCCGGCAGTCATGCGAGCGGGGCCTGTCCATTCAAGCAGAGTGTGTTTGTTCCGTCGAGTATCGGCGGTATACTCAACTCGTTCCACAAATCTCCCCGATAAAAGCGCCGCAGAGAACTGCAAGCTGGGCCGGAACTGCTTTTGCGCTCAGAACAGTCTTGAAATCTGCCGACGCGCGACGAGGTGAATGGTTGTCCCAAATCGTGTCCCAACCAGAATCGGCCGCAACGGAGTTGCGACCGCTTTGCGTGGACCTGGACGGCACGCTGGTAAAGTCCGACACACTGGAAGATTCGCTGCTTGCGTTAGCGCGCAGGCGTCCCAAGCTATTGCTGGCGCTGCCTGGCCGCTTGCTTCAGGGCAAAGCGGCGTTTAAAGAGTTTGTTACCGCGTCCATCGCTCTCGACGTGACGCATTTGCCCTACAACCACAAGGTTCTGCACTATCTTGAGCAACAGCATAGACAGGGCCGCGAAATCTACCTGGCAACCGGCGCGAATGTTGAGCTGGCGCGCCGGGTTGCCAGCCATCTCGGTCTCTTCAACGGAGTATTCGGCTCCGATGGCATCACGAATCTTACCGGGAACAAGAAGCTCGATGGGCTACGCGCAAGCCTGGGCCGGCAGGATTTCGACTACATCGGCAACAGCCTGACGGATCTGCCGCTACTGGCGCACGCCACTCAACCCATGGTTGCGAATCCCAGCTTGTCACTGAAGATCAAGATGAAATCGAGCGGAATTCGCCCGGCACTCGAATTTCGAGATCGCCGATCGCCGCTGCGCTCTCTGGTTGGCGCCATTCGACCGCATCAATGGGCCAAGAATCTGCTCATCTTTCTTCCCGCGCTGCTCGCCCACAGCCTGAAGCCCGGCATCCTGCTGAAAGCTCTGCTTGCCTTTGCCTGCTTTTCGCTCACCGCATCGGCCACTTATATTGCAAACGACCTTCTCGATGTCGAAGCGGACAGGTATCACGCGAAGAAGCGACGGCGGCCCTTTGCCTCGGGCGATCTTTCCCCAATTAGCGGGTTTGCGCTTTCAATTGTCTTTTTTCTGGTTGCCTTTGCCGGGACGCGCGCGCTTCCTTCTGCCTTTGCAGCCTGGCTACTTCTTTACGCGGTGGGCACTCTGTCCTATTCCAGCTACTTAAAGCGCATTCCGCTGGTGGATGTACTGATCCTCTCCGGCTTGTACACGCTGCGGCTGCTCGCAGGCAGCGCCGCCACCGGATATCCCCTCTCTCACTGGTTGAGCGGCTTCTCGGTGTTCCTGTTCTTCTCACTGGCCATCGCCAAGCGATTCACTGAGCTGGAGACCCTGCGCGCCAGCGGCGCCGTTCCCAGGAACGGACGCGGCTATGTGCTGGCCGACTTCGAGCAGCTACGCACCTTCGGCACCTCCAGCGCATTTGCGGCAGTGGTGATTTTTGTAATCTACATCAGCGGCAACGAAGTGACGGCGCTTTACAGAAAGCCCACGCTGCTGTGGCTGATGATGCCGCTCATGATTCTTTGGCTTTGCCGCGTGTGGCTGCTGGCCTCGCGGGGAAAGCTCAATGAGGACCCAGTGGTGTTTGCCTTGACTGACGCGATGAGCCTGCTGATTGGAGCCTGTGTGCTGGCGGTTGTCCTGCTGGCTATCTAGAGCATTTCTCCACATTCCGAACCCTAGAAGACGTGAATGTGATGATGGGGCGCAGTTCCCTCGCCGATATATTCCTTGCCCTTTTGAATCTTGGTTACGTCGCTGTAGGCGTGGGTCTCATTGGTGTTGGAATCGGCATTGGCAAAACTGAAACCCGTATCGGCAAGCGCGCCAAGTTTGCCGTTGGATTGCGTTCCGTCGCGGAAAGTAAGGTGCAGAAAGCTTCCGGCAGGATACTTGGCCAGTCTGCTCTGCATCTTGTGAGCCTGCTTCTCCTGGCTCTTCGATAAGAGAGCATGAGAGGCGGGAGCAGCTGCGATAAATACAAAAGCAAGGGCCAGACAGGCAGCCGGGCTTCCAAATCTGAACTTCATAACGCCTCCCCAGAAAATCAAACGCAAATGGCCGTGGATAGGTGCGGCTCGGTAGAACAGTGAATTGTACTGCGACTCGTGGCAAACTGAGTCCGCTAATGATGAAGACGGGCTAACGGACGTAACGTTGCTCCCCGGCCTCAATTGCTATATCGAGCTGGTTTTGTTTCGGCGGCAGCGGGCAGGTGGCGTAGATGGTGTAGGCGCAGGGCGGATTCTCAAGCCGGTTGAAGTCGAGAGTGAGGCTGCCGGGTTCATCGAGCCCATGATCGGGAAATCCAGTATGCAGAAAGCGCCCCCCGCCGTAGGTGGCTGTTTTGCTCGTCTCATCTCTCAAGATGAAGAACAGTGTTTTTGAAGATGGGTCTTCGAGAACCGGCTCAAGCTGCTCGATCTTGCCGTCGACCAGGAAGATGGCGAGACCGGGAGCGGGGAGCTTGAGCGTGGTTCCAAGAACGGTGGGGATCTCCTCAACCAGTGCCGGCTTGAAGGGAACCCATCGGGCAGTAATGCGGTAGCGGGGATCGGGCGCGTACCAGTGCAACCCGCGAAATCCCGTGCGCACCGGCGAATCCGCATTCTTGATGCGCAAAACGAAGCGGTCGCCGCGCTTGAGCACCACCAGCGACAAACCCCGCCAGGAGATGGTGGAAGGTTTCGCGCCCTCTGTCGCAAGCTCGCCCTCGCGCGCCTTCTTGCCATCCAACTGCATGCCGTCGGGGAATCCTGCGGAGGGCGCGAGCAGTTGCACCACTCCGCTTGTTGATGCGGCCTTGGCTTGCTTTTCTGCGTTCGAGCCACCCATCACGGTGAGCAGGCCAAGATGTTCGGGCGCGCCGCTGGCCAGACGAATCGTGTTGTCCGCCGCCGATCCGACGGAGTTGATGCCGGGCTTGAGCCATTCAAGACCCGCGAGCGTCAACCAGCCGTCGGGCGCTGAGATTTCTATTTCGCGCTGCGACCGCCACGCTGCCAAGTCCTGTTGCCAGGCGGTTGCGTCGAAGGCCGCTTGCGCCGCCACGTCCTGAGCGCGCACGTGTGCGCTCCCGATTGCGAAAAACACCATCGCCGACGCAAGTAACCAGGCAAAACTGCGGATCATGATTGCGATACCTTCCCGTTTGGCAACCCAGACTCGCTGATCGAGCGGCGTGGACCAGACCGACACCTTTGCCGCACTGCCGAACGGAGTTGCAAGCGCACATCCATCTTCCTCCATCCGGCGCAATGGGGCAAAGCGCTCGCCGAACATTGCAGTTTGGGCCGGCGCAGGTTACTACAAGCGGCCCCCGGACGTCGTGCAACCTTGACACTGCGATTCAACCCTCCCTACAATTTGAATGGGGTACTACCTCTATATCCGCAATAAATTGCTTTTGTTTAAGTACTTAGCAGATTGGGGCCGGCGGATTAGACTTGGCCAGCTCGATCTGGCGAAACAGCCGCCAGGAATTCAGCAAAGCGGGGAAGATGCCTGATCTACGACTCAGCCCGCGTGAGCGGCTGGTGTTGACCACCATCATCGAGCTGTACATTGCCACCGGCGAACCGGTGGCCTCGCAGGCGCTTGCACGGCTTTTCACCGATCGGGAGGGTTTAAGTTCGGCGACGCTGCGCAACGTGATGGCCGTGCTGGGCGACGCAGGCCTGCTGGAGCAGCCGCACACCTCTGCCGGACGGATTCCCACCGCCGCGGCTTTTCGCTACTACGTAGAGCAGATTACGCAATCCACACGCATGGCCGCAGGGCAGCAATCCACCGGTGCGGCGCAACAGGGCCCCTCGCAACTGAGCGAGGTCCGCATGGGACAGATTGCCGAAAGCTTCTCCGGCGTTTCAAGCTCGCACGACTACCTTGAGCGCACCTCGCATGTGCTGGCTCTTATTTCGAAGGGCCTGGGCGTGGCGCTGGCCGGTTCCGTTGAAAAGCAGGTGCTGGAACATATCCACTTTTCGCGGCTCTCTGCCGGGCGTGTGCTGGTGGTTCTGGTAACGCAGGCTGGCACGGTGCAAGACCGCGTACTGGTTCTGGAGCGCGACCTGACGCATATCGATCTTGAAACCTCTGCGCGGTATTTGAACGAGAATTTTCGCGGATGGCCGGTCGATCGCATTCGCACTGAGATTACGCGTCGCGTGGATGTGGAGCGCGAAGCCTACCGCCAGATGCTGGCGTCGGTTGAGGAGCTTTGCCGCAATGGCGCGCTGGCGGAAGGAAACGCCGCTCCGGAGATTTTTATCGACGGAATGGCGAACCTGATCTCGACGGAGGTTGACCGCGAAAGACTGCGGCAGTTGCTGCTGGCTCTGGAAACGAAACAGAGGCTGGTTGAGTTGCTCACGGCCTACGTGGACGGCCGCCAGCAGGAGGTTCGCGTGGTGGTGGGGCTCGACGAAGCTTCTCCGGCCATGCAGGATCTGGTGCTGATCGGCGCGCCGGCGCGGCTGGGCGGCGTGAACGTGGGCACCGTCGCAGTGATTGCGCCTACGCGCATTCAATATCAAGAGATGATTCAGGCGGTGAGCTACATTGCTCGGCTCTCCGACAGGCTGCTTGAGATTCCACCGGACTAGGGCATGTTGATACCACCTGGCCTTGATTCGAATGCTTCAGGTCTGCATCTAATCTGGATGCCGGCAACTGCATCATAAGTAGAACCCCGCGGCACAGGCTGCAGGCTGTGTGCCTGCCAACAAAATACAATGGAATCAGGCGCTGCCGAATTCCTGAGAGAATAAAAAGAGACATGCGAAAAAGGGAGAAAGAATTGACCGAGTTGGAACCGCTTGAGATTGCCGCGGAAGGTACTGAAGCTGTGCAGGATTCCGGCAAGGAATCCGCGACGGGCAGCAGCACTGCTGCCGGCACAGACGACCCCGCTGCCATTGCGGAGCCGGTACTGCGCGCCGAGTTCGACCAGTTGAAAGCGGAGCGCGACCAGTTGCTCGATCGCATTGCCCGCCTGCAAGCCGAGTTTGAAAATGCGCGCAAGCGTGCCGAGCGCGAGAAGATCGACTTTCGCGAGTATGCAATCGGAAATGTTGTGGAACAGTTTTTGCCGGTGATGGACAACTTTGAACTGGCGCTGAAGTCCGATAGCACGGCAGAGCAGATGCGGTCGGGCGTTGCGCTGATCGTGAAGCAGATGGAAGAAGTTCTGCTGAAGTTGCAGGTGAGCGCGGTTCCCGCCGTGGGCGCGGCCTTCGATCCGCGTGTGCATGAGGCTTTGGGGGCCGTAGAGCGGGAAGACATTCCCGACCAGCACATTGCAGAAGAGATTCGCCGCGGCTACAAGATGCGCGAACGGTTGCTGCGTCCAGCACTGGTTCGCGTGGCCCACAATCCCAAACAAATAAGTGAATGAGTACAGACACAAAAGTGAGCAAAGCAGACTATTACGAAGTTCTCGGCGTATCCCGCGACGCAAGCGACCAGGCGTTGAAGAGCGCATATCGCAAGCAGGCGCTCAAGTACCATCCTGACCGCAATCCGGGCGATCACGCGGCTGAGGAAAAGTTTAAAGAGGCCAGCGAGGCCTACCAGGTGCTGTGCGATGCGGACAAGCGCGCGGCGTACGATCGCTACGGTCATGCCGGCCTGGGCAGCCAGGGCTACGGCGCTGGGCCGTTCGCCGGCAGCGTGGACATTGGCGATATATTCGGCGACTTGTTCGGCGAAATGTTTTCCATGGGCGGCCAAGGACAGCGCGGCAGCCGTCAGCAGCGCGGCGACGATCTGCGTTTCGACCTGACAATCGATTTTGAGGATGCGTTCTTCGGCAAGGAAACCGAAGTGAAGATCCGGCGGCTTGAAGCCTGCCCCGCCTGCGGCGGGCGCGGCAGCGCATCAGGACGTGGACCGTCGGTTTGCGGTCAATGCCAGGGACGCGGCCAGCTTCGCTATCAGCAGGGATTCTTCTCGGTCGCGCGCACTTGTGGCGCATGTGGCGGCCTGGGCTCGGTAATCAACGATCCCTGCCAGAGTTGCCGTGGAGAAACCCGCACAACCGCCGAGGTCAAGCTCAAGGTGAGAGTGCCGCCAGGCGTTGAAGACGGAACGCGCATTCGCTACGCGGGCGAGGGCGATACGGGCCGGGGCGGGGGACCGAAGGGCGATTTGTACATTGTGCTCTCAGTACGGCCGCACGACTTTTTCGAGCGCCATGGCTACGACCTGCACTGCGTTGTCCCCATCAGCTTTCCTCAAGCTGCTCTGGGCACGGAGTTCGAGATTCCCGGCGTGGATGGACCGATCAACCTGAAGATTCCCGAAGGCACGCAAAGCGGACGGGAGATAAAGGTGCGCGGCCGCGGCGTTCCTTACCTCAATGAGAAGGGCGCAGGCGACCTGATCGCCAAAGTTGTGGTACATATTCCGCGCAAGCTGTCGCGCGC
>Ga0302320_10010476_pt1 | contig 19755 bp, 13 predicted proteins | sample Bog_T0_3_FD_202130 | JGI IMG/M metagenome (GOLD analysis project Ga0302320, IMG submission 202130) | Peat permafrost microbial communities from Stordalen Mire near Abisko, Sweden - Bog_T0_3 | ecosystem: Environmental > Terrestrial > Soil > Wetlands > Peat | place: Sweden: Abisko, Stordalen Mire... | reverse complement strand
GGTGATGCTGATCTAGGCGGTTATCATCTCGTTTGGCCACGCGACATGGTGGAAACGGCAGGTGGCTTACTCGCTGCCGGTGCGCATGATGACGCTCGCCGAGTTCTCTTCTTCTTACAGAAGACTCAAGAGTCAGACGGTCACTGGGCGCAGAATATGTGGGTCGATGGGAAGCCTTACTGGGACGGAATCCAGATGGATGAGACGGCCATGCCGATCTTGCTGGCGGATTTGGCCCACCGCGAAAAGGCTTTGGATGATGCGGGCGTGGCCAGGTTCTGGCCGATGGTGCGGAAAGCCGCTGGCTATTTGGTCCGCAACGGGCCGGTGAGTCCGCAGGATCGCTGGGAGGAAGATCCGGGTTATTCCCCGTTCACGGTTGCCGCGGAAATCGCCGCGCTGCTGGCGGCGGCCGACCTGGCCGACCTGAACCACGAAGCAGCAATGGCACACTATCTCCGCGAGATAGCCGATGTTTGGCATGACTCCATCGACCGTTGGATGTATGCATCTGGGACGAACTGGTGCCGCCAGTTTGGCGTCGCTGGGTATTACGTCCGCATTGCCCCAACTGCGACGGGAGAAGCCGGTTCAAGTCTCCAGGAAGATGTAGATGTCAAAAATGTCAGAGCCGCCGAGGATAGCCGCCGCGCCAGTCATCTGGTGAGCCCTGACGCGCTAGCGCTGGTGCGTTTTGGCTTAATCGCAGCCGGCAACCCGCGTATCCGCGACACGGCAAAAGTGATCGACGCGTTGCTCAAAGTCGAGACGCCCTCCGGGTCCACTTGGCACCGCTACAACGACGATGGCTATGGTGAACATAAAGACGGCAGTCCTTTTGACGGAACGGGCATTGGGCGCGGATGGCCACTGCTTACGGGTGAGCGGGCTCACTACGAACTGGCCGCCGGTTGTATCGAAAACGCGCAGTCTCTTTTAGCTGCTATGGCGTCTTTTGCCAACCAAGGCGGCTTGATCTCAGAGCAAGTGTGGGACGCTCCCGACATACCAGACAAAGAACTTCATGTTGGCCGCCCCTCCGGGTCGGCGATGCCGCTGGTTTGGGCTCATGCCGAACACCTGAAGCTGAGGCGTTCACTGCACGATGGGCGAGTCTTCGATATGCCGCCTCAAACAGTTAAACGATATCTGACCGATAAAACCGTTTATCCGCGCATGGTGTGGCGCTTCAACCATAAGATTCGTTCGATACCGGCCGGCAAAATATTGCGAATTGAGACACTGGCACCCGCCGTCATCCACTGGAGCGGCGACGATTGGAAGACGATTCACGACGTAACTGCGCGTGAGGCCGTATTGGGAATGCACATTGCCGATCTCGAGACCAAAACGCTGGCAGAAGGAAGGTATGTCAAATTTACTCTCTACTGGCCCGATGCTGAACACTGGCAAGGCGAAGATTTCACCGTTCGTGTCGGCTCGCCACCACAGAATGCGCCTTCGACCGCTGGAAAGAGCCAATGAGTAGCCCAGCTGGGGCAGCACCAACACCAGTTGCTGTGCCCGTTAAACCTCTCGTCTATGTAGCCGCCGCTATCTCTGCACTAGGGGGTATGCTTTTCGGTTATGACATCGGTGTCATCTCCGGAGCAATCCTCTTCATCAAGAAGCAATTCTCTCTTTCCTCAAGTATGGAGGAAATCGTCGTCAGTTCGGTGTTACTCGGATCGCTCATTGGCGCGGCGGCTGGCGGGGCGCTGGCCGACCGCCTGGGCCGTCGGAGGTTGTCGATTGCTACCGCGTTTGTCTTCTGCTTGGGCGCTGCGGGCGCGGCGCTGGCGCCGGACACCGCATGGCTGATTACCGCCCGAGTCGTTGCCGGCGTCGCCATCGGTGTCGCCTCATTTGTCTCCCCGCTCTATATTTCTGAGATTGCTCCGGTTGATATTCGAGGAAAGCTGGTCTCGATCAATCAAGTCGCTCTCACAAGTGGGATTGTCATCTCCTATCTGATCGATTACGCGTTTGCACCATCGGAAGACTGGCGTTGGATGTTTGCGCTGGCGGTGATTCCGGCGGCCGCCTTTGGCATTGGACTCTTCTTTATTCCCGACAGCCCGCGGTGGCTTGCCGGACGCGGACACTTGGACCAAGCCCGCGAGGTACTGAAAAAGATTCGCAGCCCGGAACAGATGGAGAGCGAAGTCAACGAGATTCAGAGCAGCGTATCCCAGCAAAAAGGAGACTGGTCTGAACTATTTAGTAAGCTACTGCGATCCGCGATGGTCGTAGGTATTGGGCTAGCCATCGCGCAACAAATTACCGGGATAAACACCGTAATCTATTACGCGCCAACTATTTTCAAGTTTGCCGGCTTATCGTCTGCATCCGCGGCAATCCTGGCCAGCGTCGGGGTTGGAGTCATCAACGTTGTCTTGACGGTGGTGGCTATGCAACTGATCGACCGGGTCGGGCGGCGTCCACTTCTCTTGATCAGCCTGGCCGGAATGGCGTTGAGCCTGTTCGTGTTGGGCGGGGCGTTCTTGCTTCCGCAATTCAAGAGCGTGCTCGGATGGATCGCTGTGGGAAGCCTCATGACATACGTTGGGTTTTTCGCGGTGGGGTTAGGGCCAGTTTTCTGGCTCATTCTTTCGGAAATTTACCCTCTACGAATCCGAGGCCGTGCGATGAGTGTCGGGACAGCCGCCAACTGGCTCTCCAACTTGATCGTTGCACTAACGTTCTTGACGCTGACGAAAGTTATTGGCAAGCCCGGCACCTTCTGGTTGTATGCGGCCGTTACCGTTGGGGCGTGGTTCTTCGCGTGGTTCCTGGTGCCTGAAACCAAGGGGAAAACGCTCGAACAGATTGAAGCGCACTGGCGAGCGGGTAAGCACCCGCGGGCGTTGTAAGACCCAATATGAGAATCAATTCGAAGGATTACCGCGCCCCACCCCCAGTTTGGCGCTGTGAAGGCATGCGGCCCACGCGCCAACGGCAGTCGCGTGAAATCCGTAAACCAGCTTCACTGTTCAATCCCAAACTTTCAGGGGAAACGCAATCGCAAACATTAGTATGGATAAGGTTTGAAAACCGAGATCTTACGGCCAGCCCGGTTTATCAAGATCTGCAAAGACGATTGGAGACTATTCGGCAACGCGCATTTGAGCTATTCGAGATGCGCGCCAAAAGCCGGGGGGCGAAGTTGAGGATTGGCTCACGGCGGAGCGGGAGGTTCTCCGCTGCGAACACGAAAGAACGATCAAGAATTCCAATTACGGGTGTCCTTCGATGATTACGACGTCGATCAAGTGGAAATTCTGGTGACGCCCTCGGAAATCATCGTCCATGCGAAGACAAATGCAGAGCAAATAACGGAAGACGCCGATTGGGTCGGCGCGCAGCTCGGCCAGCCTGCCCGTTGCGAACCAATCCTCTCCCCTAGTAAATCAACTGAAACACAAAAATAGACTATCCAAATGCCAATGCAAATCAACGACGAAAACGGCGGCAAGATTTGCCTCGTTCACGTAAGTGGGGAACTCGTAACCGCCGATTACAAGCACTGTATTTCTGAGTTCGAGCGCCTCGTGAAGCAGCACGGAAAGCTGCGTGTGCTCTTCGATATGAGAAATTTCCACGGCTGGGATGCCGGCGCGCTCTGGCAAGGAGTTGAAGTTCGATATAAAACATTTCAAAGACATCGAACGGTGCGCTGCTGTCGGAGATCAGCATTGGCAGCAGTGGCTGACGGAGTTTTGCGAGCCGTTCACGAAAGCCACCATTCGCTATTTTGATAGTGCCCAGGCCGCTGCGGCGCAAAAGTGGTTGGACGAATCCTAGCCTCTTTACGATGTGGAACGTCCGGCAGAACTTGTCCCCTTAGGCGACCTGGGCCACCGGCTCGGAGATCTTCTCCTCCGCCCGTAAGCTAAGTTTGCACCCCCGCGCTTACGGACCAACAAACAAATCGCCATCTTTGGTCGAGTCGTGTTGCTTTTGCTTGCCCCCCTCAGCCAGCAATGGTGCATTTGCCAGGGCAGCTATTAAAATGGTTCGCATTGTTCCTTCAATTCCTTCCCGATGCAAGGCGTCGCTCTTTTTCGGATGAATAGGCTCAACGGTTGAAGAGAGGCGCGACTCGTGCACTAAGAACCGTGTCGCCCGCGAGACCTAAAAGGGTACATCGGGTTGGCTGAAAAAGGTTAGGCAGGTAAATGACCGCCGCAGGTCAGGTGACGAGGCGCGGTCACCGAATCACAGTGTTTGAGCCATCACTAAACTTATGACGCCATAGGCGCGAACCGGCAATAGTCGCGACTTCGAAATGAAATTCCTGCGATAGATAGTCGAGTGTTACCTTACCGCGTCGTCGGCTGGAAGTTGTAATACCAGTCCTCTTCGCTTGAGTTCCGTTTAATTAAATGCAAGACCTTGGCTCGGGACTGCATTGAGAAGTGCGAGATCTGCCAGATGCCCGCCGTCACTGGGGTCTTCTCGATTTCAAAGCGGGTTCCAGGTTCCACTTCTGCCAAAAACCCCTCAATAGAAACCGGCCGGATCACTTGAGCGGTTACCTTGACCCACTCGTAGGTCTCCTGGTCAATCCACATCTGCCCTCGCATGCCCAAAAGCACTTGGCAGTCCATATTCGGAGGCCGGTAGCCGGGTTTTGGAGTCGCAGCCAGAACCCAAACATGGCGCTTACCGACTTTCAGAGTGCCGGTTATTTTGAAATCGAACCCCTTCGAAAGTTGCGTCATCATCAGATGATCGCTTTTTCGCTCTTTCGCATAGCTGGCGATTCGTCTGTTTCTCTGTTCTGGGGTTTCGGCGCGGCGCTCGGCGGCTGTCTTCTCTTCTTTTCGCAACTGCAATGCCTCCTGCGCTGGCGAGAGCGGCCTTCCGTCAGCAAGTAACCGCTGGTAGGGCGAATCATCAATCATGGTGACTTGAAATGTCTTCGATGTCTTCCCTACGTGATCTTTCTCCTCATAATTGAATTGGGGTTCGGCAGCAAAGTCCTTATCGTTCGCAGCGACAGAGCGTTCAACGATCGTCTTGACATCTGGCTGTTCCTGACCGGCGTAGATCATCGCCATCGATAGGGCTGACAAAAGTAGCCACAATAGTTCGCGCTCTATTTGCTTCAATTCTTCTCCAATTTAGAAACTGCCGTCAACGGCATGCGTTTCGCGCGCTTCAGTGGTCCCCGACTCTGAACACTTTGGTGGTGGAGACATTCGCAGTAATGCACGTCTTGGGCCAATCGCTGAGCCATAGTGGCCCGGGCGTCGTCCGCTATTTGGCTAAGGGTATGAAAACGGGTCGAGCCCCGCTAAGGCGCCTGTCAGATATCTTTACGAAAAACCCCAAGTCTTCTCATCATCGCGTTCAACGTGGTCCGGTGCAGTCCCAGCCTCGTGGCCGCGGCCGTAACCACACCGCCACTCTGCCGGAGGACTCTCATTATATGATCGCGCTCCACCTGTTCCAATGTGGCGTCGCCGCTCGACTCCGGAGCATCCTTCCGTATTTCCTCTAACGGCGCACGGAGACTTGGTCCTTTGGAGAGGATGACGGATCGCTCGATGAAGTTCTCAAGCTCCCTGACATTCCCTGGCCACCGCCAACTGACCAGTGCATCCATGGTATCGACCGGAATCTTCTCAATTTGCCGTTCCATTTTTGCCGCATACTTCTTTGTGAAGTGCCGCACCAGGATCGGTATATCCTCGGGACGATCGCGCAAAGCCGGCGTTGTGATGGGAAAGACTTTCAATCGGTAATACAGATCGCTTCGAAAAAGCTTCTCGTCCATCATTTGATTCAAATTCCGGTTGGTGGCCGCGAGTAGCCGAACGTCGATGGGAATCGTTCTGGTCCCACCGAGTCTTTCAAAAGACTTTTCCTGCAGAGCACGGAGCAATTTCGGCTGAAGATCTATGGGAATGTCGCCTACTTCATCCAGGAAGAGTGTCCCTTTGTGAGCCATCTCAAAACGACCGATTTTTTGTGAGAGCGCGCCGGTGAAAGCACCTCTTTCATAGCCGAATAGCTCGCTCTCCAGCAGGCCGGTGGGAATGGCGGCGCAATTCAAGGTGACGAAGGGAAAATTCTTTCGCGGACTGATTTTGTGGATGGCGCGCGCGATCAATTCTTTGCCAGTGCCGGTTTCACCCAAAATCAATACCGTCGCGTCGGTGGGCGCAACCAATTCCACTTGGCTCATCACGCGCTTCATAAGTGCGCTGCTCCCGACAATCTCCTCAAAGTGGACGATGGTTTCGGCTGATTCCTCGTCGATCGCCTCGATCCTGTCGCGTTCGCGCATGTCCTGCACAAACGTAATCCAGCGAAAAGGGGCGAGCTTCAAAACCGCCGTAGCCACCAGTACCGGAATCCGCGATCCGTCTTTTCGAATCAACTCTTTCTCAAAGGGCGTGCATGCTCCGAATCGTAATTCTTCCTCATGTGCCAGTTCGTCTAGAGCAAAATATTCCGGCGGGGTGAGATCAGGCCAGTGAAGGCGGCCCTCTTCTAGATCCTCGCGGCTGTATCCGACGAGTTCGAGAAACGCATCATTTGCTTCAGGAATACAGTCGAACTCACCTGAAACGATGCCGGCAATGGTCGATTCCGCACGGACGGGACGGGAGCCTCCACGGGCTCGCCGCAACTTTTCATCTCTCTTGTGGCGATCGCTGAAGTCGCGTGCGACCGCCGCAAAGCCTTGCAGGTCACCGCGTTCATCTTTGAGGGCCGTCATAATGACATTGGCCCAGAAACGGGATCCGTCTTTTCTTAAGCTCCACTCTTCGTTGCCGACGTGGCCCAGCCTTTCGGCACGGTTGAAGTGTTCCTGCAGCTTGCTGCGCAAACTTTTTTCGCCGGGATACAAGAGAGATACATGCTGGCCGATGACTTCATCACAACGGTAACCGTAAATGCGCTCCGCTCCACCATACCAAGCGGCGACATTCCCTTCAATATCGAGCAAGTAAAGTGCGTAATCCTGAACCCATGACGGAATGAGGCCAGCCGAGCTATCTTTTGTTTTCTCCGCTGACGTCTCCTCGAGTAGTGCCAGAACATGTCGGAGGGGCAGCACGTTCGCTTTGGCCGTGTACCTGACCTCGCGTAATGTGTCGCTGGGCCCTTTTAATCCAAGCGTCCCTTGCTGCTCGCCCTGTTCTTGTAAGGCACTTAAAAGCTGAGACACTTGCGGTTTGAAAACCGGTTGGGCAAATTCCGTCAGTTGACGCCCAATAATCTGCGCTCTTGGCAACCCAAGCAGCTTGCTCGCTCCAACGCTGGCATCCTGACACTGGCCGCGGTCGTCCGCGATCAGAATGGGCGCGGACGGGTGGTAGACGATAGCGCTAAAAAGTTGTTCCAGCTCTTTCGGGCCGTTTAGGGTGAGCCAGCGAGCTACTTTGGGCTGAGAGATTTTGGAGTGCAGGGTTTAATTCCTTTTCGCCCCAGGGATCGAAGAAGCCACCCAACTTGGGAGCGACTGCACGTTTAAAATACGGTGGGCCAAGAGTGGCGCCACTGCTTCAGCGTAGCACCGAACTTCAGTTTCCACAACAGCCGGATGACCGCATTTCGTCATAGGAAACTTCCGAAAGATGGATCGTTATACGCTAATACGGCGCACGAAAGCAAGCAGTCTTTCAAGCCACACGCCAACTCGACGTGAGGCAAGTCACTTTATTTCGATCATGGTGCAGCTCGCGGCGTCAAGAACATAGATTAAACTGGCAAGCCTACTGTTCAGCCTTAACACTCGGTTTTCATTCGCCGTTCTTACCAGGATTGCAGCCCCTCGATTACCCGTTTCAACAACCAGTTCAACGCCGGGCCGCAGGCCAAGCCGTTCCATTTCTCTCAGGGCCGACGGATCCCGATCAGATACGCTGCTGATTACCGCTCGCACCCCGCAGGCCCAGGATGGAAGTGACACCTCCGGGCGCGTTCGGATTGTCCCATTCCGCTCCGGGATGGAATGCCCGTGGGGGTCGGTTTGGGAATCTCCCAACTTCGCGGCAATCCTGTCTTCCAGTCGTTCTGAGATAAAGTGCTCCAGCCGTTCAGCCTCTTCGTGCACTTCATCCCATGGGAAGTCGAGCACGTCGTGAAGAAAGCGTTCCAATAACCTGTGGTGACGCAAGACTTCCACTGCGCGATGTTTTCCAGCCTCGGTCAAGACTGCGCCGTGATGCTTTTCGTAACGGACAAACGCCGGCTTCAGCGCCGCCAGCCGTTGAAGCATTCCCGTGACAGACGCGGCCCGTACTTCGAGTCGCTCCGCCAAAGCATTGCTCGAAACCCGCTGCTCCTCAGGTCCGCTGAGTTCCAAGATCGCTTTCAGGTAGTCGTCAACCGACTCAGTGTTTACCATTATTTAGGGGCCGCTAAGAGATATCATCGCACGCTCCCATTCGTATCCAAGCGATTTTTTGTTGACTCAGACCACTCCATCAAGGTATTTTTAGGTTTGCCTAAATATTTACAGCCGCTGATTCCGATAGCGATTCTCCTTGCGGTAGGCCTGCTGGCGAGCGGCCAGGGAGAGACAACAAGTGCGATTATGGGTACGGTTGTTGATCAGACAGGAGCGGCCTTAGCGGACGCAACCGTGACAGTGATCAGCGCCGAGAATGGCATGCTGCGGTCGGCAAGGACCGATAGCGCAGGGCGGTTCAGTTTCCCTCAGCTAAAGCCAGGCCCCTATATCGTGAAAGTCGCGGCTGAACATTTCGAGCCGCAAGAGAACAGGTCTGTCACTGCGGGGCTTGGTCAAAAACAAACGGTTGATTTTACGCTTGCCCTCGCAAAGGCGAATCAGAGCGTGACTGTGACGGAAGAGGCTCCGCTGATTCATCCGGAGAATCCGAATACCTCAACAACGCTAAACGCCCGGGCTTTGGAGGACTTGCCCAATCCCGGCGGCGACATGACTTACCCGTTGCAGTTTTCGGCCGGCGCGCTGATTAATACGGCGGGCAGCGGCAACGATTTTGTGGGCGGCAGCAATGGTTACGGCAATGTTCAGTTCAATGGATTGCCGGCGCTTTCAAACGGTTTCATCGTAGACGGTCTGGAGACGAACGACCCGCTAACCAACCTCAATAGCGGCCTTTCGACGAATCTAGTCTTGGGTCTCAATTCAATCTCCGAGGTGACCATAAACACCCTTTCGTACGCTGTCGACCAAGGACGATATGGAGCCTCGCAGATCAACTACGTGACGAAATCCGGAACGAATCATTTTCACGGCAATCTGTACGAGCTTTGGAATGGCTCGAAGTTCAATGCGGCAGACTTCTTTACTAACTCCACCGAAGGCAGCCACAAGCCGAGGTCGACGGTGAATCATTTTGGCGGCAGCCTGGGCGGACGATTGATTAAAGACAAGCTGTTTTTCTTTGTGGACAGTGAATGGGTGAGGATTGCGTTGCCCATTGTGTCCGCAACTACGGTGCCGACAACGGCGTTCGAGAGTTATGTACTGGCGCAATTGCCACGGGGAGGAACAGATGCCGTTACCGGGTCTGTTTATCAACCACAGCCGCAGTTGGTTCCTTTCTATAAGAAGCTATTTTCGCTTTATTCCAACCTCCAGGGGACGCCGCTCGCTGTCCTAGGTTGTCCATTCAATGCCGGCGGCGGTACTGCTACGGGGAGCCCGTCAAACGGGAATGGGTGCGCAAACCGGCAGTCGGTATCTCACTCCAGCGACGATCACGAACAAGTGCAGACAGCAAGGATGGATTACAACATCAATCAGCAGAACATCACCTGGTTTCGCTTTCAGGCGGACACCGGGCTACAGGCGGCGTGGACAGATCCTATCAATCCCACCTTCGATGCTTATTCACCGCAACCCTTGTATTCATTCGCTTCCGGCTATACGCACGTGTTTTCTCAGAATCTGGTTAACTATTTCAATCCCGCATTCTCGTGGTATTCAAGCCTGTTTGGACCCGCCAATTTGCAGGCTACTCTGAATGCCTTTCCGATTGTTCTGCAGGGCAGCGGCGCCAACGCTCCTTTCACCACGCTGGGCGGCCTCGACAATACGTGGGTGCAAGGCAGACGCGCCTCGCGCTTCTTCATCAACGACAATCTGGCGTGGAGCCTGGGGCCACATGAGTTGCGGTTCGGAACAAACACGCGGATATTCAGGTTGAACGATTACGACTTCGGTGAAGGGACCGTTCCGCTGGTCACTTACACGAACCTCGATCAGTTCATCTATGGAGTGGCTTCGACATCGTTAGAGACCTTTCCGCTGACGAATTCGCAGCCGTTCAATTTCCTCAACGTGGACTTGTATGCGCAGGATACCTGGAAAATCACGAAAGCACTGACCTGGACATTCGGCGTCCGGGCGACCCATAACTCAAATCCGGTTAATCCGCACGATTCGATAGCGCGGCTGGATGGCTCTTTTGGAGCAATCACTCATGACATGAATCAACCCCTGAATGAAACGATACAGACGAATCTCGGAACGGTTTTCGCGGGTTCGCCCTTGGCGTTTTTTCAGCCAAGAACGGCTCTTGCCTGGAAGCTGAGTCCGGCAACCGTGTTGCGAACCGGCTTTGGTCTATTCAGTGACATTCTACCGGGGAGCGTTGCAGATTTGGTTGGAACGAATCCGCCGTATTCAAAGACCTTTCAAGGCGGGCTGCTGGGCGCGGTTGGCGGGACCGCTCTTGCGCCGGGCGTTCCGAACAGCGCGGTCGATGCCACGGTCAGTGCTAACCAGGCGTTCGACACGGGCTTTGCGCAAGGAGAGTTGTCGTGCGTGTCGGCGCTGGCAAATCCGGCGAGTTGTTTGCCGCCTATCTCCATCACGGCAGTGCCCGACGGGAAGCTGCATGCGCCTTACTTTATGCAATGGAGCTTTGCGCTGGAACAGGAACTGGGCAAGAACCTCAATCTGCGCGCGCAATACGTTGGGACAAGAGCCGTTAATCAGCCTTATCTAACACAGGTGAACGGTTACCAAACCGTCTGCCAGGGATGCTTCGCACCATTTCCTTATAAACAACCTGCCGACGCGAGGTTCGGAGCGGTGACTCAGCTTAGTACCGGGGCGAATAGCCACTACAACGGTCTTCAATTAACGGCGGAGAAGAGGCTTTCGCACGGCGTTCAGGTGCAAGCAAACTATACGTGGAGCCGCTGCATGGATACGGTTTCCAATGGAGGGTTTCTGTCTTTTTCGTCGGCCGGAATTCTGTCGCCCCTACCCGGGGATCTAGGGCGTAATCATGGACCTTGCGATTACGATGTTCGGCAGAATTTCAATGCTCAATACGTTTATCAAATACCGATCAAGATTCACGGGCGCTTCCTAGCAGCGATATTAAATGGCTGGCAATTTTCGGGCACGGCGTTCTTTCACACGGGGCTGCCATTCTCGGTTCTCAGCGCGCCATACACTGCCAACGGGAACGGTATCGTTCAGGGCAGCGGACCTCAATATGCGAGTCTCGTTCCCGGTGTTCCTGTATACGAACACAACCCAATTCCGGGCGTTACTCAGCCGGGCACAATCCAGTGGTTGAATCCAGATGCGCTCATCTCAACTGTCGATCCCAGCACAGGAGCCTGTGTGGGCAGTGATTCGGTGAAGACCTGCCAGTTCGGAAACCTGGGCCGCAACGCTTTGAGAGGACCCGACTTCCTGTGGAGTGACTTTTACGTGACTAAGTGGTTCCGGCTGAGTGATGGGCTGAAGCTTCGGGTGGAGGCGCAGGCGTTCAACGTATTCAATCACGCTAATTTTGCGCTGCCGTCGATTGTATATGCGGGGATTCCGGGTGACAGGGCGACCCAGACTGGGTTTGGAGCACTGACATCGACCACCGCTCCGCCCACTGGATTATTGGGCGTGGGCTTGGGCGGAGATAGTTCACCGAGGATGGTAGCGTTCCAGGCCCGCCTGGAGTTTTGACACAAAGCTTGAAAGTCCCGGTCAGGCCAGACCTGCGTGACCGAACTTTCGATTAAATTCGGGCGAGAATGTCTCAATCAAACTGTAGCGAATCCTTCGCTCCAGTACTACAGGCACAGAAAATTCGGCAAAGCACGAATGGATAACCATGCAAGCTTAAGTTAATAGCAAGTCTAGATTAGGAACCACTACCAAGACGGTCGATCTACTCGTAGTAGACGCGGCAGAAGAGGATGGAAGGCTCCGTGCTACAGAGTATGGACCCAAATACTTCCGATACTTTCGGCGTGATTCTCTATGGAGATGGCGCCGCGGGCAATTTTCAAGCTCAGGCAAATAACTTAGCCGCGCACGATCTGTCCAAACGCTTCCGCAAAGAGGATATCGTGGTCAGGCAAACACTCACCCGCGATTCGTTTTTTCAAGCGCTGCTCAGTGTGCCGAATGGCAAGATATTGGAGTTGGATATCTTTGCCACGTCGGTGGGGGCTGGGTTGTGTCTTGGCTACCGCGACCCGACAGCCGCGCAAAACCGGGAGCGCTTGATGAATCTATCTACCGCTAGCGGGACATCCGCGAACGCTTTCGACGGAGGCGCCGGGGCAACATCTTACGGCGCGGTTTTGACAGCGGAGACGGGGAGCCTGCTCACAGATCACCTTGTCGCGGCGCCGTTCAACCAGAATCAGGCAGACCTCCGAGCGAAATTCGCGCCTGGGGCAAAGGCGCGTTTATATGGCTGCAATGGCGGAGTAGCGGGCTGGGTCTACTCAGACCAACCCAGCCAAATCGGCGGCCGCAGCGGTGTTGGCGAGCCTTATTACTGGCGGGCGCTGAATACCCGCAACACACCGAAGCCAAGCATCGCCAAAGCCTTGGCGGACTTCTTCGGCATACCGGTAACAGCAACGGCCAGCCTGGCTCCGGTGGAAAAGTTCCAGGAATCGCAAGCCGATCCGCACCCGCGAAATGAAGCTCCTATTCTGCGGTCGGCCATCCAACACAAATCAATTGTCGAGATTGTGCCAAACGAAACAAATCTTGGCGGCCGCAGTTCTACCTATCCCACGGCCCAGCCGGTGGTTCATCCTTCGGCGCGCCCAACCCTTCATCCGGTACTGCGCGGGGAAGCTCATCGGAAGTAGGCAGGCTGCTGCCTCCGCACAGTTAAATAATCGGGCAAATTTTCATTGGCGTGGCCGATAGCGCGGGCGAGGCTGAGCTTGGCGAGATTGTGAGCGAATAAAGCGGTAATGTAATCAAGGTCGGCTGATGCGACGCTTTCCTGGGCTTGCACGACCTCGACGGAGGCGCTGACGCCGGCATCGTATTTTTGGCGGGTGAGGTCGAGAGTGTCGCGGGCGAGTTTTTGGTTGGCGCGGGACAGTTCGACTTGGCTGGCGGCGGCATCGAGATCGAGAAAAGCGTTCGGACGTCGCTTTCGATTCGGCTCTTGGTGTCTTCGATCTCAGCATGACGCTCGTTGCCAGATGGGAATTCGAAGAGTTCCTACAACAGTAAAGGTGCCATGCGACTTGTAGGGATTGACACCGATGGCGCCGTAGTCGGCCGAAAGGAAGCCGTTCGGCGCGGGCGGCTTAGGGTGGAGGCGCAAACCTGGGATCCCTGCAAATACTACTATTGACGGCAGCGCAAAATTAGCGTGCTGACATCGACCACCGCTCCGCCCACTGGATTATTGGGCGTGGGCTTGGGCGGAGACAGTGAGGGCTGGCCACGGCTTGCCGCCATCAACGCGCATCAGCGGTGCCAATTTCTCGGCGACGGCGGTAGCGATTTCTTCGAGAGCTCCAGCGGTGAACAATTTATTTGGCCTTTGATAAACTGAAAAACAAAGGCCCCGATAGCTCAGTTGGTAGAGCGCCAGTTTTGTAAACTGGTTGTCGCTGGTTCAATCCCGGCTCGGGGCTCCAGAACTTCTCTCAACCCTTCTGAGTCGAAACCTCCAGTTCGATTCGCGTCAGGATGATCGAATCAACCCACTTTTGCTCGCTCGACACCCTGGCCGTGACCACCCCATCGGGGCCTAGAGTTAAGAGATGTCCAACCCTCGATCAGTAAAACAAAACCCAAATTCCGTCCAAGCTAGTTCGGCAAGAATTTCGAGCTTCGGAATCCGTGCATGCGGATGCGGAAACAACTGAGTGCTTCTCGCCAATCCAATTGGATCTTCTTCGATGGCCCGTAGTCTGGCGGCCATGGCGCGGCATGCGTCTCCCACTGCAATTGTTGATAGCGACTCAGGATCAGGGCGGTGCGCGGCAGATGATAAGGAGAACTGATCACTTCAGTCGTGCGCCAACCGTTCTTTTCCATGATTTTGTCGCAGTAATAGAGATTCTGGATGGTGTCATGGGCTTGTCCTTCCTCGACGACGGCGGACTCGGGTACTCCATTCGACTCAGCGAGCAGAGCCATGGCATGTGCTTCGACAAATTTGTTATGGGCCGCCGCTCCGGTCATTATGATGTGATCGCTCACTCCCTTCTTAAACTCGCGCACACCCTCCATGACTCGCTCGCGCTGCTCTGGCGTTGGCGATCCGTCGGGATTGGTCGGACAGCCAAGCACAATGAGCGTATCCACTTTTTTAGCCTGGTTTGCATTTGCTCGACCTCCGAAGAAGTAAAGCCCTAAAACAATAGCCGGATAAAGGAGACAAAGACAAATGAGAACGAGCACCAGCCGGATGGCAATTCGCATTTGAAAATGGTACACGTTCTGTTTTGTAAACGATGCTGACTTTCGGTTCCAGCCCTTCAAATTTAGAAGTGGTTCAGTCCTGCTGAAGCATCACTTCGGTCGCGCTGATATGGGCATTTCCTAAGCATGCCACCGTCCGGCACTGGTTCTAAGTCCATCAGCCTATAACGGGAAGACGGATTTGATTTGCTGTCCGCTGACCGCTCAGATAAAGAACTATCCGTTTGAGGTTTACATTGGCGGCGCGCCGCCGAATGCCGTTCTGGCAGATCAGGTGAAGAGCGTTGACAGGCGCAAACGCAATGCTAGACCCAGTTGAAATTTTATTTTCTTTGGTGCGGAGAGGGGACTTGCCCTTATCCGCAAGATTCTTTGGGCAAGTCGCAAATCGTTCTAAAGTTGACTATATTGGATATTTCGCAGTCACCCAGTCCGTCACTCGCTGCATCACAGACAGATCCGTTGCGTCCTGAATAATTTTGGGCAGCAGGAAACGCGCTGCGATAGCGGAATCGTCTAACGATGGTATGCCCTCAGCGGCCTCGGCCCGCATTAGTCTTGCCCTAAACTCGTCCTTGGCGATCTCGGCGTGCTGATATTTGGTGCTTGTGTTGAATTCACGCAAGAGCTCATGAGCCTTTTCGAATAGACTCTCGTACCCTTTTCCAAGCACATTTTGGATCGCATTATCGAGCTTTGCCAAAAACTCCTCATGATGGCCAAGGTCGTACCTAATGAACTCAAACTGGCGAATGTCGACAGGAGCGTTTTCGGGAGGCTCTTGCGTCAAAAATATGATCGGCTTCCCAATTGCATCGGCAACTCCCAGCTCAAAGAAAACGTTGGGAGAGCTGCCGGTGACGTCACCGATGACTACGCTGGACTCAACAATTTGTTCGCGGATCTTGTCCATTAGGGCTTTAGTCATGACGTTCGTATCGCCGCGCTCAACCCGAATCCGATACTTTTCCTGCAGGTATTTCCGGACGTATAAGTAGAAGTAATTCAAATCCGCACGAAACGGCATCACGACAAAACACAATGGGGCCTTCGCCATTAAGAAGCTCGGCGTGCGGCCAGGTGAGCGATCCAGCCGCGGAGCTCGCGCACTAGACCCGTGGGGTCTTGTGGGTCATAAAACAAATAGGGAAATCCCGCCAAATCGGACGGAATCTTGGAATTGGACGCGCGGCTTGCCAAGATGATGGTCGGCTTTCGAAGCGCATGAGCGAAGCCCAACTCATACATGATATTTGCGTTTTCGGTTGATAGGTCGACAACAACCAAATCTGCTCTATAAATTGCATCGGAAATCGCCGAAGCCCACATGGCTCCCGGTAAGATATCTTCGTCCAAGCTAATGGTTTGGATGCCCGAATCGGCCAACGCCGCCTTCACAACTGGCACGATCTTTCGGTTCTCAAACGACGAAAGGACGAGTGCTTGCATTGGGGACGCCATAATGCTAAGGATATCTAATTGGGCGCTGCAATAGCGCATAGGTCCCAGGATGCGGGCGAATCGTTTGGACTAACCAATTGTCCAGCACAAACACCCGAGGCATATCCCTTCAACCACGACCGAGCGCGCTAATCCACCCGATTGGTAGGCTCAAAAACAAGCACGACAAATGAGCGGATCGGTTGCTGTGAACAATTTGCGCCTGCAACAAAACTGGCTTCCGTATCTTGTTGATACGAAAGCCAGTTATCTGGTGCGGAGAGGGGGACTTGAACCCCCACGGCGTTACCCGCTAGCACCTCAAGCCTGTATGGTGTCCTTTTGGTACCATCTGTCTGGGCCAGATTTTAGCTTTTTCGAAACTTTTTCAGTACTGCTGGTTCTAGAACTATCTGCCTAATACGTGGCGTGAGGGTATAAAAAAGTTATAACGTTATAACCTCGCTACGCTTTTTTCCTGTTACGGTCAGGTTATGGAAGTGACGAAACAAAAGACTGCAATGCACCGTGGGCTTCGATACCATTTGAAGCCAAATGGACTCCCAGTCGGCTTTGCTCTTTATTGGTTCTTCCCTGATGGGAAACCGAAGACTGAGGCCGAACAGGAGACGGCTCAGAAATACATCTACACCAAATTTCATAAACGTGGAATCTCGTGCAAGACCAAAGACTGGAAGGCCGCCGTTGACTTTGTCCTGAAGCTGCGGGAAGAGGCGTTGAATAACGGCGATTTGGACTCCTCTGATCTGACTGTCGGCCACCTGCTGAATTCCTACATCGACTATCTGGAGCAGAAGAACGCGAAGCTTGACGACTACAAGCCAGCGACCGCACAGATTTATAGGGCCGTCGTCAGAAGCCGCCTCAACTTCTTCGCCGACATCTTGGCCGACAAACTATCCGGCATGCCGGAGAAGATGAAGGAATACCGGAAGCTGCGGCAAGCTGCCCTGATGGAGAAAATGAAAAAGCCCGCGTCACGAGTTCAATACACTATCGACAAGGAATTGTGCATCCTTCGATCCGCGTACAACCGCGCCGTGAAGGATCGTAGAATCCACCCCTCCATCGTTCCGATTTTTGATATCGACAAAAAGAACGCGAAGCTGGGAGTACGCCACAACACATTCACATCGGAACAGCAGGAAACGATTTCAAGGAGGCTGCCAGAGCCAATCAATCTGATGCTTCCTTTTTGCTTGGTCAATGGCGTCCGCAAAAAGGAAGCAACATTTATACGTCGCGGGAACGTGGATCTGGCTGAACAGATTGTCAAGCTCAATGCGAATGAACCGAAGTCGCAGAAGGAACGGATGGTGCCTTTCACGCTGGAGATGCTACCGGCACTGGAAGCGTGGGAAGCCAAGACCAAGCTCAAGTACAACACCACTGAATACTTCTTCCATCGAGAGGGTGGACGCTTGACTGGTGAGCAAATCGATGACGCCTTCAACGAGGTTTGCGAAGACTTGGGTTGGCACACGCCAAAGCTGGATGCAACTGGAAACAAGCTTTATGGCAAAAACGGTCGGCAACTATGGAACCGATCACCGTCTTGGCACGACTCCCGTCGTAACGCCACAACCCGCGCTGGCACATTAACGGGTGTGAATGATCTCGATCGCCAGCGAGTACACGGGCAGAACAAAGAGACGCAAGACCGCTACGACCAGAATGAATCAGCTAAACGGATTCGCGATGCGATGAATCGGGCGGATGGCTCGCCATTGGTCCCCGTACAGGCATCAAAAGCAGAGACTCCAATCAAAGCAAAGCTGCTGGAACTGAAGTCTCTGTTTGATGATGGGTTGATCGAGGCCGATGAGTACAAGGCAAAACGGATGGAACTGCTGGCGGCTCTCTAGCGGGGTAACGATCTTGGCAAATTATCTGTGAACGTCTTCAGATCTTCCGGCCTGTAGCGGTTTAGATTACCGACCTTGACGAGCTTAATTTTCTTGTGCCAGTCCGATTGATTGAAAGCTGAGAACGTGAACCCTAGAGCCCACGCTGCTTCTTCTGGTTTATATAGAAACTTCACTGGCCGGGCATTCTGCACGAGGTCAATGAGGTAAGTGATAAACTGGCGCAGTGTCTCCCACGATTCGCCTTGCCCGAGAAGCGGTACGACGCCTTCAAAGGTATTGGGTTTCTTGATTGGCTGGACGCGCGGGGGTACCGATTCCGTCGCCGTCACCGCTGCCGCAACCGCCACCATAGGCAAACCACCCCCGGCAATGATGCTCAACGTATCCAAAATCGCATCTGGTTCCGTCGAATGCTCAGCGTGTTCCGAGCGCCGCTCGAATTTTTGCTTCGTATGGCCGCGTGTTCAGGTTGGGTCCAAACGAGTAACAGCCTAGCTTCGTCTTTATGCGATGCTCAAAGCGCCTTCCGTACGCAGCTATGGCGTCGGCTTGCGCGTTGGCTTGAGGAAACGGTTGTGTGGCCATGAAAACCCTAGTGGCCGCGCACCCGGCGAATTCTCAACGCGCGTCCGAAACCTACCGACCCTAGTAGGTCAGTAGCTCCGCATCCGAAAACCTACGAGCGCCACGCGAATTGCGTTGCCGCTCCGAACTAGTCGTACACTGTGCGACTAGGTACTGGCCACAGCGCCAGAATTCTAGGCCCGAAATAGTTTTACCTACTCCACCAGCCTCCGTGATCCTTTGTGGGCGTTCATCCGGTGGACAAACTTCTTGCTATCGGCATAGCACAAAATGTGTCCAGCAATCGCGGGGCATCAGGCCGGGTGTAGGAGTTTGTGCAAATTCTAACAAGAACTCCTACACTCTCCGGGCGTCCAGCCGGTGGGTCAGCGGGTAAACTGTTTAGGAGTCTTCCTTGTTTTAACGGGGGGAATGGACAAGTTTTTCGGGATGACTGAAAAATTTGTCCATTCCTAAATCGCGCGGGGTCCGGCCGGTCCCGTTAGAAAAACTACGAGCGCCTAGTGAATTGCGCGGGTGGATTGGTTGGCGGAGGTGGGGTGGGCGACGGCGGCTGGATCGTTGATTCGTTCATGATTTACCTCAGGGATTGGAACCGCTGGCGGAGGGGCTTAATGAGGTTGGCGGAAGTTGGGTTGTGGCGCGATTCCTGGTTGTGCTGCCATATTAGTAAACGCTGTTGCTTGCTGTTCGCCTCCGTTGTGTTCAGGTCATACTGCGGAAGCTAGCTGGATGTTCGTGCCGCTGGTCAGCACACGCGCACCTGGGCAAGATCAGACGACGTGACAAAAGAGCGTGACCGTCCCACCTCTGGAACCTAGCCAGCGTGTTTCGGCGCAATTTAACGCTTGCGACTGGTCTTGCGGCCCTGCGGTTTGGGAGTAGAAAAACTGTGGCACTTCGGGCAGTGAACACAAGCGGGAGTGTGATTGCGTCGAGTACAGCCGCAACGCCCGCATTGATCGCCAGCGTCGTGTCCTTCTTCCGTCGTTGGTTGTTCTTCTTCGGTTGTCATTGAACTCCTACTTCTTCATTCTAGTTGTGAGCCACCGATTTATTGCGGGCGTTCGTCAATTTGGCCTCTATTGTTATCCCCGGTTTAAAACGACCGCAATTTGCCCGGTTTTGTAGTTGGGTTTCCCCTTCCATCGGCGGGGACGCGGTAAGCACTCTACATTTGAGTTT
>Ga0302320_10010475_pt1 | contig 19755 bp, 20 predicted proteins | sample Bog_T0_3_FD_202130 | JGI IMG/M metagenome (GOLD analysis project Ga0302320, IMG submission 202130) | Peat permafrost microbial communities from Stordalen Mire near Abisko, Sweden - Bog_T0_3 | ecosystem: Environmental > Terrestrial > Soil > Wetlands > Peat | place: Sweden: Abisko, Stordalen Mire... | reverse complement strand
ATGCAGACCGGCACGGTGGAGTTCAGCGGCTTGCCCCCGGGCCACTACGAGCTCTCGCAGGGCGATCCGCCGCGGGTTGCGGAGCTGGACGCCGGCGCAAACCTGCAGATCGACCCCGGCCTGGGCACGCCCACCGTGGCTGTGTCCGGAACCCTGCGAACTTCGACCGGCTCCCCCTTGCCCGACGATGCCAGCGTAACCCTGACGGCCCTGGACGCGGCGCACAGCCAGCAATCGCTGCAAGCGGCCTCCGCGCACGGCCTGTTCAACTTCCCCTCCGTCACGCCGGGGAGTTGGGAACTCGGAGCCGAGAGCTCGGGCCGGGCGCTGCCCATCGGTTCCGTGACCGTGGGCGGGCGCATACACGCCGGGAGCCTGGTTGCGGTGCGGGACCGGGCCTTGCAGGTGGCGGCGACAGTGAGCCTGGCGGAGACCAGGGTGGAGGGATCTGCCCGCAGCGTCACGAAGGGCCGGTCCGGGGTGATGGTGGTGCTTGTTCCCACCGAGCCCGAAGCCATGCGAAGCCTCGCGCGGCGCGACCAATCGGACTCGGATGGGAGCTTTTCGCTCCACGATGTGGCCCCTGGCGTCTACACCGTGGTGGCCATCGAGAACGGCTGGGATCTGGATTGGGCCCGGCCTGAGGTGATCGGCCGCTATCTTCCACACGGGGTCGCCGTCACAGTAACAGAGCGATCCGGGAAACTGGTGCGGATGGCCGAGTCGGTTCCGGTACAGACGCGTTAAGGGGCATCTCAAAGACATTCCGGCCCCCGAACTTCTTGGAACCGGGGTGGAGAGGATAGTCTAGGAGGGTGCGCATCAAAGTTTCAGCGGCTGCCCGATGGGGCGAGGCCCTGCGAGCGGCGGAGTGTAGTGGAGCCAGAGTAGATGTTTCCCGAAGACGAGTCCATACAGCGGCTTCTTTCTTAAGAAAGAGCCGCCTGGAAGGCTCACCGAAAGGGTGTGTTGACTCCGGTTTCGCTCTAGACACAGCAAGGTATTGAGGAGAGTCCCAAATTGAAGAGGAAGTTTCTGCTTTCGATTCTGGCCGTGATTCCGGCCATGTTCGTGCCCCTGGCGGCCACATGCCAGATTGCCCCCGATCGCGGAGCGGCCCCCGCCGAGCGGGCTGAGCCCTCCTACAAGTACGAGTTTTCCGCCGGCTACGGCTACACCAGCATTAACCAGGTGAACCAGTCGCGCTACGGCTTGCAGGGCGTGGAAGCATCTCTGACCCGCGATTGGGGCAAGTACTTCGGCCTCACCGCCAATGGCGCCTATTACTCGCAGCCCATCGCCTCCGGCAACCCCACCAGCCCCACCGTGGATGCGGTACTGTTTGGGCCGGTCTTTCACGCCAACCTCTATGGCCGCCTCGACGGCTTTGTGCGTGTCCTGCTGGGCGGCGAACACACCGGAGGCATCAGCGCCACCCCCAACATCTCGTTTGCCGGCGGAGCCGGCGGCGGAATGGACTATAAACTGAGCCCGCACTTTTCTCTGCGCGCTTCAGGCGACGACATCGCCTCGTCCTTTGTCGAAGATCCGCAGCACCTGGGATATTCGCCGCACATGCACCGCAACTCCCGCGCCTCCTTCGGCGTGGTCTACAAGTTCTAGTCGAATACTGACCCATAAACAGCAAAGAGGCGGATGAGCATCATCCACCTCTTTGCTGTTTTGCTTGTTCATTGCTCTGGCGGCCAGTTCCGTGCGCCGTGATAGATGTGGAGCACATGAATCGCGGTCGCCGCCACCTCGTAGACGACGATGTACGGAAGGCCCGGAAGAACAAGCTCACGAGTACCGGCGATTCTTCCCTCGCGACCCTTCATGGGAAAAAGATCGAGGGCATTGGCGGCATCAAATAGCGTTTAGGCAACGGCACGAGCAGCGGATGCGCTGTCTTTGCGGATGAAACGGGTGATTTCCTTGAGGTCCTCGGCTGCGGGCGCCGTCCATCGTACTTGCATTGGACCGAGCCTCCAGTGGTCTTAGGCTTCGAGTTCGCGCTCCACGTTGGCCCAGACTTCTGAGGCGGGCACAAAGTCGCCCCGCGTGGCTGCGTCCCGGCCAGCCTGGACCGCGGCATGAAAGCGAGCCTCTTCGCTCAGGTACCGATCCACAGCCTCGCGCGCCAACTCTTCCACTCCCCGGCCAGCCTGTGCGGCCATGCGGGACAGTTGCGCTTCCTGCTCGACGCTGAGCTGCACTTCCATGTCCAGAGATTAGGAGCCTTCCGGGTGGGTGTCAATGGACTTGGCTCAGTCCGCCAGCGCCGCAATCTCCGCCATGGGAACGCTGAACGGGCTTCCCGGCAGCTCGAAGACGGTTGCAGGCGTCAGTTGGCCCTCGCGATAGAGGTAGTAGAGTTGCCTCTTGGGCTCGACCACCCAGATGGCCCCAATGCCCATCTGCTCATAGTCGGCGAGCTTTTCAAGAGTGCGCGTCATGCTGTCTTCCGGAGAAAGAATCTCGAAAACGGCCAGCGGCGGATGGGTGATGATCTGTTCCCGGGGAGCCTCGCGGCTGAGCAGCGTCACATCGGGAACACGGAAATTGTCTGGTTTGGTCTGCACTCGCAATTCGGGGTAAACCCGGACACCCCACTCGGATTCAGAACCCGCAAACCACCGCACCAGCGCCTTCTGCCAACTTGCATGGTCCAATTCACCCACGGCACGCTCCTCCAGCACGCCGGCCACATACTCGCAGTCCGGGTCGGTACTGGTCTTCAGGTACTCCTCGACGGAGATCAGGGAAGCGGCTGCGGCCATGGGAATGGTCCTCCGTGTCAGTGATTGTACTCCGGGGCCGGCGTTCCAGGCCGAAATCTCACGCGCAGGAGGGCTCCGGCATGACCGCGTACGTCAGCATCAATATGCCACTGGGAAGCGTCCTGCTCGCGGTCAGATGCAACCAGCGGCGGCGCCCTTGGGGCAGCAGCGGAGTTCCGCTCGCGATCATCACCGGCATCAGCGCCACTTCAACGCTGTCCACCAATCCGGCGTCGAGCAGGCTGCGGAACAGCACGCCGCCGCCCATCAGCCAGATGTCCTTGCCCGGCTGGGCCTTCAAAGCCGCCACCGCCTCGGCGACCCCGCTGCTCAGGATGGTGATGCCGGGGTGTTCTTCCGGCTTCAGGGTGCGCGACACGACCATCCAGCGGTGGCCAAGACCCGGCCACTGAGCCGCCCTCACCCTGGCTGCCTCGAACGTCCTCCGTCCCATCAGCAGCGTTTCGAACTGCGCATGGATGGCCGCATAATCGATGTCGGGTCAGCCACAATCCAGTCATACTCGCCGTTCGGTCCGGCGATAAAGCCATCCAGACTCACGGCCACGCCGTAGCGCAAACGCCGCATTCCGGCCTCCGGTCGTTCTACCCCTCTTCCGCCTCCCGCAGCTTGGCAATTACGGTGAAGTCTTCGAGAGTCGTCGTGTCGCCCTTGATCTCCCCGTGTGTGGCCAGTTCCCTCAACAGGCGGCGCATGATCTTGCCCGAACGAGTCTTGGGCAGTGCTTCGGTGAAGCGGATGTCGTCGGGACGCGCCAGGGAGCCGATCTCCTTTGAGACCCACTTGCGCAGCTCGTCCTTCAACTCCTCGCTGGGAGGATTGCCGCTTTCGAGCGAGACGAAGGCGGAGATGGCTTGGCCCTTCAGCGCGTCCGGACGCCCCACCACGGCGGCCTCGGCCACCTTGGGGTGCGCCACCAGCGCCGATTCCACTTCCATGGTGCCCAAGCGGTGGCCGCTGACGTTGATCACATCGTCCACCCGGCCCATGAGCCAGAAGTAGCCGTCCGCATCCTGGCGCGCCCCGTCGCCGGTAAAGTAGCAGCCCTCCACATCGCTCCAATAGGTCTTCTTGTAGCGTTCCGGATCGCCGTAAACCGTGCGGGCCATCGAAGGCCACGGCTTGCGCACCACCAGCAGGCCGCCGTGCCCGGCCGGAACCGGCTCGCCCTCCTTGGTCACCACCTCCGGCTGAATGCCGAAGAAGGGCCGCGTGGCCGAACCGGGCTTCGTCGGCACCGCGCCGGGAATCGGAGCGATCAGGATGGCCCCGGTCTCGGTCTGCCACCAGGTATCCACGATGGGACAGCGATTGTGGCCAATCTTCTCCCGATACCACATCCAGGCTTCGGGGTTGATCGGTTCCCCCACGGTTCCGAGAAGTCGAAGCGATCGGAGATCGTGCTTCTCCACGTACTGGTCACCCCACTTGATGAAGGCGCGGATGGCGGTGGGCGCGGTATAGAAGATGCTCACTTGGTGATCGTCGATGATCTTCCAGAATCTGGAGAAATCGGGCCAGTTCGGGGCCCCTTCGTACATCAGAACCGTGGCCCCGTTCTGCAACGGGCCGTAGACCACATAGGAGTGGCCGGTGACCCAGCCGATGTCGGCCGTACACCAATAGATGTCCTCCTCGCGCAGGTCGAAGACGTACTTCGCGGTGATGTAGGTCTGCACGGCATAGCCGCCGGTGGTGTGCACCAGGCCCTTGGGCTTGCCGGTGGTGCCGGAGGTGTAAAGGATGTAGAGCGGGTCCTCGGAATCCATGGGCTCGGCCGGGCACTCGGTGGGAGCGTTGGCCACCAGGTCGTGCCACCACCAGTCGCGGCCGGTGACCATCTTTATCGGCGATCCGGTGCGGCGGTAGACGATCACATGCTTGACGGTGTGGCAGGCGGCCATGGCCTCATCGACGGTGCGCTTGAGCTGAATTTCGTTGCCCCGGCGGTAGCTGGAATCCTGGGTGAGGATGGCCACGCAGCCGGAGTCGTTGACGCGGTCGGCGATGGCGTTGGCCGCGAAACCGCCGAAGATGACCGAGTGCACGGCGCCGATGCGCGCACAGGCCAGCAGGGCTATCGCCAGTTCCGGCGTCATGCCCATGTAGACGGCGACCCGGTCGCCTTTCTTGATGCCCAGCTCTTTCAACGCGTTGGCAAACTTCTGCACCTCGAGGTGGAGTTCGGAGTAGGTCAGGCGGCGCACCTCGCCCGGCTCGCCCTCCCAGATGATCGCGGTCTTGTCGCCGCGCGCCCCCAGCGCGTGGCGATCGACGCAGTTATAGCTCAGGTTCAACTGGCCCCCCACAAACCACCGGGCCAGCGGCAGATTCCATTCCAGCACCTTGTCCCAGGGCTTGAACCAGGGCAGCTCCCGGGCCACGCCGGCCCAGAAGCCTTCCGGGTCGGCGATGGACTGCTTGTAAAGGGTCTCGTACTCTTCGAGACTCTTGATGTGCGCCTTTGCACTGAACTCCGGCGGCGGCGGGAATACGCGAAACTCGCGCAGCGTGGAGTCCAGATCCTGATTGATTGCGGAAGAAACGGGCAAGGAAGACATGAGAGCGTCCTTTGCTTGGAAGCCAGATTCGAACAGCTTGCACCCGGCCGCAGGACGTGCGCTGCCGTGGAGAGTGCTTGTGGGAGACACTTTACCGACATAGGCACACAAACGGCAAGCCGCTTTCGAAAGCTCGCCGCCCCGCCCGGGGACCAGACTAAGCTTCGCACGGCCTTGACTGGAAGATGCGCTCCCCGGCCAGGGAGATTCAGCGATACTGCGGTGTATCCTTCTGAAAATGAGAATCCTTTTCTCCAGAAGGTCGCTTGGTTTCGCCGCCGCCTCCCTGGTTGCAGTCTCTCTTTCCGGATACGCCCAATCCGGATACGCCCAGAAAGTTGACCTCGCGCCGCCGCTGCACACCAGCGGTTATCGGATTCTCGACACCGCCGGGAATCCGGTCCGCCTCGCCTCGGTGAATTGGTTCGGCTTCGATGAAAAGGAATATGTGCCCGGAGGACTCGATCACGCTCCGCTGGCGGCGATTGTCAGCCGCATCCAGGCTCTGGGGGTGAACTCCGTCCGCCTGCCCTGGGCCAATGAAACACTCGAACGCAATCCCGTGGTGCCGGACTACGCCGTGCGCGCCAATCCGCAATTCAAGGGAAAGCACGCCATGGAAGTCATGGATGCGGTTATCGCCGAGCTGGCGCGCGCACACCTCATGGTCATCCTCGACAACCACGTGAGCCGCGCCGACTGGTGCTGCAACGACACGGATGGCAACGGCCTCTGGTACAACGCCGATTACCCGGAGAAGCAATGGATCGCGGATTGGCAGGCCATCGCCCGCCGTTATCGCCGCCAGCCCTGGGTGGTGGGCGCGGACCTGCGCAACGAGCTGCGCTCCGGCGCCGCGTGGGGAGGCGCGGACCCCAAGCTCGACTGGCATGATGCCGCCGAACGGGGAGGCAACGCCGTTCTGGCCGCCAATCCGCGGCTGCTCATCATGGTGGAGAGCCCCCACTACTCCACCGACTTCACCGGCTTTGACAAGCTGCCCGTCCAGCTCTCCGTCCTGCACCGGCTCGTCTATTCCCCCCACGCCTACAACATGGACAATCACGTCTTCGCCAGCTACGAAGATCTGAAGCAGGCCTATGACGCTCGCGCCGGCTTCCTGCTCCATGCCGAGCCCGCTGTGCCCCTTTGGGTGGGCGAGTTTGGCACCTGCCAAACCCTGGATTGCGGCGCGGGTTCGGCCTGGTTCACCCTCTTTATCCGTTATTTGAAGGAGAACGACCTCTCCTGGAGCTACTGGCCGCTGAACGGCGCCCAATCCAGCGGCGAAGGCCGAAAGTACGACGCCGTTGAAACCTACGGGTTGCTCGCCCCGGACTACCGCCAGATCGCCGCGCCCAAGATCGTGGAGCTTCTGCGCACCGTCGAGGCCTCTGCGCCGCGCTGAACTCCTGCACGCCCTTCGGGGGGATTCTGAGTCGGGAAACTGGGCGTAGCGCCAGAGTGCCCCAGCTCTCGCTTTTGAGACCTGGGAAACCACGGACCTCAATGGTGCGAAATTACGCGGTCAGAGAACTAGACGGCTTTCTTCTGCGAGTTGACGTACTCGCGCAGCGCCGCATTGATGCGGCTTTGATAGCGCCGCCCGGTCCCGCGGAAAAACGCGATGACGTCGGCATCCAGGCGCAACGTAATCTGCTGCTTGTTTTCCGCAGGAACCAATTCCGAGACGCGCCGCCAGCCGGTCGTGGGTTGCTCCGGAATATCGCTCAGGTCGATATCCTCGTCGCGCAAATCGCGCAGCGCCTGCATCTGCTCCTCGGTCATCTGCGGCGGATTGTCCGGATCAAGCCTATACCTGACCATTCCAGTACTCGATGAGCTCATAGCGTGTCGCCTTCCTGGCGGAAATGATGCGAATTCGATCCAAGCGGGCGGTATAAGCCACCACCAGCACAAATTCCTCGACTCGCCCGATTACGCGCCAACGTTCCTCTCCTCCGTACTCGCCTTCGTCGGGGTGTTCGATGCGGTTGGGGTCGGTAAAGGCACGAGTGGCGTATGGGAAGGTCACCTGATGCTTGCGCAGATTGATCTTGGCTTTCGCCAGATCCCACTCGAACTCCACGAGCAGATATTACCACAAACGTATCCGCGAATGTAACTACGAGAATGTGGCTCGCGAATGTTCCCCGCAGGTCATAGCTAAATCCAGATCAGTGCCAGACCGCTTTAAGTCTTTCGGTCACGTCTTCAACACCGGGAACTTCCCATATGCCTTCGACAAGCAGAAACCGGTGGCTGTTGGTGTGTTTTTGAAATGATGCCCGCTGTTGGATGACTGCGTGCGGAATAATTGCCGCACGCATCACCCCGTAGTCCTCCCCAAAAAGCACTCCGGCAAGAAAATCGAAGTGTCCCTCGGAAATATTCCTGAGAGCGGACAACTGTCGAGACTTATTAAAGCCTGCAATTCGACGGCCTTTGATTTGATACCGCTTACCATCCCCGTCAGTGGCATCGAAGCCGAGTTGTGAATTAGTGGATGCCTCCCATCCGAACGCCATGCGAAAAAGATATTCCGCCAGGTCGCCAGTAGGGTTGTTCGCGCTCCGCATGATTTTCAGAGCGCGAAGCTGCTCCTCTATGTTCGCGTGCAGTTCCAGCAATTGTCGAGGCATTAACTCAGAAACGTCTGGAATATCCATCCTTCGCCACCTTTAGAAAGCCCGGCGGAAATTCTACTGCGCGTACCGCTTCTGGTGCCACACCCACGCCGTGCGGAGGATGTCGTCGAGTTGGGTGTAGCGCGGCTTCCACCCCAGTTCGCGAATCGCCTTCTCCGAGCTCGCCACCAGCACGGCTGGGTCGCCGGGGCGGCGCGGATGCACTTCGGCGGGAATGGGGTGACCGGTCACGCGCCGGGCGGACTCGATGACCTCCCGCACGCTGAATCCCTGCCCGTTGCCCAGGTTAAAGATCAGGCGGTCGTGGCTTTCAAGCGCTGCCAGCGCCAGCAGGTGGGCGTCGGCCAGGTCGGATACGTGAATGTAGTCGCGGATGCAGGTGCCGTCCGGCGTGGGATAGTCGTCGCCGTAAATGCGTATGGACGCGCGCCGGCCTAGGGCCACGTCCAGAATCAGCGGGATCAGATGCGACTCCGGGTCGTGCGCCTCCCCGCGGGGGATGCCGTCCTTGCCTTCCGGGGCGCCGGCCACGTTGAAGTAGCGCAGCGAAGCCGAACGCAGCCCGTGAATGCGGCTCATCCAGCCCAGCATGTGCTCCACCAGCAGCTTCGACTCGCCGTAGGCGTTGGTCGGCTGAAGGCGCGCATCTTCCCGGATGGGAACGACCTCCGGCTCGCCGTACACGGCGGCGGTCGATGAAAAGACCAACCGCCGCGGCCCCTCGGCCAGGATGGCCTCCAGCAGCGTCAGCGTCGAGGCGGTGTTGTTGCGGAAGAACTGCTCGGGATGCACCATCGACTCGCCAGCCTCAATCAAGGCGGCAAAGTGGAGCACACCGTCGAACGGTTGTCCCTGTTCCTTGGCAGCGATGAAAAGGTTTTCAATCGCCGGCCGGTCTGCCAGCTCTCCCTCAACAAAATCTACCCCTCGGGGGAGAAGATCACGCCGTCCGTGGCTCAGGTTGTCAAAAATTGTCGCCGAGTGCCCATTTTGGGCGAGCAGTCCTGCAACAGTCCCACCTATGTAGCCCGCACCGCCAGTAACCAGTATTTTCATAGAAAAGTCACCTTTCGTTTACACTTTGGTTTACACTTAGATCATCTGCAGCGAGCAAACCCGGGCGCTCTCTACCCGTCCAATCCACAGACCGTCAGCAAGGCGGCTAGCCGGATGCTGCATCGTATTCCGAATGATCAAGTTGCGGGGGCCGGTAATTCCTTTTCCCTGCACTTCAATCCGGAGATGAGATACGCTTGTAAGAGGAGACGGAATCTCGGTTTTCTTGCATTAGCGCCTTGGAATCAGATTGGAGTGTTGAACTTGCCCCATTCACGGCCCACATTCACATACTGTCGCAAGGCGCCACGCAGGCCACGGCATCCCCGCCGGGACGAGGAGTTTCCGCGGCCTTCCACAATTCACTTGAGCATAACCGCCGCCATTGCGTCTATCAGGCATCCGCATGGGCATTTTTCGTTGGATCCGGCGACACGGGAACAGGTTGGCAAAAACACCTCCGGGCAAGTGCATTCCAGCACAGCAACCCCGGATGAAAACGCGTCTACTAAAAGAGAGTCTATCTGGCTGGCGACCGGGCAAGAAAGTGAGCAGCAGGCGCGAGCCTCCCTGCGCACCCTCCTTTGCAAGTCGCTGTCGATGCTCCGACTGGACTTTAAAGCTACGATACTACGCCATCTTCACGATTTCAAACGAGGAACGAAACCATGCCGGTGAGACCCTATTCTGGACGTGCCACCTTCGGTTTGCTTCCCGAGCCTGAGAGCAGGCCCGGCTCGTTTATCACCAGTGTGGTGATCAACGGTCTGATTCTTGTTCTGGCTCTCTACTTTGGGTCTATGGCCAAGAAGGTGATCGATCAACATCAATACGAGCAGACGCTGCTGATCCTGCCCACCACCCCGCCGCCCGCGCCACCCAAGGTGAAAATTCCGCCGCCTCCGCCGGTGGTCGAGACACCCAAAATTCCGGAAGTCAAGTTCCAGGCGCCGAAGATCAGCCTGCCCAAACCGGAACCCAAGCCTGACCTCAAACCCATCCAGATGGAAGCCAAGGTCAACCTGCCGCCCGTCAAGGCGGGCAAGCCGGTGGTGATTCTGGCCCCGCAGCCCAAGGCGGCCTTGGCCGCGGCGGCAGCTCCCGCCCAGACTCCCCAGGCCCACCCCTCCACGGCTCCGGTACATTTCGGCCAAACCTTCGGTGTCACCCCCAACCCCAACGCCACCCGTCCGGCGACAGTGGCCGCCATCGGCAATCCCTATGGGGGCATGAAGGGTCCCGCAGTCGCGCCCCGGGGCGTGGTCGGCTCAACCGGCTTTGGCAACGGCACCAAGTCCGGCTCCAATGCCGGAGTGGTCGGCAAAGTGGCCTCCGCCGGAATTCCGGGGGGGACCGGTGCGGCTCCCACCGCCCAATATGGCAACGTCAAAGTGGCCTCGGCAGGGATTCCCACCGTAGCCCAGGCGGTTGCGCCCCAGCACATTTCCGCAAAGCCGATGTCCACCAACCTGGAAGTCCTTTCCAAACCCTCGGTCGAGTACACCAGCGAGGCCAAGCAGCTCAGAGTGCAGGGCGATGTGATTCTGCGCGTTACCTTTACGGCCAGCGGCCAGGTTGTGGTGCAGGGCATTGTGCATGGCCTGGGCCACGGACTCGACGAAGAGGCCCGCCGCGTAGCGCAGCAGATTCGCTTCCATCCGGCCACCCGCAACGGCCAGGCTGTCGACATGACCACCAACATCACGATTACCTTCCAATTGGCGTAGCATCAGCGCAGCAAACCAGAACGACAGCTGCGCTGAGTCGCGGGATGCCAAATGGCGCTTGCGGCCAGAGGAAGATATGGAAGACCCAGCACTAGGAGCTTGAAATGACGTTTCGGAAGATCTCCCTCACCTTCCTGTTGATCGGCCTCGGTGTGGCCTCGGCGTACGCCAAGAAAGAACCGAAGTACGAGCAGGCGCACCAACTGACGCCGGAACAGGCGGCCCTGGTAGAAAAGGCCATCGGACGCGAGAAGGTGCTGATCAAGAACATCCAGCAGCGCACTCCGCTGGTGGAAACCTATATTCAGAACACCAAGCCAGACATCAAGCTCTATCAGGTGCCGGTCGAAGACCAGTACATGCTCAGCCGCATCGACTTCGGCAAGGGCTTCTTCGACAAGTCCTACCAGCCGCGCTCGAAAGAAAAGCACGGCTTCTTCAAGGGCTCGCTTTCCGCCGTCTCGGGCCTCACCAGGGCGCTCAAGCTGGACACCCGGTTTGCCTATAATCCCCTCGGCTTCACCGAGATGATGTTCCTCGACCCTTCCAGCTTCGACACCCAGCACTACGTCTTCAGCTACGTCCGGCGGGAGTTCCTGGGTTCGGTCCGCACCTGGGTCTACGACGTGCATCCCAAGGTGGCCGGCATGGGCCGCTTCTACGGGCGCATCTGGATCGAGGACCAGGATGGCAACGTGGTGCGCTTCAACGGCACCTTTACGCCGCCCCGCTCTGAAGACGATTCGCGCTACTACTTCCACTTCGACAGTTGGCGCATGAATGTGCAGCCCGGCATCTGGCTGCCGGTGGCTGTCTACGTGGAAGAGACCGAGCGCATCGAGGGCGAAAAAACGGTAGGCCTGAAGGCCCAGACCCACTTCTGGGGCTACTCGCTCAAGCTCCCCACCAGGGAGAGCGAAAACGTCAGCGTCAAGGTGGACGATGCGGTGGACAAGAGCGACGACTCGCAGGATGTGGGTCCGCTCCAGGCCACGCGCGCTTGGATCACGCAGGCCGAGAACAACGTCATCGACCGGCTGGTCGAAGCCGGCCTGGTGGCGCCGCTCACTCCCGGCGGCTATGAGAACACAGTGCTCGATCAGATCGTGGTCAACCTGGTGGTGCCCAACAACCTGGCCTTCACCGACCCGGTGCACACCCGCATTCTGCTTTCCACCACCATTGAAACCACCACTGTGGGCAATACCATCCTGATCAGCAAGGGCCTGATCGATTCGCTTCCCAACGAGGAATCCATTGCCTCGGTGGTGGCCATGGAACTGGCGCACATCGTCATGGGCCATCACATCGACACCCGCTACGCCTTCAACGACCGGCTGCTGTTCCCCGATGAGTCCACCTTCCAGCGCATCGATATGTACCACTCGGACCACGACAACGCCGAAGCCGCCAAGCAGGCCATGGCCTACCTGCAGAATTCCATGTACAAGGACAAGCTGCCCACCGCGGGCCTCTACTATGCGCAACTGGTGGACCGCGAAAAGGTGTTGAAGAACTTGAACACGCCCAAGCTGGGCGACTCGCTGCTGAAGGCCGACGGCACGCCGTGGATGGCCGACCTGGCCAAGCTGGCGCCCAAGCTGAACTGGGACGACCTGACTCAGCGTCCGGCGCTGCCCCTGGGAAGCTGGCTCAAGACCGATCCCTGGGACGACCGGGTGCACCAGTTGAACGCCAAGATCTACGCCTACATGAGCCCCAGGGACAAGATGCCTCTGGAAGTGACCCCGGTCTTCTACAAGCTGCAGCGCTACGACGCCTCCAAACTTCAGCCGGCGACAGCTCCGGCGGCCGCGCCGGCCACTCCGGCCGCGGGAGATTCGGCTTCCCAGCAGCCCGGCGCGCAAGCTCCCGTCGGCGGCGACCAGCAGACGGCCACACCGCCGGATGCAACCACAACCCAACCCGCTCCCACCAACGATACGCAGGCGCCGACGACGACAACTCAGCCCAACCCGCAGTAAAACAATCCGCCCCGAATCCCGGCCAGTGGGCGTTGAAGCCTTCAGGCCGGGGTTCCGGTCCGGATCTCCCTGAAATCTCCCTCTCTTTGTTGGCGCACGTTCACCTGAACTGGACCTAACTCGCACCCATGAGACGATCGACTGTTCTTCTGTTCTCTATGCTGCTTGCCTCCGGAGCCTTTGCGCTACACGCGCAAGTGGTTCCCGCCGCCACTGCCCGCCAGGTTTCCATCACCGCCGGTGGCATGGCCTCCATTTTTCAGCCCGCCTTTGCCGGGGCGTTCACCTCCTCCGACAACCCCACCCCCATTCCGCAAGCCAGCCCCCAGCCCCTGTTCGGCATCGGCGCTTACGTGGACGTGAAGCTGAGCCGCTGGGTGCAGTTAGAGGCCGAGGGCCGCTGGCAGCGCTTCAACGAGTATTACTCCGTCTACCAGGACAACTACCTGGTCGGACCTCGGCTCCCCGTCTACCGCATTAAAAGGGCCACTGTATACGCGAAAGCGCTGGTCGGATTCTCCGAGATGAACTTCGGCACCTACTACTACGGCCAGCCCGCCGGCCACGGCCGCTTCACCGACCTGGCCTTCGGCGGCGGCGTGGACATCAAGATGACCCACCGGCTGAGCATCCGGGCCCTGGACGCGGAATACCAGTACTACCCGGACTGGGGCAACACCACCCTGTCGCCCTACGGCGCCAGCGTAGGTATCGGCTACCGGATTTTCTAAAAGGAACTCAACTTTGCGCTGAATCTGCGGGCTTTATGCCGGGAGTTTCATCCTGGCATAAAGCCCGTTTCAGTTCCCGCAAGCCACGGAAGGTGGCCTGCAGTGCAGACGCGATTTCAGGGCCAGGGAAGGTTGTTTTTTAAGTTCTAAGGGCTTTACCTGGGCATGCCCGTGGCGTCGCCAGAGTGGATCACTTGTCACTGTCTAGTAATACAGATCGACATTGTCCACTTTCCACAATGGACCTTCCTGCCGCACCCTGCCCCATACCGGATCGCCAAAACGGCCACCATCCCCTGCGGTCCTCTCCACCCAGAATCGCATCGTGATGCTTTCTCCAGCCGTACTTCTGCCGGTCAGCTTCCAGGAAACAACTGCGAATCGTCCCTCTTCCTCGCAGAAATGCTGCGTCGATGGGACGGTTTGGCATCTTCTGGACTGAAACGCCTTGATGACCTCGATTGCGGCCCTCTCCGGAGCTCTGTCGCGGAAAGGGTTCAAAATCGCGAAGCGTTGCCCGTCCACCGGATCGTCGCATTCACACGCCATCGATTTTGTTTCCAGATAGCGCCAGCCAACCCAGACGGCAAAACCCAGTAACGCGATGGAAATACAGAGGATTGCCCAACGCATAACCTTGCGGAGAGTCATGTCAACAACAATAAGCGCCCTGAACCACAGATTCAAACCGGGCTCGGTGCGTGAACCGAAGGCTACCGGCGTAGAAGAGCGCCACCAACACGAAGGGCCACTCCATGGAGTGGCCCTTCGTGGTTGATGCACAAACCGCCGTGTGCATTCGCGGCGCAGCCGTAGGCAGCCCCACCGCAGGGGGTTAGGCCGGGGAGGGCGAACCCTCGGGGAAGCTGGGACCGCCGCGCGTCTCGGGTTTCAGCACCTGCTGCACGCCGCCGCCGGTATCCGAGGGCGACGCCAGGATGGAGCGCATCGGGGGCAGTTCCTTGCCTTCGATCAGCAGCCTTACCTCTTCGGCGTCGATGGTCTCCCGCTCTAGCAGTGCGGCTGCGATGCGGTGCATGGGCTCGGCGTTCGACTCCACTAGCGAATGCGCCAGTTGGTAAGCCTCGTCGATCAGGCGGCGCACTTCGAGGTCAATCTGCCGCGCCGTCTCCTCGCTGAAGTCGCGATGCTGCGCGATCTCCCGGCCCAGGAAGATCTGCTCTTCCTTCTTGCCGAAGGTCAGCGGACCCAGCCGGCTCATGCCGTACTCGCACACCATGCGCCGCGCCAGGTCCGTCGCGCTTTCAATGTCGCTGCCGGCCCCGGTCGACATCTGCTTCAGGAAAATCTCCTCCGCAACCCGTCCGCCGTAAGCCGTCGCCAGCCGCGCTTCAAGATACTCGCGGGTGTAGTTGTGCCGGTCGTCCGGCAGATAGATGGTCACGCCCAAGGCCATCCCGCGAGGGATGATCGTGACTTTGTGAATGGGATCGGAGTGCTCGCTCATGAACGACACCAGCGCGTGCCCCGCCTCGTGATACGCGGTCACCCGCTTCTCTTCGTCGGTCAGCAGCATGGACTTGCGCTCGGCGCCCATCAGCACCTTGTCCTTGGCCACCTCGAAGTCGTACATCGTGACCTGCTTGCGGTTCATGCGAGCGGCGCTCAGTGCGGCCTCGTTGACCATGTTGGCTAGGTCCGCACCACTGAACCCCGGTGTACCGCGGGCCAGCACATTGAGGTTGGTGTCGTCGGAAACCGGAACCTTCTTTACGTGAACACGGAGAATCTCTTCGCGACCGCGCACATCGGGCAGGCCCACCACCACGCGGCGGTCAAAGCGCCCCGGCCGTAGCAACGCCGGGTCCAGCACGTCGGGACGGTTGGTGGCGGCCACCAGGATCACCCCGTCGTTCGATTCAAAGCCGTCCATCTCCACCAGCAACTGGTTCAGGGTCTGCTCGCGCTCGTCGTGCCCACCGCCCAGCCCAGCGCCGCGATGGCGGCCCACAGCGTCGATCTCATCAATGAAGATGATGCAAGGCGCGTTCTTCTTGCCCTGCTCAAACAGGTCGCGCACGCGGCTTGCGCCCACGCCGACGAACATTTCAACAAAGTCTGAGCCGGAAATCGAGAAGAACGGGACGTTCGCCTCGCCGGCCACGGCGCGGGCCAGTAGCGTCTTGCCGGTTCCCGGAGGACCCACCAGCAGCACGCCCTTGGGAATGCGGCCACCCAGCTTCTGGAACTTGGCCGGCTCCCGCAAGTACTCGATGATCTCTTTCAGCTCTTCCTTGGCCTCGTCCACGCCGGCCACGTCTTTGAAGGTGATCTTCTTCTGCTGCATCGACAGCAGCCGCGCCCGGCTCTTGCCGAACGAGAGCGCCTTGTTGCCGCCCGACTGCATCTGCCGCAGCATGAAGAACCAGATCAGCCCCAGCAGCACAAAGGGACCCACGTTGAACAGGATGGGCAGCAGCATATTGGTCTGCGGGGCCTTGATGGTCAGCTTGACCTTGTCGGCACGCAGCGCCTTCTCCAGTTCCTGGTAGTTGACGGGAATCGTGGTGTGAAATGTGTTGGTCGACGCGCCCTTCATGTGGCCCGTCAGCTCATTGCCCTCGATGGTCGCATCGTTCACCGACCCGGCCTGATCGAACAGGTCCGAGTAGCTGAGCTCAGTTTGCTTACCACCCATGTTTGTGCCCCTCTGCACCACGCCCCACAGCAGCATGAGGCAGATGAGGATGAAGACCCAGAACATGATTGTTTTGACGGTCGAATTCACCAGGATTCCTCTTTTCCCGGCGGGGGGAGAAGCCGACGAAAGGACCTCCAGCACCGCCTACTTCATCCGTTAGACGCTCGTACTCTCCGCGAAGTCACAGAAAGTACACCAAACATCTCGGCAGACACGGATATCCTGCCGCCCGGATGAGCAGTAACAACGATTCTACTCCAAAGCCAGGAAAACTTGAAGGAACCTGCGGGCCGAAAAAAGGCGGAATCGGTACCGTTACCCACTCCCGGAACTCCCATTTGGGGACACCGCGCCCGCCGCGAAGCCCAGGCCCTCGTCGAGCCCGGTAGCCACCACCCGAATCCCCCCCTGCGGCTCCACTTCCACACCCCGCATCCACACAATCTGGCCGTCAAGCGAAAGCACCGGCCACAGCGCCCGACCGGATCCGGTCACCCGCAGCCTCTCCAGCACTTCCTTCACCTTACGGGGCCCCGAGGAGTAGCGCAGCCTCACCCGGTCCCCGGGCCTCCAGTTGCGCAGCACGGCGACCGCAGGAGCCGAAGTCCTGGTCTCTGATCCCTGATCCCTGTTCCCTGTTCCCTGTTCTCTGGCTTCTCCCAAGGCCTCGATGTGCAACCGAATCCCGAAGGCCGGGGCCGCGACCTCGCCGGGAACGGTGACCGTGTACTCCGGGGGTGCTTCAGCAGCCCCCACGCCCGCCGCGGCGGCAGGCAGCACCGCCAGCCGCAGTTCGCGCGGGGTGCGCTCAGCCGTGAGCCCCTGGGCTAGCGTGAGCTTCCGCCCGGCGCGCCCATCCAGCGCCAGGGCGCGCAGGGATTCGGTGGAGGCAAAATCGGGGGCGGCGCCCAGTTCCACCGCCGCGTAGCGCAGCAGCCGCCGCTGCAGGGCCGGAGCGAGCCCAGCCAGGCGGGTCACGTCGAGCGCCAAGCCATCGCCCCAGGCGCGGCCTCCACCCCGCACCGGCCGCCCCGTCAGCAGCAACTGCGGAGCCACACGCGCCAGTTCCGCCTGCCACCAGGCCTCCTCGTCCAGTGCCAGTTGAGCCATCTGCGCCAGGTGCTCGCGCAATCGCGAATTCCAGCCCTCAAGCAGCGGCAGGAGCTCGTGGCGGATGCGGTTGCGGGTGAAGGTCAGGTGCCGATTGGACGAGTCCTCGCGCCAGCTCTGCCCGAGCGCCGCGAGATAGGCTTCGACCTCGGGCCGCGTGACGCCCAGCATCGGGCGCAGGATGCGGCCTTCGGGAAACTCGACCACCGGGTGAATGCCGGACAGGCCCTCGGTCCATGCTCCGCGCAGAAATTTCCCAAGCACCGTCTCGGCCTGGTCGTCGCGCGTGTGGGCGGTAGCCACAGCGTCCACCTCGCCCGAGGCCATCAGTTTGCGGAACCAGCCGTAGCGAAGCCGCCGCGCAGCCTCCTCGATCGTTTCAGCCGGCTTCGGCCCTTCGCCGCTTCTCCCCACTCGTTCCTTACCCGATTCGGGACCCGTTTCGGGATGAGCCCTGGCCTCGGCCGCCGTATCCACCCGGGCTTCGTGGAAGACCACCCCGAGTTGCGCGGCCAGATCGCGGGCAAACTGGAGGTCCCCGTCGGCCTCCTCGCCGCGCAGCCCGTGGTGCAGGTGGGCGGCGTGCAACACCAGCCCCAGTTCCCTGCCCCGCTCGCGATTCTGCACCACCAGCGCGCACAGCAGGGCCACAGAGTCCGCGCCGCCGGAAAGGCCGACGGCCACCCTCAGACCCGGCTTGAACTGCGATAGGTCCATGTCCAGCTTGGCAAGCAGCTTCGTGAGAGGCTTTGCGGGCAGTTCTGAGTGCATCCCAAAATGATACGGGCCGAAAGGCGCCGCTGGCGCGGAAACTCCCCCGTTGCACCCCGTCGAGCCCTAGCGCTCCAAGCTGTGCTCCGCAGGGAGCGCCATTCGTTGTATACTCCACCCGGTATGCAAGTCTTTGCGATTCTTCCCGCGGCAGGACTGGGCACCCGGATGGCCGGGCCCCAGCCCAAACAGTTTCTTGCGCTCGATGGGGTCCCCATCCTCGTTCATTCGCTGCGTGCCTTTGCGGCAGTCCAGCGGGTCACGGCGATCTATGTTGCGGTACGCAGGCCGGAGATCGAGCGTGTGCGGGCCCAGGTGGCCGAGTACGGCTTTGCCGACCGGGTGCGCGTGGTCGAAGGCGGCGACAACCGCCAGGAATCGGTTTCGCACGCCCTGGCCGCCCTGGCTGCCGACCCCGACGACATTGTGCTGGTGCACGACGCCGTGCGCCCGCTGATCGACGCGGCCACCATCGACCGCACCATCGACGCGGTCCTCTTGCACGGCGCGGCCATTGTGGGCCTGCCGGCCGTGGACACCATCAAGCAGGTGGAGCGAACGGCCCACGGCGCACTGATCACCTCGACCATCCCGCGGGAATTCGTGGTGTTGGCCCAAACCCCCCAGGGATTCCGCTACGGCCTGCTGCTCAGCGCCTTCGCCGAGGCCACCGCGGACGGCTTTGTGGGCACCGACGAAGCTTCCGTCGTCGAACGCGCCGGCCATCCGGTCGCCGTCGTGCACGGCTCTCAGGTTAATCTGAAGATTACCCAGCCGGGCGACCTGGAGCTGGCCGAGTTCTACCTTCGCCGGCGCGCCCGCTGAGAACGTTCTCGACAAAATCAGGATTGTCCCCGGTGGTAACTAGAGGATAGGCACGGTAACCATGGAAACACGCATTGGATTTGGCTATGATTCGCACGTCTTCAAACCCGGCGTACCCCTGCGCATTGGCGGCCTGACGCTCAAGCACCCCGAGGGCCTGGCCGGCCACTCCGACGGCGACGTGCTGCTCCACGCCATCACCGACGCCCTGCTGGGCTCGGTCGCCGCCGGCGACATCGGCAGCTTCTTCCCGCCCGGCGACCCGCGCTGGAAGGACGCCGATTCGGCCATCTTCCTCAACCTGGCTTTGGAAGAACTCCAGAACGCCGGCTTCCGCATCGTCAATGTGGATACGACGCTGATTCTCGCCGCTCCCAAAATTGCCCCCGTAGCCGGAGACATGCGTTCCCGCGTAGCCGACCTGCTCGGCATCGACTTGGACCAGGTCAGCATCAAGGCCAAGACCCCCGAGGGCCTCAACCTCGACCACGTCGCCCAATGCCACGCCGTCGCACTAGTCGAGCGCGTTCTCGAGCCCGAAGACCTGAAGAGCATGAGCGCCGTCATCGAAAGCCAGCGACAGCTTGAAGACGTCGTCGAAGACCTGCTGGCTTCGGTACACGGCGTGCCGAAAAAGCGCATCGCCCCCGTCTACGACACCGAGGACATCACGTAAGCAGGGACTAGAGAACAGGGATCAGGGAACAGGGATCAGAAAAGCCGCACCGAATCCGGCTTTTAGCATCTTTACGTCCCCCAAGAGCGGGTACCCCCGGTCCCTTGTATCTATAAATCAGCGGCAGTTTCGGTGAAACTGTTGCAGTGGGGGAGTCGAGGCATCGGCTCCCCCGCGGGCGAGCGGCTCCCGTGGTCCCTCT
>Ga0302320_10010474_pt1 | contig 19755 bp, 13 predicted proteins | sample Bog_T0_3_FD_202130 | JGI IMG/M metagenome (GOLD analysis project Ga0302320, IMG submission 202130) | Peat permafrost microbial communities from Stordalen Mire near Abisko, Sweden - Bog_T0_3 | ecosystem: Environmental > Terrestrial > Soil > Wetlands > Peat | place: Sweden: Abisko, Stordalen Mire... | reverse complement strand
TGAGTCAGAACAGCTCTATCGCGTTAGTGGGTTCTGGGACCGGCCTTCACCATCGGCAGGCTGCGCAGGAATGCTTCGGTCTTTTCCTGCCATTCCCGCCATCGCGGCAGGTAAATACGCCGATAGTGCATTTCAACATGGGCGTCCAGAGCCTGGGAATAGAAGTGTTGTATACAAGGTGGTGTCCTCAGGTCCCAGCCCGGGTCTTCGGTGTAGTCCTTGATTTCTTCCGACTGGCACCTGATCCACATATCAGGTGGTTGATGGTCCGGGAAATAGACATCCTCCCCAACATCACCCCCAAATTCAGTCCGAAAACGTGATAAATCCTCAAGGGCACCGATTCTCTTCAGTCCGAAACGATCGGGCTTTGGCCCGTAGGTAATATTGTATTCTTTTGCCGTACTTGATTCTGAATTAAGAAATATACCCTCCGTATCATGCAACATCTCATTTAAAACATGATCTTTTTCTATGCGGGGGACTCTCACTAATGTGTGAACGAGAATAGTCACAGAAGACCACTCGGGACCCTGTAAGAATCGCAAATCTGGTTTGTTTCTGTTTTTTGGCGCAAATTCCGGCAGCACCACTTCCAGGCTGAGCGTCGTGTCGTACGGTCCGACGACATCCGGGTCGGGATACCCCGGCCCAAAGGCCGATATACAGCCGGTACTTGCCCAATTGACATATTCGGCCGGGATTCGCAGCCAGACCAGATTGTCCTCGCGACCCAACGGCCAGCGCGCCTCCAGGAAACGCTTGCCGGTTTCATCGACCACGAAACGTTCGTTCGGATCGCAATGCCCACCACCGTTGCCCCCGCCATGAGCGAACGGCCACACCCGCGCCCAGGCCGCGACCACCAGCCAAAGCACCACCACCACTCCGGCAATCCGCCATTTCCGACTACGAAACATGGTATCCTCCGCCTCAACAGGTGGCTCATCCTGGATTCCGGGGTGGTCATCGCGTCCAGTGTTATCGGCAACACCCCGGATCTAGGATGAGCCTCGCAGGTTACGGTGCCGATCGGGCAATTGAGTGCTGCGCGAAATCGGGCAGGAGGGTATCAAACGACCCGATCCACACCGCCTTCAATGTTCTGCTCCGGGGGCACGAAAAAAGCCCGGAGCGGTTTTCCGTTCCAGGCTTCATACCGACGTCTCGCGACGGTAACGATTTGTACCTTCAGTCGCGCCGACCGGTCAACGGGAATTTGCGACACTGGTCATGGCACCGGCGCCGGCCGGAACGGCGAGGCCGACAGCAGCGCGGCCAGATGGCGCACAGGCTGTCAACCCGGGCCTTCAGGCCCGGGTTGAACATGTCGCCAACGGATGACCCATCCCGCCCGACATCCACTGTCCAGAGCCCCCCAGCTCGGACAGGGTGAACTGGGCCATGGCGCCGTTGGTGCGCGACGGGGCGTCGAGCAGGGCCGGACCGGTGGCGTTCCCGACGCCATAACGCCGGCAGATTTCGCCAAGCGACGGCTCCCAAGTTGCACGGCAGGGGCCGGGCGGGGCGCGATGGGGGAATCCCGGCCCTTATGGGTTCCGCAGTGCCACCGGCCTTTGGTGGGTCCAGCAAAACCCTGGTCGGGGACCAGGGGCAAAGCCCCATAGGCGCCAGGATACGACAGATCATTGAAAGTAAACAATTTTGTGGGCTCTACCCACACCCGCAAAGGGCCGGTCGGCCCTTTGAGCCCGTGAGTTTTGGAGGTCAAGGAGGCGAGCCTCCTTGCGGGTGCAGGGCGAGAGCCCGCTACACGGGTTACCGAATGGTGGATGTCGCAAAGCTGTCGTTGTTCTGGCCGGACCGGAGCGGGGGTCCGGGGAACGGTACAGGGCGTGTTGCCCGGGCCGGCTCCGGTGAGGTATAGGGGGCGCGGGGTGACGGCGCCAACCGGATGGGTTCGGTGTGGTGGTCGTTCCGCTTACGGTTGAGCCAGCGCAGGATCGGGGAACGACCAGTCATCCCGGCTTTGTGGTGTGCCGCAGGTCCAGCCGCCATCCAACAACACGAACCTGACGGTGCTCCATGGCGGGACGGTTTTTCGATTTTGGTCGCAACTGGGAGGACTTCGCCACCAAGGCGCTCGACCCGGCCCGGGTGGCGCAGGCCCGCGACGATTTTCGCGAACTGCTCGGCGACATCACCCTTGTCGGCAAAAGCTTTCTTGATATCGGTTTCGGCCAGGGCCTCAGTCTGCTCATCGCCGCAGAGAGTGGCGCGCGGGTTGTCGGTTGTGACATAAACCCGCTCTGCGCCGAAGCATTGAGCAAGACGTCACGATTCTTTCCCAACTTCGACAGTACGCGGGTGCCTGTCGTCATCGGCTCGATCCTGACCGAAGCAACGGTGGTCACGCTTCGTACCCGGCCTGAGGCGTCCGCGGACGGCTATGACGTGGTCCATTCCTGGGGCGTGCTGCATCATACCGGTGACATGGCCGCAGCCCTTCGCCAGGCGTCGTCGTTGGTAGGCCCGGGTGGATATTTGATTCTGGCCATTTACAATCGTCACTGGACCTCGCTACCGTGGAAGGCGATCAAATGGAGCTATTGCCGTTCGCCGCACTGGTTACAGCGGCTGTTGGTGACCCTGTTGTATCCGATCATCTGGCTGGCCAAGCTCATGGTCACCGCCCATTCGCCGGCGAAACAGTCGCGCGGCATGGACTTCTACTACAACGTGGTTGATTGGGTTGGAGGCTATCCTTACGAGTATGCCTCAATCGGGGAGTTGGTGGGCTTGGTCGAGGCTCTCGGTTACCGCTGCGAAAAATGTCTGCCGGCACAGGTGCCCACCGGCTGCAACCAGTTCATCTTCCGGCAGATCGGAAGGCCCGCGGGTTCCGCGGGCGGATGACAAGAGACCAGTCATGAGCGAGACCGCCGTTAAAACCAAGCCGAAGATCACGCTTATTTATTCCGATTACCACCCGGTTTCTTCGGGGACCGGAAATTCGACGGTGTCAACGGCCAAGGCGCTGTTCGATGCCGGCTGCGCGATCGATGTCATCACCTGTCGTCAGACCCGGGATCTGCCGCGCTACGAGGTGATTAACGGGATTCGGGTCCATCGGATACTGTCCTGGACGCTTTTCGGTTCCCGCAAGCTCGCGATTTTTTCCTTCTTCCTGTGGGAATGGGTGACCCTGATCCGGACTCTGGCGTTGATCAAGCCCGATTACGTGGTCGGGATGATGCTGTTTTTCGGCTGTATGGCTGACATTCCGAAACGTCTGTTCGGTTATAAATCGGTTTCTATGGCCCGCGGCTCGGATGTTGACGAGGTCATTTCACCCCTCCAGAAATTTACCGTCACCTGGGCGCTCCGCCACTGCGATATTATCGTAACAATTACCACCGATTTCAAAAACAAGATGCAGCGGCGGGTCCCGCGCGAGGATATCCATCTCATCCCCAGCCCCATCGAAGAGCGGGACGTGACGGTGGGCGAATCGCCCTGCGTCTTTGCGCCCGGGTTCCTGCATGCGGTCGGCATCGGGCGCATGATTGTCACCAACAACCTTGAAACCAAGGGCATGGCGTTCGCGATCCGGGCGGTGGCGCGAACGCCGCAGTATCAGCTCCATCTGCTGGGAGACGGCCCTTATCGCCCGACGTTGGAAGCCCTGGTGGACGAGTTGGGGGTGCGTGACCGGGTCAGGTTTTACGGCACGGTTTCCCATGAGGCGCTGTGCGGGGCGATGAAGGCGGCCGACGTGCTGCTGTTTCCGTCCCAGGCCGAGGGCATGGCCCGGACGGTTCTCGAGGCGGCCTATCTCGGCCTGCCGATCATCACCACTCCCATCGGCGGTCAGCGGGACTATCTCGTCGAGGGAGAATCGGTGTTGTTCGTCAAGCCCGGGAACGTGGACAGCATTTGCCGGGCCCTTGAGGTCTTTGCCGCGTCTCCCCAGCTTCGCCGGCGGATGGCCGAGGCCGGGAAGACGCTGGTCGCGGGTCAGTTTAGCTACGAGGTTTTTTCCCGCCGTTTTGAGGAAATTCTGGCTTCCGCGGGCACCCCGGGGAAATGAAGCGATTTCGTGGGCTCTGCCCACACCCGCAACAGGCCGGTCGGCCCTTTGAACCCGGGAGTTTTGGAGGTCAAGGAGGCGGGCCTCCTTGCGGGTGCAGGGCAGAGCCCTGCAACATCAATGCAATAGCACCCATTTTTTCACCGCTTGACACCGGAAGGCCGGGGACGCACCATCTCCCGATGGGCAGGCCAGATGCGATATTCACCGGTAGAATTTCCGAGTCCGTTCATCGTTCCGCACCGACGATCCCATGCCCCCACTCAAACCCCTGATTGCCAGACTCACCCCGCTCAGCCGCCGTGCCCTGGAAACGGCGGCGCAACTGTGCCTGACCCGGACCCATTACGCGGTGGAAGTCCAGCACCTGCTGATCCGCCTGTGCGAGGCCGGTGACGGCGATGTCGTCCGTCTGTTGCGGCATTTCGGGGTCGATGCGGCCGGGGTTGCCGGCGACCTGACCCGCGCTCTGGATCGGCTGCCCCGCGGCAATGTTCAGACTCCGGCCTTTTCCGAGACCCTGGTGCGACTCCTGGAACGGGCCTGGCTGGTAGCGTCTTTGCGGCTCGACGCCACCCTGATCCGCTCGGGGGCGGTGCTGGCGGCGCTGCTGGAAGACGGCAGCCTGCGCGGGCTGGTGCTGGAGGCGGCGCCGCAACTGGCGCGGGTTCCCGCCGGCCGGCTGCTCGACGACCTGCCGGACCTGCTCCGGGGCGGGGCGGAGGACGGCGCGACGGCGACGGCGGCGGTGCCGTCGGCCGCGGCCCCGGACGGCGCCGTGGCGTCCGGCTCGAAGACCCCGGCGTTGGATGCCTGGACCCTCGACCTCACCGCCCAGGCGCGGGCGGGCCGGATCGACCCGATCATCGGGCGTGACGGCGAAATCCGGCAGGTGATCGACATCCTGATGCGGCGGCGCCAGAACAATCCGATCCTGACCGGCGACCCCGGGGTCGGCAAGACCGCGGTGGTCGAGGGTTTTGCCCGGCTGGTGGCCCGGGGTGAGGTGCCGCCGGCGCTGAAGGGCGTCTCGGTGCGCTGTCTCGATCTTGGGCTGCTTCAGGCCGGGGCCGGAATCAAGGGCGAGTTCGAGAACCGGCTGAAGACCGTGATCGAGGAGGTGGCGGCGGCGCCCCGTCCGGTGATCCTGTTCATCGACGAGGCCCACGCCCTGGTCGGCGCCGGCGGCACCGCCGGGCAGGGCGATGCCGCCAATCTGCTGAAGCCGGCCCTGGCCCGGGGCGAGCTGCGGACCATCGCCGCCACCACCTGGGGCGAATACAAGCGGACCTTCGAAAAGGACCCGGCCCTGGCCCGCCGCTTCCAGGTGGTCAAGGTCGAGGAACCCGACGAGACCACCGCCATTGCCATGTTACGGGCGCTGGTGCCCGGACTGGAGGCGCACCACGGCGTCCGCATTCTGGACGACGCCGTGACCGATGCGGTGCGGCTGTCTCACCGCTACATCAGCGGCCGTCAGTTGCCCGACAAGGCGGTGGGGGTGCTGGACACCGCCTGTGCCCGGGTGGCGCTGGCGTGGTCGGGACCGCCGGCCGAACTCCAGGCGGCGGCGCAGCGGGCCGAGCTGTTAGCCGCCGAAATGGCCATGCTGTCCCGGGAGGAGGCCGCCGGCCGCGACCATGCCGAGCGGCTGGACCGGCTGGCCGATGATCACGCCCGGGCCGAGGAGGCGCGCCATCGCCTGGACTCCCGCTGGCGTCAGGAGGCAGAGACCGCCGGCCGGGTGCGCGCCCTGGAGCAGGCGCTGCCGACGCTGAGCGGGGAAGCCTACGCCCGGACCCGCTCGGAACTGGAGGGGCTGCGGCTGGAGTTGGAGCAGATTCAGGACGATCCCACCCTGCCCGGGATTCTGCTGGTGCCGACCCAGGTCGACCACCGGGCCGTGGCGGCGGTGGTTTCGGCCTGGACCGGGATTCCGGTCGGGCGCATGCTGGCCGACACCCTGGCGGCGGTGCATGACCTGCGCGGCCTGCTGGGAGAACGGATCGTCGGCCAGGATGCCGCCCTCGACACCATAACCCGGCGCATTCATACGTGGTTTGCCGGCCTGGGCGAACCCGGCAAGCCGACCGGGGTGTTTCTGCTCGCGGGACCCTCGGGAGTCGGCAAGACCGAAACCGCGCTGACCCTGGCCGACCTGCTGTTCGGCGGCGAGCGCTGCCTGGTCACCATCAACATGTCGGAATACCAGGAGGCCCACTCGGTTTCGGGACTGAAGGGCGCACCGCCCGGCTATGTCGGCCACGGTCGGGGCGGCGTGCTCACCGAAGCGGTGCGGCGCACCCCCTATTGCGTCGTCCTGCTCGATGAGGTGGAAAAGGCCCATCCCGACGTTTTGGAGTTGTTCTATCAGGTGTTCGACAAAGGGGTGCTGGAGGACAGCGAAGGCATCGCCATCGATTTCAAGAACACGGTCATCCTGCTGACCTCGAATCTGGGCGCGGAGACCATTACCCAGATGACCCGGCAGGCCTGGGGGCCGCTCACCGCCGAGCGGCTGGCCGAGGCGATCCGGCCGGAACTGCTGCGCCACTTCAAGCCGGCCCTGCTCGGGCGGATGGTGGTGGTGCCCTATCTGCCGCTGGGAGAAAATCAGCTTCAGGCCATCATCCGCCTGAAACTGGCCCGGCTTCAGGCGCGTTTCACCGAACAGCGGCGGGCCGAACTGACCTGGGACGAGGACGTGGTGGCCTTCCTGGCTGCCCGCTGCCGTGCCACCGATGCGGGTGCGCGGGCCATCGACCATCTGCTGACCAACACCCTGTTGCCCGAGTTGTCGGCCGGCGTGCTCGACCGGCTTTCGGAGGGAGTGGCGATGGACGCCGTGCATATCGAGGTTGATCCGAAGGAAGAGGCGTTGTGTTATCGGTTTGGCCTCGTGCTCCCGGGGGCCTTGCCCCTGGACCCCGCTGGGGCCGACGGCCCCAGACCCCGGTAATGGGTTCCAAGGGGGAACCCCTTCTTGGTGGGGTCCAGCAACGCCCCTGGTCTCCGAAGGACACCCCATGAGCAATCAGGCGATCACCCAGGACAACATCTCTCTCGCGGTCACCACGCCGCTGGGCAAGGATGTGCTGATTCTCCAGGAACTGACCGGCACCGAGGCGCTGTCGGACCTGTTCCACTTCACCCTGGTCATGCGCTCGGCCACCGGCGCCCAGGACCTCGACCTCAGCAAGCTGGTGGACCAGCCCCTGACCGTCACCCTGACCGGTGATCAGGGAGCGAAACGGATCATCAACGGACGCTGCGTCCGGGCGGTCCAGACCGCAACCTCTTACGTCGCCGAGTTGCGGCCCTGGCTGTGGAAACTGGGGCTGGCCGCAGACTGCCGGATTTTCCAGTCCAAAACCGCGGTCGAGATCATCAAGCAGATTTTTACCGATCTCGGCTATAGCGACGTCAAGGACTCGACCTCCGCGACCTACGCCACCCGTGACTACTGCGTCCAATATAACGAAACCAGTCTGGATTTCGTGCTGCGCCTGATGGAAGACGAGGGCATTTTCTACAGTTTCAGCCACGAGGACGGCAAGCATACCCTGGTACTGGCCGATGACGTCTCGGCCTGCGCCAACATCTCGGGGACGTCCACCGTGCCCTATCTGGTGCTACCGGCGGGCAAACAGTGGGTGGTCCCCGATCATGTCGGCAGTTGTTCCCTGGAACAGCGGGTGGTCAGCGGCGGCTATCAGAGCGACGAGTACAACTTTACCACCCCCAGCACCGAGCTTAAGGTCACCGCCAAAGGCTCGACCAAGGGACACACGGTTTACGAGTATCCCGGCAACTATCAGGCCAAGGACGCCGGAGATTCCCGGGCCACGCTCCGGGTCGCCGAATTGCAGGCCCCGGCCAAGAGCCTGTCCGGGAACGGGATGGTGCGCGCCTTTGTCGCCGGCGGCAAGTTCACGCTGAAGGATCACCCGCGCAGCGACCTCAACACCGCCTGGATTCTGCACAGCGTCAGCCATCGCGCGGTGGCTCGAGAGTACCAGAACAGCTTTACCGCGCTGCCCGCCGACACCGCGTTCCGGCCGCCCCGCCGGACCCGGATTCCGCGCATTGCCGGCAGTCAGACCGCCACCGTCGTCGGCAAGTCGGGGGAGGAAATCTACACCGACCAGTATGGCCGCATCAAAGTCCAGTTCCATTGGGATCAGCTGGGGAAAAACGACGAGAACAGTTCCTGCTGGGTCCGGGTCGCCCAGGGCTGGGCCGGCAAGAACTGGGGCACGTTCTTTCTGCCGCGGGTGGGCATGGAGGTGCTGGTCAGTTTTCTGGAGGGCAACCCCGACCGGCCCATCGTCACCGGCTGCGTCTATAACGGCACCAATCCGGTACCGTACACCCTGGATGCCAACCAGACCCGCAGCACCCTCAAGACCAACAGTTCCAAGAACGGCAAGGGCTACAACGAGATCCGCTTCGAGGACAAGACCGACAGCGAAGAGGTTTACATTCAGGCCCAGAAGGACATGACCGTCCTGGTCAACAACAAGCGCACCGTGACCATCGACAAGGCCGACGACACCCTGACCCTCAACGAGGGCAATCGCTCGATCACCGTCACCAAGGGCACCGAGACCCATTCGGTCAAGAGCACCCGGTCGCTCACGGTGGAAGGCGCCGAGACCCGCACCAATAAGGACGCGTTCAGCCAGAGCGTGACCAAGGATTACACGCTCAAGGTTGACGGCGACATCTCCATCGAGGCCAGCGGCGCCATCACCATCACCGCCGGCAAAGGACTGACACTGAAATCGACCCAGGCCATGAGCCTGACCTCCAGCGCCGGCCTGACCGCCAAAGCCTCGGCCGACGCCACGGTGCAGGGCATGAACGCCACCCTCAAGGCCGATGTCGGCGCCACCGTCCAGGGCGGCGCCACCCTCAGCCTCAAGGGCAGCGCCCAGGCAACCCTCGACGGTGGCGGCATGACCACGGTCAAGGGCGGCCTGATCAAACTGAATTGAGCCCCGGCCCATGAGCGCGCCGCCTCCTGATCCGCCCCCGCCCACCGTCGTCGAGCACCGCAACGACGATGGCCGCCTGCTGGCAACCGCCACCCTGAACCAGGCGGGCGAGTTGGACGGGCCGTTCGTCGCCTATGACGACGATGGTCGGCCGCAAATGCGCCTGAGTTACCGTGCCGGCCAACCCCACGGCCCCGCCACCGTCTATCGCAACGGCCGGCCCGAGGTTTACCTGGGCTTCGCCGCCGGGCGGCTCGACGGCGAGATGCGGACCCTCGACGCCACCGGGCGGGTGGTGTCCATCGTGCGTTACGCCGCCGGCCGGCGCCATGGCCTGATGGAATGCCGCTCCGCCGAGGGCCGGCCGGTGCTGACCGCGAGCTATCGCGACGACCGGCTCAACGGCACCTGGACCGAGTTCCGTCCCGATGGCTCGATCCGAAAGCGGTCGCAGTACCGGAACGACCTGCTGGAGGGCGAGAGCGTCGACTTCAATCCCGATGGCACGCCGGCGGGACGAACCGTCTACGCCGCGGGGAAGCCGGTTGAGGAGGAGACGCCGAAGGCCGCGGCGACGGAGGCGCCGAAGCCGGAGGCGCCGTGGTGGCGGTTGGGATGGTAAAAGGCCAGGGGCGTTGCCCCTGGGACCCCACTGGGGCCGACGGCCCCAGACCCCGTTATGGGTTCCAAGGGGTCACCCCTTGGTGGGGTCCAGGGGCAACGCCCCTGGGAGCCTCTGGCAAGGGAGTTTTTCATGGGCATCCAGGTCGTGGCCGGCGCCACCCTTCAATGCAGCTTCGGCATGGCGCCAAGCGTCTTCAACGTGCTGCCGCTGAGCCTGGTGATGGCCGGCGGCCCCGCCGCCGCCAACATCATGGACAACAAGCCGCTGGTCAACATCCTGCCCTTCGGCATGTGCTCCAGTCCCAGCAACCCCATGGTGATTGCCGCCACCGCCGCCGCCTTGGGAGTGCTGACGCCGATGCCGTGCATTCCGGCGACCACCGCACCCTGGACGCCGGGCAATCCCACGGTGTTGATCGGCAATATGCCGGCCCTGAACAACGGTTCGAAATGCCTGTGCACCTGGGCCGGGATCATCAGTATCCTGGTTCCCGGCCAGTTCCAAACCATGGATTGAGGAGCGCCCGATGCCGCCCCGCCCTCCTGCCCCACCGCCGCCCTGCTGGTCCGGTCGCCCGCCCCAATCGGGCGCGGTTCAACGCCTTGCCACCTTTACCCCGCTGCGGGCCGGGTCCCTGAACCGGACTCCGCCCGGCGACGAGCTGGTGCATGTCCAGGGCGAGACCTTCGTGTTGAAGACCGCCGCCCGGGGGCTGCATGTCAAGCCCGACGGTCTTTACAACTTTGTACGAACGGTCGGCGCCCGGCCCGGCGACAAACACACCCTGCTTTCTCCCCGGTCCAGCCATGCCGGACTGGCCGGGGGTCAGCCGGTGCTGTATGCCGGAACCATCCGTTTCGACAGCGGCCGGCTGGATTGGTGGAGCAATTATTCCGGGACCTACCAGCCGGTGGCGGCGTTCCGTCAGCAGGCCGGATTGCCTGATGAACGCTTCGTGCCCTGGCAGCGGTTGCAGATGGGCGGCATCGGCCTGCAACGCACCATGCTGGCCGAGACCCGCCCGAGCTTCAAACCCGAACGTCCCGCCCCCACCCCCGTCAAGGGGGCCGAAGCCCCCGGCCCCGGTGGGGTCCAGGAGCAACGCCCGGGCTCTTCATCCGAGACTTCCACAACTTATCCGACTGTTCGCCGGCGCACCTCAGCACCGCCTCAATCTCATCCCGCAGCTCCCGCAGACGCTCCCGGTGTTCCGTCTTCAGGTTCGCGAGATCCTTCTTCAGGGCGGTGACGCCGCGCCCGATGCTTTGCAGGGTCTGGCCCACTCTCATGCTCGGGTCGTGGGGCGAGCGGGCGCCTCTGGCCGCGGTCTTGGCCACCTCCCTTGACAGTTCGCCGGACTTGGCCAGCACGAAGCCCAGATTCACGCAGCTTTCGGTCTTGCCGACCCCGCCCTTCTGGTTGGCCACCGCCGTCACGATGCACCGGCCGGTGGCCTTGAACTCCAGATCGCCGAGCGCGATGAAGCCCAGAACGTCGGAGGGCACCCGCTCGGCCCCGGTTTCCCAGCGGCTGATCTTGGCCTTGTCGTATTTCCTGTTGAACCGACCGTTGAGAAACCCCGCGAATTCCTGCTGAGTCCATTTCTGGCGTTCGCGGAACACCTTCATCAGGTCGCCATCTCCGTCCATGCCGAGGCTCCCCCACCGTTGACGAGCGATGTCTGGTGATTATCCGGTTGCTTCAACGTGGTAAAAGGAAATCAATGGAAGCGTAGAGGGCAAAGCCCCATATGCCCAAGGATACGACGGGTCATTGGAACGAAACAATTTTATGGGCTCCGCCCACACCCGCAAAGGGCCGGCCGGCCCTTTGAACCCGTAACGTCATGAGGTCAAGGAGGCTCGCCTCCTTGCGGGTCCAGGGCGGTTACGATCACAAGGACGATGCAGCGCAGGAAAACCATCTCTCGGGATGCCGCGATCACCCCTTGACGATCCCCAATGCCTGGCCGGGCGTGAAGCCGGGAAAGATGTGTTGCAGGGCATTGCCGGCCCCCCGCCGGACCGTCAGAACTTCGGCCAGGACGGCGCGGTAGTCGGTGGTGACGGCCAGATCGACGCCGTTGTCCAACTCGGCACTGGCCAATCCGGGCCAGCGGCCATAGATCTGGCCGCCGTTGGTGTGGCCGCCCAGCACGAGCATCACACTGCCGTGGCCGTGGTCGGCGCCATTGCTTTTGTTGGTACGCAGGCGGCGTCCGAACTCGGTCATGACCACCACCGTCAGGCGGTCGTGGTAGCGCGACACATCGTTCCAGAACGCCGCCAGCGCCCGGCTGAACTGTCCGACCAGGCCCGAGAAGCGGCCGGCCAGAGCATCGTGGTGGTCCCAGCCGCCGATATCGACGCAGGCCACCGACAGGCCGATCTCCAGCTTCAGCAGACGGGCAACGGTGCGAAAGGCCCGGCCGGATTCGGTTTCGTCGTAAACCGCGTTGTTCTCCGGCTGATAGTCCGCCACTTTGCCGTCGGCGCCGCGCGGCAGGCGGGAGTCCACCAGTTCCATGTCGCGCAGGCTCAGCGCCGCGGCCCGGCTGAAGGGATCCTCGGCGCCATCATAAAGAGCGGTCAGGGTTCGCCGGACCTGCGGACCGCCGGGCAGGCCAACCCCGCCCCGCAGATCGGGAATGGCCAGGCTGGCGCCATGAAAGGCCAAAGCGGCGGCAATGGCCGGGCCGGTGGTGACGGCCGGGGCGGCACCGGATTGGCCGGCCAGCAACCGGGTCAACCAGCCATCGGCGGTTCTGACCAGCCGGGCGCCGTCGCTGACCCCCCGCTCCATCAGGTCCTGGGCCACGAAATGGCTGCGGGTGCCATCCACGAGACCCACCGCATGGAGCAACGCCAGGGAACCGGACTCGTAAAGCTCGGCCAACGGTGCCGCTTCGGGATGCAACCGGAAATCAATTCCGGGGGCGAAGCTCTGACGTACCGGTCGCCCCGGCTTCGGGCCGTCGTCCAGGACCCGAAGCTCCGGGGCGCGATCGGCCACGTAGTCGGGATCGTTGGTTGGCGCCAGCAACGACAGGCCATCGCAGCCGCCCCGCTGGAACACCACGATCAGGCAGTCGCCCGGGGCGGGACCGGCAGCCAGTGCCAGATGACTCAGACCCGGCCAGGCCAGGGCAGCGGCTCCGGTTTGCAGAAAGGCGCGGCGGCACAGGATCATGGCAGGCTCGTTCAGCGCAGGTTGAAGGCAGGAGTCATGGCACAACAGGCCAGGATGCGGCGGTGGACCGGGTCAGAGCGGGAATCCCCCGGCAGCGGCGCCCCGGCGGCCAGTTGCATCCCCGACAGAATGGCAGCGACGGTGCGGCCATCGGCCTCGAGTCCGGTCAGTTCGCCATGCCACAGGGCAATCGCCTGGGCCGCCGTCACCGGCCGGTTCAGGCGGGCCGAGGGCGAAAAGACCCCGGTGCCCCACCAGTTGTCCGACAGGCCGGAAACCAGCGTCCAGCGTTTGCGCAGAACGTGGGAACTGAGCCAGTAGTCCATGCTGTCGGGATGGCCGGTGGGCGAGGACCAGCCGAACAGCTTCTGGCCGCTGCCGTCCAATTCGCCCAACAACCCGCCGGTGACCGTTGCGTCGATTCCGGCGGCCCGGACGTAAGATGCCGTCAGTTCCAGCGGTCGCTTGACCTTGCCACCAAAACCCTCGCGCATCTCCGCGGCATGGGCAATGGCGGCCACCACCCGTCTGATCTGGTCCGGCTGCTTTCTGTTTTCGCTCCAAACCCGGGCCGCGGCCTTGACCAGGGAGTCCGGTGGCGTATCGGAAACCAGTCGGCGGCACAGCTTGCCGCAAAGAAAATGGGCCGTGGCCGGATGAGCCGCGATCAGGTCCAGGACCTTGCGGCCATCGGCGAGCGGCGGCTGGAACGGATCGAAGTCGGTGGCCAGCACCCGCTTCTGGTAGTTGTCGTGCCACGCCTCCACGTAGGTAAAGCGACCGGTGGCGGGCAGGTTTCGGCCACCGCCCAGGCCGGCACCGTCCTCAATGGTCCACCCGGTAAAGGCCCGTGCCGCCTCGTAGACATCCTGATCGATATAGCCGGCGGGACTGCCGGTCAGGGCGCCCGGCACATCGCGCCAGCGGTTGTAAAGCTCGTTCAGATACGCTTCCCGCCCCAGGCTGTGCAGTTCGAACAGCTCCCGGCCATAGTTCTCATTGGCGCTGCCGGCCCGGGAACTGCGATTGTTGAGGTAGATCAGCATGGCCGGGCTGGTGGCGACGGCTTCGAGGAATTCACGGAAATTGCCCAGGGCGTGATGGCGGATCACCCGGTCATAAGCCGGCAGCGCAACATTGATCGCCTGATCGCCGGCGGCGTTGACGTTGAAATGGTTGTGCCAGAAATCCACCAGCACTTCCCGCAATGGCCAGCGGGAATGGAACGCCCGCAGCAGGGTGGCCGCCGCCACCTCCTGCCGGGGCCGCTGACGCTCCGGCCCGGCCATCTTGCGTTTGTTGTCGGTCAGAGGCCACAGATCGGCAATGTCGCGGTCAAGATATTGCAGGGGCCGCAGCTCGTCCACCGCAGCAAAACCATCGCCGGCATCGTATTTGATGCGTAACCGCAGACCTGCCAATCGCTGCACCAGTTCGGGTTCATCGTCGGGCCCGGGCGCAAGCTGTTGATCGAGCCAACGGCCGGCCCCCAACTGGCGGAACCGGGCAAGCTCTTCAGGACCGGCCCCGAAAGCCAGCCGGTTGAGCATCAGGCGTTCAGGGGGAAGGGGCATCGGGGCTTTGGCTCATCTCTCATGGACTGATCTTGCGATGGACGGCTGCGGCATCAATCGTGGCTGTTCCGGGACCGGTCTTCCTTGTCCGATCAAGCCGACAGCCTGATGCTCCTATGGATATGGAGGTTCGCCAACGGCTGCCCAAGCGGTGGATTGCAGGGGAGTTCGGACTCTGGTGATGGCATGGGATTCGGACTCTGGTGAGGCGCCAGAGGCCGATCCCGAAAAAGGCCGGTCAGGCCACGCCCCGAACTCCGTTATAAAGGTCGGGAAATTCCGGGGTCAGGAAACCGGGGGTGCGGCTTCCGAACCGGTCCGGCCGGAAACGGCGTCAGGCCTGGACCGCAATCCGGCGCTCCGTCACCGATGGCGGTGACGGATAAAGCGTCAGGCCGGCTTCGTCGGCGGTGACCTGGGCTTCGGGATAGGCGGCCAGGGCCAGGGCCAGCGGTTCCTTGAATTTCGACTTGAAATGCCACTGGTGGGTAAAGCCGCCGCCGAACTGATTGAACAGAGCCGCCCAGGAAATCGGCGTCGGCTTGGTCAGTTGGTGCAGCCGGTAGGCCAGCCACACGTAAACGTCGATGGCCATGCTCCTGCCGCTTATTTCCCGAATAGCCCGTTCTCGGACCGGCATGGGATGATCGATCAGGCTCTGGTAAAACCCCTCGTCAAGCCGGACCGCTTCGCGCCAAAGGGAAAGCTGCTCGCCCTCGCGGCTCGGCAGGATCGCATCGCGAACGAAACTGCCATTGGTGACATGGATGGCCGCGGCGGTTTCACGGTAAAAGGTCAGGCGGCACATGCTGAGACGTCGGGATTGTTCGCGAACCAACCGATAGGTCTTGCCGCCGTTGTCGATCCCCATGCTGGTCAGCCATTGATTCATCGAACGGCCGAGCTCAATGTCGCGGCTGCGGGTCTTGACCGCTTCGGTCTGCAAATACAGCAGAATCATCCTGGCGATGGAGCCGAAGGGAATGCCGACCGGTTGCAGGGTACTGTCGGTGCCGCTTTCGATCAGCAGCTTGATATTCCCCCCCTGACGAACCCACTGGGTTGCAGGAATCTCCTTGTGCGGCAAAGCGGTCATGGCAAAACCGGCATGCATGATGCCGATACGCTGCTGCTCGTCGGTCATCACCGCAAAAGCGGTTTCGATGCACTTGCGGTCCAGCTTGTCCGCGCTGAGCACCCGGGCCTGTTCGATGCCGCGGTCGGCAATCAGGCGGTGAACCTGTCCCATCTCGAAACCGTACCCCGTTCCCAAGCCTCATCAATCCGGCCGTGAGTTTTTATCCACAGGCGGCAAAGGTCAATTCGGACTTTGGTGAGAGAGCTATTTGAAGGTTATTTGTTTTTATTATTAGTGATGTATCACCAGAGTCCGGTGGATAACCCCGAGTCGCATCACCAGAGTCCGAAGACTCCATCACCAGAGTCCGAACCCATCCTGGGGATAACCGGGGTGGGTTCGGGGCGACTCGAGAAACCTCACCAGAGTCCGAATTCATCCGGTTCCGCGGCGCCGCCGGCCTTGGGCGGGTGTGCGCAGAGGCCATGAAAGTGTTGGCCCTTCCTGTGTTCCGAGGTGGTGAGATTTTAACGAAAAGTAATAATTTGGTCATAGAGTCCAGTGTTATCGGCAATACCGCATTCCTCACGAAGACACGAAGAACAGAGAGGAATAACAAGGCCCCTCGCTGCGACGACGAGTCGTTTCAGGGTCGCGTCGATGCGTGGCATGTCGCCACTGCTTACGCCATCGACCATTTTCCCTTTGGCGCCGGATTTTATGGTCCTCAGATCGAGCCGGTTTTCCATTATTATCTCCCCGATCACGAGATTCACGCCGCACATAGCATCTATTTTCAGGTTTTGGGCGAGCACGGTTTTCCCGCCCTCGTCGCTTATCTGGTGATGCTGGCTGCAGGTGTCTTGAACTTTCAATACGTCGCCCGCGCGGCCGGCGCCTGGGCCGGCTGGGGTTGGATGGTGGTTCTTGCCCGCATGAGCCACCTCGCTCTGCTTTCCTTCTACTACTACTACTACAGTTGCACTTCCGCAAAATGGGGTGGGAGCGCCCCGCCCGCTGTACGCATCGGGTACGGATTCCCTTGGGAAACCGGCCCAGCCCAGCGATCCGGTAGCCGCCTTTATGGGCATGGGCGTACACCAAAATGCTAAGTGCAACTGTAGTACTACTAACCGAATAGTTCTGCCAAGATATGTTTTTGACGGCAATCCAACACGGGCAGACAATAGTAAACGAACGATTTCGGCAAACCAATTGCTCGCATTACGAAGGCGATCGAGCAGTGATGTGTTTTTTAGCTGCGCAATATCCGAAATCCCCGCCCATGCCGAAGCTTCACGCAGCGACATACCACCGGGACCGTAGCCAAGCCCAAGGCGCAATAGCGACTCGGCCGACTTAACGCCCCGTCGTCGCACTAACGCCTTGAACGTAAAGGTAGTTTTATCAAGATCGATGATACGAGACAGCAGCGCGACAAACGCGCCCCATTCCGAGGTCAGGAGAGATGCGTATTGCATCTCTCCTATGAATCACATTGGGATTTCTCTCGTCAAGGCCCTATCCTAGCGCACATGGGGCTTCGCCCCCACCCCCCAGACCAGGGCTTTGCTCCGGACCCGCCAAGGGCCGTCACGGCTCGGGGGTCAAGGGGGCAACCCTTTGTGCCGAACCAGTTGTTGATTGAGCCCGGTGGTGACCGTAAGCTGCGCCGCATTGGCTCGTCGCCGGCTTCACCTGCTCTACAAGGCACTGTCTCAAGGGTTGCAAAAAATGATAATGAGCAACAACGGCTCTTCGGCAACACTGTCGCGACGGGATTATTTGCCTCTGATCCTGTTTTTGATTATCGGTTTCCTGGTCTTCCGGCAAAGTTATGCGACGTTCGTCGCGCCTTATTACCCTCGGTTTTGGGATCAGGCGACACAAATCAGCGATATTTATCGTGTTTATTATCAATTGAGCCACTTTTCCGGGGCGCCGACGGGCTTCCTGGCGGCGCTGTCAACTCTGCTGAGCTTCAAGGGTTTTCTTTTTGCGCTGATCGCAGGTCCGCTGACCCTGCTGTTCGGGCCGGATCGAAGCGTGATCGCGATCACCAATTTTGTCTTTCTGGCGCTGGCCATCCTGGTTCTGTTCGAAGGGATGCGGCGGGTCTATGACAAATACCTTGCTTACGTTGCCGTCGGGTTGTTTCTGACCAGTCAAAGCCTGTTTCTGAACGCCGGCGGCATGCAGGACCTGCGCTGGGATCTGGCGGGTCTGGTGGCCTTCGGTGCCGTGGTCCTGATGTTCTGGCAACTGGCGGTTTATCCCGGTCGCCGGACCTTGGCCATCGCGGCCGGGGTGTTTGCCGCATCGATCTGTACCCGTTTCATCACCGGGGTTTACGGGCTGGTCCTGATTGCCGCGATGGTCGCCGGCTTCGCGCTGCTGTTCCTGGTCACCCGTTCGGCGTTCTGGCGGGCGCGTCTGATCTGGTCGACGGTCGGCGCCGTCGTCGTGGCCGCACTGTTCGGTCTTTATGTCCTGGTTTTCCATCGTGACCTCGCGGCCTACTACCTTGCCCATCTGCACACCGGGGAACGCGAGATGCGGTTCGACGAGGCCGGGGTTTCCGGCACTCTTGGACTGCTCCGGTATTATGGCGACTCGTTCTGGACTCACTTCAAATTCAGCATCATGCTCGCCGGCCTGGCGCTGGCCGGCTATGGCGCGGTGCTGGCGTTCAACTGGAAAGCCTGCCTTGCGCGCGCCGGAACGCAACGCTTCTTCGAAACCACCACCCTCCTGTCGCTGGCGGTGGCGGTCGCCGCCGGCGCCGCGGTGTTGCTGTCCTTATCGATTTACAGCCCGTCCCCGGTGGTCATCGGGGTGCTGACGATTCCGGTGGTGATCATTCTCTCGGTGATCCTGTCGTGGCTCCAGTCGTGGGGCCGCGACCTGCGCGGGCAGGGGCTGGTCTCGCTGGCGGTCTTCCTGATCGGGGCGTTGAATTTCATTTACCAGGAGACCGTGTTCCATCCCTGGACCGTCGAGCAGATCCAGTCCGCCCGGGCGCACAACGATCTGTACCGCAAAATCTACCAGGACCACGCCCGGAACGGCGGCCGGATCGCCTGGCTGACCATGGAAGACGGCACCATCGAGCCGGTGTTCAACGTATTCCTGTACGAAGCGGGCCTTTCCGAACAGATTCCGCATTTTCAACACAGCCCGTTCACGGTTTTTGCCCTCGATAACGCGGCGATCCTTCGTGAACTGGCCTGGGCCGACATCGTGGTGGTCTGGCGTGATTTCCGCGGTCGGGCCGACTTCTCCTATCCGATCATCACCTCTCTTCAGCAGGACGAGGCGAACTGGCGGCCGGTGCTGGAGCGGGAATTCGTTCGCCGTTACGGCATTCCGGTCGGGGCCGGGGAAATCGACTATTACAGCCGGCCCGTCACCATCGAAACCATGGTCGCGCCCAACGGAATGGAGGATTTCCGGGACAGCCGGGGCGTCGATCAGCCCCGGTTCTGGCTCGACGACCGCCCCGGAGTGATCACGGTCCGCAATCTGACCGAGGCCCCGATCCGGGCGCTCTTCGAAGCCGACATCGGACCCGGCCCGAGCTTCGGCGACACCACGACCCGCACCCTGCGGCTGGTGGCCCCCGGAACCGATCAGGAGCTGGTGCTTTCCGAGGCCCGCGGCTGGCACCTGAAGGTGCCGGTGACGCTTGCCCCCGGCAGCAGCGAAATTCAGCTTTCGGCCATGGTGCCGGCGGCGGCGGCGCGCGTCGCGGTCCCGGGCGATTCACGGCTGATGATCGCGGATCTCCGGCAGCCCACCTTGCGCGTGGCGGCCCCGGCGCCCTGAGGCGACTTTGGCAACCTGTGGGCTCTGCCCACACCCGCAAAGGGCCGACCGGCCCTTTGAACCCTTGACGTCATGAGGTCAAGGAGGCGAGCCTCCTTGCGGGTGCAGGGCAGAGCCCTGCAAAATCAAGATAATAGCGATATCCTGGCGCCTATGGGGCGAAGTCCTACACCCGCAAGGACGTTTTTTAAGAAGATTTCGCCCATTACACAAATATTACGTTTTGCACAACGCTCCAAGGCTCTCATCGCTCGGCGTAACTTGGTCTCCAAAGACCTCGTTATTATCAAAGGCTCTTCCTGTGTTCCGGGGTGCTGGTTTGATGGTCAGCCGACCAAGGTTGCCACGAGGGCGCCGAGCAGTGCCTTTCCTCTTTTGCGAGCATTGTGGACGAATTGAAAGAAGGCAAGGTAGAT
>Ga0302320_10010473_pt1 | contig 19756 bp, 17 predicted proteins | sample Bog_T0_3_FD_202130 | JGI IMG/M metagenome (GOLD analysis project Ga0302320, IMG submission 202130) | Peat permafrost microbial communities from Stordalen Mire near Abisko, Sweden - Bog_T0_3 | ecosystem: Environmental > Terrestrial > Soil > Wetlands > Peat | place: Sweden: Abisko, Stordalen Mire... | reverse complement strand
GCGCGGTGATCGTGGCCGAGCCCAACAGCGGCGACGTGGTGGCGGTGGTCGGCGGCCGCGACATCGGCACCGACGGCTTCAATCGCGCACTCGATGCGCGCCGGCCCATCGGCTCGCTGGTCAAGCCCGCGGTATATCTCGCGGCGCTCGAGACGGGCCGCTACAACGCCGCCACCCTCATCGAAGATGCGCCGATCGAGCTCAAGCTCAAGGACGGCAGCGTCTGGGCGCCGCAGAACTTCGAGCATCAGGTCTACGGCCAAGTGCCGGTGGCGCGAGCGCTCGCCGAGTCCATGAATCTGGCAACCGTGCGCCTCGGACTCGACATCGGCTTGCCGAAGGTCTCCGACACCCTGCAGCGACTGGGACTCGAAACGGCGCCGGTGCTCAATCCCTCGATGCTGCTCGGCACGGTCGAGATGACACCGCTCGAGGTGGTGCAGGTCTATACCTCGCTCGCCAACGGCGGCTTTCGCGCCCGCTTGCGCGCGGTTCGCGCCGTGGTCGATGAACAGGGAAAGCCGCTCAAGAGTTTCAAGGTTCAGGTCGAGGAAGCCGCACCTGCCGCCGCCGTCTACCAGCTCGATCGGATGCTGACCCTGGTGACCACGCGCGGCACCGGCCGCGAGGCGTCGGCCCGCCTCCCGCAGGGCACCGTGGTCGCCGGCAAGACCGGGACGTCCTCCGATACGCACGACAGCTGGTTCGCGGGATTCACGGGCAGCTACTTGGCGGTTGCCTGGGTCGGGTACGACGATAACCACGCCACCGGCCTCACCGGCGCCGCCGGGGCGCTGCCGGTATGGGCGGACACCCTGGCGACGCTCAAATCGGCCTCGTTCCAACCCGTACCGCCCGAGCTCGTCGAAGACCGCTGGATCTCGTTTGCGGATGGCCTCGAGACCACGCCCGCCTGCAGCGCGGATGCCGTCGCCGTCTCCGTCCCCAAGGATGCCGTATTGCCGGCCAATCCGAATTGCGCCGCCGCGCACGCCGTCGCGGCCGCGCCAGCCGATGGCGTGGGCGATAAGATCAAGTCATGGCTCAAGAAAATCGTTCATTGAGGCCGCTCGCGGCCGTGCTTGGTGCCGCCGCGCTCCTGAGCGGTTGCCCGTCGCCCTCGCTGCGTGCGCCGCCGCCGGACAATCCCACCGCCGTCCCCGCGGCGCCGCCCCTGGAGCCGCCCGGCGAGCCGCCGATCCCGCCGGCTTCGGCTCGTCCGCCGCCGCCGCCGCCGCGCGAGAATCACTTGTCCGCGGCCACCCTCGCACTCGTAACGCAATCGCGGACGCTGATGGGACATGGCGATCTCGACGGCGCCTCCTCGACGCTCGATCGGGCACTGCGGATCGAACCGAACAACCCCTTGTTGTGGGTCGAGCGCGGCAGGCTGCGCCTCGCGGAAAATGATGCCCATCAGGCGGAGGGTTGCGCGCGAAAGGCACTGGTGCTCGCGAGCGGCGATCGCGGCACGCAAGCCCAGGCCGGGCGGCTGCTGGCGGATGCGCTGCGCGCACAGGGCCGAAATCCCGAGGCCATCGAGGTCGAGCGGCGCCCTTACATGCGATGAACGCGCGCCCGCTGCGGTTCGGCGGGGACATTCGGCCCGCGAGCGAGTAACTTAGCGGCGGCATCGAATAATCAATCGCCGGCCAAAAAGCACTGTCCCAGCGTGTGTTGCGACCCCGACCGTAGTTTCGGGCACACACGACGGGTCGGTCCGGGCCCGGCTGCACGGGAAATAACACAACAACTTGCGTCAATAGGAGGATAAGGATCATGCCTTTGTTCAAAACCGAGTCGAGAGTTCACTCTTGGAAGGTGATCGCCTGCGCGAGCGCGGGGATTGCTGCATGTTTGGCGCTTGCGGGTAGCGCCGCCGCCTTTGAGAAGGCGACCTTGGACGAGGCCGCCGCGCCCGAACAGGCCGTTGAGTTCGACGTCTATTTGCCGCTGCGCGATCGACCGGGTGCAGAGGCACTCCTTGCTCAGATGCATGACCCCAAGTCCGCGCTCTATCACCGATGGCTCACGCCGGCCGAGTTCAGCGACCGTTTCGGTCCCCAGGCCGCCGCGCTGAATGCGATCTCCCGCGAGCTCGAAGCGCACGGTCTGCAAATCACCGAAGTGCATTCTCACAGCCTGCATGTTTCGGGAACCGCGGGCGCCGTGAGCGCCGCGTTCGGCGCGCGCCTTTCGACTGGGCATTTCGCCTCCGGCAAAGCGGTCACGGTGGCGTCGACGGCGCTCAAGCTCACGCCGAACCTCGCGGCGGCGGGTGCCATCATCGCGGATTTTTCGGGAAAGATCCGCATGCAAAAGACCTCTGCCCGCGTGCTTCACGATCCGCAGAACCGCGAATCGCCGATCGGCGGTTACTGGTTCGACGATCTGAAACAGGCATATTCCTACCCGAGCTACAAAGTGCTCAACGGCAAGGGCGTCACCATCGGGATCCTGATGGAAGGGGACTTCAATCCGCCCGACATGAAGCTGTATTTCTCGCATGAGAAGCTCGCCACTCCGAACATCACGACGGTGAACATCGGCACCGGATCGCCGTTCGACCCCAACGGCTCGTTCGAAACGCATCTCGACATCCAGCAATCCGGCGGCATGGCCCCGAAGGCCGACATCACCCTGTACAACCTTGCGGATCTTTCCGACGCGAGCATTCTCGCGGGCCTCACGACCATCATCGAAAGCAACGTGGCGGACGTGGTCAACATGTCCTTCGCCGGTCCCGAGGCGCAGTACATTCCCGCCTATAACGGCGGTGTGGATTACACGGGAATCCTCGGCATCTACGATGATTTCTTCATGGAAGGAGATGCGCTCGGAATCACCTTCGTATCCTCGTCCGGAGACTGGGGGGCGAAGGATGTTCCGGCGCCTGCCTGCTTCGATGCGGCCCCGCCCACCCCGTGCGGCCCGATGGAGCTCGGTATCGGATCCCCGGCGTCCAGCCCGCACGTGACCGCGGTCGGTGGCACCAATCTGGTGACCACCTTCAACGCCAAGAACCCGAAGGATCTGAATTCCGCCTACGTCAGCGAGAATGCCGACTTCGATGTCCTTGAAGGCGACATCTTCTACGGCACCACCGCGACCGGCGCCGTATGGGGTTCCGGCGGCGGCATCAGTCTCTATTACAAGAAGCCGGCCTTTCAGAAATTGGTGTCGCAAAGGAACCTGCCGGCGGCCGCGGCGAAGTGGCGGACCATCCCGGACGTCTCGCTGCATATGGGCGGTTGCCCCGACGGAACGGTCGTGATCGACAACGAGTGTCCGCCCGAGCGCAGCTTCGACTGGGAAATTATCGGCGGCCAGGAGGAGGGAGTGGTCGGCACGAGCGCCTCCTCGCCCGACTTCGCGGGTCTGGTGGCACTCAAGATCGAGTCGAGCGGCGGACGCCTCGGCAACGAGAACTTCGACATTTATGCCCTGGCTGCCGCCCAGGCCGCCGGTTCCGGAAACATCGTGTTCCGGAACGACATCCCGGGCAACAACGGCCATTACAAATCGCTTCCGGGCTACAACCTGGTGCTCGGCAACGGCACCTTGTTCGGGGGTGACTTCGTGAGAGGCCCCAGTCTGCCGGTCGCGGGCAAACCGCAGACGCCGACCAACCCGTAACGACCGCGTCGGTCAAAGAGAACGCCTCGCGCACGTCCTGCCGCACCCCAGATCGGTGCGGCGGGACGTGAGCCAGGTCTTTCAGCCCGTGCGATTCTCCGGAAAGCTCAGGGTCTTGAAGCGCTGCGCCCCCGTCTCGCCGAGCTTCTTTTGCGCGCGGATGTCGTTCACGATCTCGAGCGCCGTCTTGGGGCTCGGTGGCAGTTCCGCATCGCAGGCGCGCAGCGGCGTCATGCGCTCTCCCCAGCGAATCAAATGCGCCGACAGCGTGAGGCCCCCGCCGAACGCCGGCATCAGCACCAGGCCGTTCGGCGGTACGCGGCCTTCCTCCACGGCCTCCACCAGCGCGACCGGGGCGGTGGCCGAACTCATGTTGCCGTATTTCTGCACGGTCAAATACACCTTCTCCGGTCCCGCGCCCGCGCGCTTGGCCACCGAGTCGATGATGCGCAGGTTGGCCTGGTGCGGAACGACCAGGGCAACGTCATCCATGGTCACGCCGGCGCGGCGCATGACGTCGAGGCTGGCTTCGCTCATGCCCTGCACGGCCTTTCGATAAATTTCCTGGCCGTCGAAATCCCAGCTGGTTTGTCCGAACTCGACGCCCAAATTGGCGTACATCGTGCCCATGCCGCGGACCCTCAAGATCTGTCTCGAGTCCGCGTAGCACTGAAGCTTCTCGGCGATCACGCCGCTCTCGCGGTCGGACGCCTGGATCACCACCGCGGCGGCGCCGTCGCCGAACAGCACGGCCACATTGCGATTGTCCCAATCCATGTATTGCGAGATCAGCTCCACGCCGATCACCAGCGCATTCTTGACGATGCCGCTCTTGATCATCGATGAGCCGATCGACAGTCCGTACATGAAGCTGGTGCACGCGGTGTTGACGTCGAACGACGCCGCATTGGCCGCGCCGATGCGCTGCTGGACGCCGGACGCGCTGTTGGGCACGGTTTCATCGTTGCTGCAGCTGCCGTAGATGACGAGCTCGATGTCCTTGCCCTCGAGACCCGCGCAGGCGATCGCGCGGCGCGCCGCGACGATGGCGAGCTCGATGCCCGGCACGTGCGATATGCGCCGCTCCTTCATCCCGGTTCGCGTCGTGATCCACTCATCGTCCGTCGGCAGGAACGTCGCGAGGTCACGATTGGTCAATATTGACGGCGGCAGGCACTTGCCCCAGCCGATGATCGCAGCATGTGTCATGTTCACTCCCCTTGCGCGCCGGCGCCCACCGCCACCCAGGCAAGATCCGAGTTCGAGACCGAGTCCACCTTGAAATTCTTGACCGCGGCCGCCATGCGGGTCAGCGCCTGAGCGAGCGGCATGGGCGGTTTGGTGTCGCCTTTCTTCGCTTTGTGAAAGCGCACGGGATTGATGCGCGCCACCACGTAGTTGCGCAGATAGGGCGATTTGAAGCCGCGCGTCTGCAACATCTCGATGACCCGTTTGGCCTGGGCGTCGATTTGCAGCAGCCGCGCCGCGAATCCTTCCCGCTCTCTCAAGCTCGCGGCGAGGGTGCGCTCGCTGAACCGGTCGACCTTCTTGAGGAAGGCGCTGTACGCGCCGCCGGCGAACCGCGGCGCTTTCTCGTACACGATCCCGAGGGTGAGCAATTCGGCGGATTCAAATTCGGCCGTGTATTCGGCCTCCTTCGACGTGCTGCGGCGCTTGGCGAGATTGCGCGCCATGCGAATGACCTCGAGACTGCGGTCGCGCAGGTTGTGCGCCTTTTCAGTGTTGAGCGCGAGGATGCGATAGGCCAGCGTCTCGTCCGGAGAAATCAAGGCGGAGATCTGCTTGAGTCCCAGCACTTTCCCGGCGGCCAATCGGTGCCGGCCGTTGGGCGTCCACAAGCGGCCGTCTTCGCCGCGCACGACGATGATCGGATCCAAAAACGTCGCGGCTTCATCGATCTTCGCCGCGAGCCGCTTCGCATGGGTGGGCGAAAGGTCACGTTGGAAGGGCGTCGGCTGGATGGCGCCCAAGGGCAGCGAGGCGAGCACCAGCGGCCGGCCCCCGAGGGGATCTCGATAGGCGCCGATGAGTGCACCGCCGGCGCTGCGCACCAACGCGACGACCTCGGCGATCTCGGCGCTGTCCAGGGTGATGGCGACTTCGGCGGCATCCAAACCGCGCGATTTGGCGCCCGGGGCGAGTTTTCCGCGGGAGCGTTTCGAGGCCGCGCCTTTACGGGGGCGGGCGGATTTAGATTTGGCTTTTGCAGTTCCCATGAGACGACACGATACTCCCAACGCGGCGCGGCGTTCGAGGCCGGGGAGTTTAAGGTATGCTTGGCTCCGGACGTGCGATTCGAGCACCGGTCAAGGATTACGGCCCAGCATGCAGATCCTCGAAAGCGCGCGACGCCGGTTCCTGCTTGGGGTATTCGTCGTCTCCGGCTTCACCGGCCTGATCTACGAGTCCATCTGGACTCATTACCTCAAGTTGTTCCTGGGCCACGCCGCCTACGCACAGGCGCTCGTGCTCGCCATTTTCATGGGCGGCATGGCGCTCGGATCCTGGCTGGTCGCGCATTATTCCGCGCGCATTCGCGGCCTCCTCTGGGTCTACGTGTTGGTGGAGGGGCTGATCGGGGTGCTGGGGCTCATGTTCCACCCGACGTTCACCACCGCGGCCGATTTCTCCTTCGCCACGGTGATTCCGGCGCTGCCGTCGGTGTTCTGGATCCACGCGTACAAGTGGTCGTTGGGGGCGCTTCTCATCTTTCCGCAATCCGTGCTTCTCGGCATGACCTTTCCCTTGATCAGCGGTGGCCTCATCCGCCGCTGGCCGGAACGGCCGGGCGAAACGGTGGCAACCCTGTATTTCACCAATAGCCTCGGCGCCGCGGCGGGCGTGCTGGTCAGCGGCTTCGTGCTGATCGCGGCCGTTGGTCTGCCCGGAACCATTCGCATCGCGGGTTTCCTGAACATCGGGCTCGCACTGGCGATTTGGGCGGCGGTGCGCGGGGAGCCCGAACCCGCGGCCGCCGCGCCGCCGTGCGCGGGCCCGGCGATTGCGCACAAAGACCGCCTGGCGCGATGGTTCACGGCCGCGGCATTTTTGACGGGCGCGGCCTCGTTCATGTACGAGATCGGCTGGATTCGCATGCTGAGCTTGGTGCTCGGCAGCTCCACCCATTCCTTCGAGCTGATGCTGAGCGCCTTTATCTTCGGCCTCGCCTTTGGCGGCCTGTATGTGCGGCGCCGCATCGAACACAGCCGATTGACCTATGTCGCCTGCGTCATGGCGGCGACCGGCGCGCTCGCAGCGCTCACCCTGCCGGCGTACAACGCGACGTTCGGAGTCATGGCGTGGTTCTTGGGCGCCTTCGCGCGCACGGCGAACGGCTACTTGGGGTTCAACCTCCTCAGCCAGTTGATCGCCGCCGTCATCATGATCCCAGCGACCTTCTGCGCGGGCATGACGCTGCCCTTGTTGACGCGTGAGCTCATGCGCCGCGGCGTCGGTGAACGCGCGATCGGCACCATTTATTCGGCCAACACGCTCGGCGCGATCGCCGGCGTGCTGTTGACCATCCATGCACTCCTGCCGTTCATCGGCGTGAAGGGCGTCATTCTTTGCGGCGCCGCCATACACATATCCCTCGGCCTGTCGTGGCTGCTCGTCCGCCAAGCCTCGCCCGCGCGCGCCGCAAAGATCGTCCTGGCAATCTGCGCGGCCGCGTTCTGCTTCACGCTGTTCGCGGTGAAATTGGACCCGTTGCGCATGACCTCCGGGGTGTACCGCACCGGATCGGCGACGTTGCCGGCCGGAGCCTCCGTCGCCTATCTGCGCGACGGCAAAACGGCGACCATCAGCCTCATCCAGAAGGACGGCACGGTGACCATCGCCACCAACGGCAAACCGGACGCGAGCCTCCAAATGGGCGAGGGCGAGGCGAGCGTCGACGAAACCACCATGGTGCTCGCCGCGGCCATTCCGCTGAGCATGCAGCCGCATCCCGCGCGCGTCGCCAATATCGGGTTCGGCTCGGGGCTGACGACGCACGCGCTTCTCACCAGCGAACTTCTCGAGCATCTGGACTCGATCGAGATCGAGCCCGTCATGGTGGAAGCTGCGCGCAAAGGATTCGGCCGGCGCATCGACAATGTGTTCACCGATCCGCGCAGCCACGTCGTCTACGAGGATGCCAAGACGTTTTTTGCAAGCTCGCGCGAGCCCTACGATCTCATCGTGTCCGAGCCGTCCAATCCGTGGGTGAGCGGGGTCGCGACCTTGTTCTCCGATGAGTTTTACGGCCGCATCACGCACTACCTCACGCCTGACGGATATTTCGTGCAATGGATGCAGGTGTATGAGACGAACGCCGACATTCTCGCCTCCGTCATCAAGGCGCTCGCGCCGCATTTCGGGGCATACGCGCTCTACAACGTCGACGATCTCGACGTGCTGATCATCGCGACTCGCGGCACGGAGCTGCGCCCGCCCGATGAGCGGCTGCTGCAATCGCCGCCGCTGCGCGCCGAGCTGGTGCGGGTCGGCATTCAATCCGTCGCCGACTTCGAATCACGCAAGATCGGCGACAACCGCTCCATCGGCCGGGCGCTTGCGGCCTATCCGGTACCCGCGAACTCGGACTTCTATCCGTACGTGGACCTCAACGCGCCGCGGCTGCGCTACCTGCGGGCCAATGCGATGGAGCTTCCCGGGCTCACCGTCCTGCCGATTCCTTTCCTGGAGTTGATCGGAGGCGCCGCGCCCGCAGGCGCCACCCTCGAGCCCTCGCTCAACAGCGCCGTGGTTCGCGATCACCTCGTGATGCGTGCGTTGGAAATCCGCCGCGCGCTCGCGACGGGGGACATCGACAGCCTGGATCCCGCCAGCGCCAACTACGTGTGGCTGATCGGCACGAAACAAGGCGCATGCAGCGATGCGGCGGCACAAAACGCCTGGCAGGACGCCGTTAGAAATGTGAGCGACGATACCGCCGCCTATTTGAATGCCGCGGAACTCGCCGACATCTGGAGCCGAATCGCCTCGAGCGCCTGTCATCGCGAGATCACGGCCGAGCAGCTCGCATGGGTGGATTTATTTGCCGCGATCGCGCGCCGGGACGCGCCGGAGATCGCGCGACTCGGCGCCGGCCTGCTCGCGCCGGTGTCCGCTCACTCGGATGGCGACCTTGCCTATCTCACGACCGTCACCGCCGCAGCCTATCTTAGAATGGGCGATACCGTGCAGGCCCGCGACCTATTAAGAGCGCAGCGGTTGCGCTTCGATCACGCCGGGCAGTTCGCTCTCGCGCTGCGCGATCTCGACGCGATTTCGCAGCCGTCACTTCACTGACCCGCTGTTGTCAGTGAAGCGTATTTCCCGTGGGCGGCGCAGGCGGGGGCGGGGGATTTTGACCTTGACGCGCCTTGACGATGGCCTGCTTGCACTGATTGGATACCTGGTCCTGGTGCTGCTTCAGGCAGGCGATGATTCGACCGCCGCCCGGCCGAATGCCCGCACACAGTTTTTGAACATCCGCGGCGCAGGCGGCTTGCACTTCGGGCGGCACATAGGGAGTCGGCGCCTCGCCCTGCGGCGGCGGTGGCGGCGCTTGCTGGGCGATCGCGGACTGAGCCGCGGCAGCGATGCACAAAACGAAGAGCAATGCGGACGTTCTCATCGATGACTCCCCTGGTATTCACACCTTACATTTGCTAAGGCGTAGCCCTGCGGCATTTCGTATCAGAGAGGCGTGTCTTTGTGCCCGAACTCTCCGCACATGACAAGTTGTAAGGCGTTCCGGGGCACTTTACACTCGCGGGCGCCCAAGGTTTCCAGAGGTCTCGATGCAACGGGAACAGATTGTCTTCGTGGGGACCAGCGATCTGTCGGGACATTTTCGCGGCAAGAGCTTCCCGGCGGCCGACTTGCCGTCGCGATTGCAACGCGGCGTCGGCCTGGCGCCCACCAACCTGTTCATTTCTGCGTTCGGCCCCATCCAGATGACCCCCTTCGGGACGACGGGCGAAGTGTTCTTGATTCCCGATGCCGAGACCCGGGTATTCGTTCCCTTCGACGCCGGGTCACCGGAGTATTTCTTTCTGGGCGACATCAGAACCTCGGAGGGCGCGCCCTGGAATTTCTGCCCGCGGCATCTCGCGCGCCGGGCTCTTGGGCAGCTCGAGGCGCAGGCGGGCGTTCGCCTGCTCGCCACGTTCGAGCAGGAGTTCACCTATTCGGGCGTCGTCGGGGATGAGTGGCAGCCCTATGAGCTTGCCGCCTACCGCCGTCAGGGCGTGTTCGGCGAAGTGCTGCTCGCGTCCCTGCGGCAGGTAGGCGTCATTCCGGACTCGTTCTTGGCCGAATTCGGTCCCCGCCAATACGAAGTCACCACCGCGCCGGCGCTCGGCGTACGCGCCGCCGATGATGCCGTGATCACGCGCGAACTCGCCCGCGCGGTTGCCTTTCGCTTCGGTCATCGCGTGAGCTTGGGCCCGATTCCCGCCTCGAACGGCACCGGCAATGGGACGCACATCCACTGGAGCTTCCTCGATGCAGCGAACAAACCGGTCCTTTACGATCCGCGCCGTCCATGGCAATTGTCCGAGGCGGGCAGTCAGTTCGTCGCCGGCATTCAATTTCACCTGCCGGCGCTGTGCGCGGTGACCACCCCATCGGTCGCCTCCTATTTTCGCCTGCGTCCGAATCGCTGGGCGCCGGTGCGCGCGGATGTGGGTCCGCTCGATCGCGGCGCGGCGATCAGAATCTCGCCGCTGTCCGGCAACGATCCCGCCGACCGCGCTCGGCAATTCAATGTGGAGTTTCGTGTCGCGGACGCGACCGCGAGCCCCTACCTCGCGCTCGCCGTGCTCGTGCACGCGGGGCTCGACGGCATTCGCCGCCGGCTCGACATCGAGACCGACAGCCCGCCGTCGCTGCCGACGAGTCTGTCGCAGGCGTTGACATTGCTCGAAGCGAGCGAGAGCGCGGCCGATTGGCTGGGTGAGGAGTTTCTCGGCGCCTATCTTCAGTTCAAACGCGCGGAAATCGCCGGCCTTCAAGACTTGGACGAAGACGAGATCTGCCGCCGCTATGCAACCGCCTACTAGCCGGACTTCGGCTGATACCGTGAGGAGCCCTCGATGACGCAGACCTTGAGCCGAGAGATCGAAATCGAACCGGCCCACACCGCCCTCCTGTTCGTCGACGTCCAAAACTACAATTGCACCTGGGATGGGAGCGAGTATGCGAATGTCTCCGCGGCGGACAAGGAGAAGCTTTACGGCTATTTCTTCCGCACGTTGAAGGAGCGGGCGCTGCCCAACATGGTCCGGCTCCAACAAGCCTGCCGCCGCGGCGGGATCGAGGTGACCTACACCGTGGTCGAAAGCCTGACGGCCGATGGCCGCGATCGTTCGCTCGATTACAAGATCACGGGATTCCACGTGCCCAAAGGATCGCCCGATGCCCGGATGGTGGACGAGCTCGCGCCGACCTCGGATGAGATACTGTTTCCGAAAACCTCCTCCTCGGTGTTCATCTCGACCAATATCGATTATGTGCTGCGCAATCTCGGCACCCGCTACCTGATCATCGCCGGCTGTCTCACCGACCAATGCGTCGATTCAGCCGTGCGCGACGCCTGCGATCTCGGGTACCTGGTGACGGTGCCGACCGATGCCTGCGTCACCCAGTCGGCGGAACGCCACGACTGGTCGCTGCGCAACAACCGCGGCTATTGCCGCCAGCGCACCACGCAGCAGGTCGTGGAGGAAATCGAGCGCCTCACCCGCAAGCGCTGAGGGCCTGATCCAAATCCGCGATCGAGTCGGCGGCATCTTCGATCCCCACCGAATAGCGGATGAGATTTTCTGGAATGCCCGCGCGCGCGTTCCGCGGGTCGCAGAGTTCACGATGGGCACGACCGCCGCGCCATGGGGAAAAGGACCTTCCTCCGCCCCCCCCCCAAGTTGCCGGTCCCGCCGCCGCATGCGATCTTGCCACGACGCCACCGGCTGGCCCTGACTTTTGGAGGCGAACATGAATGCCGAGAGTAACAATGTCCGGGTTCCGGCTGGCGCTTCGCTGCTCGAGCGCGATGCCCGCGCCATTGCCGATATCGGGCGGCTGCGCTTCTCGCCGCTGTCTCTGACCGGCGGGCGCGGCTGTCGATTGATAGAGGAGGGCGGACGAGAGCTGCTCGACCTCTCCGCATCATTCGGGGCAGCGAGCTTGGGTTACGGCCACCCCGCGATCACTCGAGCCGTGACCGCGGCTTGCGCGAATATGGCGGGCGCGAGTTTGCTCGCGTTTCCCAATGAGAATGCCGTGGCGCTGGCGGAGGACTTGTTGCGCTTGACCCCGGGCCGCGGCGAGCGGCGCGTCTGGTTCGGCCATTCGGGGTCCGACGCGAACGACTGCGCCATGCGCGTGGTTCAGGCGGCGACGGGCCGGCCGCGCTTCATTTCCTTCATCGGCTCGTATCACGGCAACTTGTCCGGGTCGATGAGCATCAGCGGGCACACGGCGATGACCCACACCTTGCCGCGGGCGGGGCTGGTCATGTTGCCGTACCCGGATCCCTATCGCCCGGCGTTCAGCGCAGAAGCGGTGCTCGCGCTCCTCGACTATCAATTCGCGACCACCTGCCCGCCGGCGCAGGTCGCCGCCATTTTCATCGAACCCTTGATGTCCGACGGCGGACTCATCGTCCCGCCGCCCGGATTTCTGGCCGCGGTCCAGGAGCGTTGCCGCCGGCACGGCATCTTGGTCATCGTGGACGAAGTCAAGGTGGGGCTGGCACGCAGCGGCAAACTGCACTGCTTCGAACACGAGGGACTCGAGCCGGACCTCATCGTCTTCGGCAAGGGCCTGGGCGGCGGGCTGCCGCTCTCGGCCGTCATCGGCCCGCGCGCCGTCATGGATCACGCGCCGGCCTTTGCCTTGCAGACCACCGCGGGAAACCCGGTCGCCGCGGCGGCGGGCCGCGCCGTGCTCGAGACCATCGCCAAAGAAGGACTGATCGAGCATGCCCACACCGTGGGTAGCCGGCTCGCGACCGGGCTTCGCGGTCTGAGCAGCCGTCAGCCGATGATCGGCGACGTGCGCGGCCGCGGGCTCGCGCTCGGCGTGGACCTGGTGCTCGATCGGACCTCGCGGGAGCCGGTGCCGGCGACCACCACGGCCAAGGTGATTTATCGCGCCTACGAGCTGGGAGCGGTCTTCTTCTACGTAGGCCTGCAGGCCAATGTTCTCGAGCTCACCCCGCCGCTCACCTTGAGCGAAGCGGAAGCCGACGAGGGCGTCGCCATCATCGATCAGGCCATGACCGACGTGACCCACGGCCGGGTCCCGGACGAGAACGTGGCGCGCTACATGATGTGGTGACATATTAGCAACCGGCGGGAGCCGGCGCTGATCAGGGAACCAACGAATCCATGACGAGTTTGATATCGCGCTTGCGGCTCCCCGAAGCCGTCGGTCTGTCGCTGTCCGTCGTCTCCCCGACCGTCACCGCGGCCTTCAACATCACCTTGATCGTGCAGGCGGCGGGGCCGGCGGCACCGCTCGCCTTCGTGATCGGCATGGTCGCCATGTCGTTGGTTGCCTTGTCCTTCATGGCATTCACGCACCGGGTCGCTCATGCCGGCTCGGCATACGCCTATATCTGCCACACCTTCGGCAGCCGCTGGGGCTTCGCCGCGGGTTGGACTCTGCTTCTCACCTATCTGGGATTCACCACCGGATTCGCCGCTCTGGTCGGCAGCTTTTCCGGGGCCGCGCTCAAGGGCTTCGGTGTCGACGTCGGCAATGGCTGGATCCTCATCGGTGCCGTGGCGGTGGTGGTGGCCTGGTGGCTCGCCTACCGCGACATGCGGCTCGCGGGACGCTTGATGCTGGCGATGGAGGCGGTCGCGATGATCGCCATTCTCTACTTGTGCGTGGACATCCTTCGTCAGGTGCATCCCGGGCCGGATGCAATCCGTGCGAGCTTCCGGCCTTCGGAGAGCTTCAACGGCTGGGCGGGACTTGGATTCGGCATGGTATTCAGCATATTGAGTTTCGCGGGGTTCGAAGGGGCCGCGACGCTCGGCGAGGAGACCATCAACCCCCGGCGCAATATTCCGATCGCGCTGTTCGGCACCGTGCTGTGTTCGGGCGTTTTCTTCGTGTTCGTCGCCTTCTGCGAAGTGGCCGGCTTCGGCCCGCAGGGCTTGAAGGATCTCGGCAACTCCCAGGCACCGCTCGATGACCTCGCCCTGCGCTACGCCTCGCCGCGGCTCGCCATTGTGCTCGATCTCGTTGCCGCCGCCAGCTGCTTCTCGGGCATGCTGGGCGGCCTCGCCGCCGCCGGGCGCGTGCTGTTCGCAATCTGCCGCGCAGGTCTCTCGCCGGCGCTGGCTCGCGTGCATCCCGTGCATCGCACGCCGTCGCCCGCGGTCTCGCTCGCGGGAGTCGTGGTCATCGTGGCCTTCCTCGCCTGGAGCCCTTTCGCCGGCAGCGGCAACTACTACAGCTACACGAGCACCATCGGCGTGCTCGCCCTGATCCTGATCTACATCGGTGTGGGCGGCGCCGAGATGGTGGAAGCCTGGCGCGAGCATCGGCGGCTCTGGTCCGCCGTCTGCACGCTGGGTCCGATCCTGCTGCTATGGGTGCTTTACCGGAACATTTACCCGGTTCCGGAATTTCCCAACAATCTTTGGCCCTATGTGGCCGTGATCTGGGCGCTCGCCTCCTGGGTCTTGATGAGGCTGCGGCCGGGTGTGACCCATGCGCCCCTGCCCGATTATCGGTGAGCGCCGGACCGGAGGTCGGGCCGGCTGGCCCTTTTGCGGCTCGGGTGCGAAGATTGAGCCGGATGGAATCTCCCGCATGAAATCCGTGCTCCTTCTCGCCGCGGCCGCAGCGCTGTTGCTCGGGACGGCGCTCGCCGCGGAGCACGACGATCTCGATCCGCGCGCGCAACTGCCGCTCGCCGAGTCCCATACCACCGCCCAGCTCTCGCCGACCAACGCCCGGCGCCTGTTCGTCTTGGACACTGCGTTCCCCGCCGCCGAGGCGGCGAAGACCTATGTGCTCAATGGCACGACCGGGGCGATCGAAGGCATGTTCAACCAGGCGTACTGGCCGAACTTCGCCGTCTCTCCGGACGGCACCGAGCTCTACGCCGTCGACTCGTACTGGGAGAAGCACACCCGCGGCAAAAGGAGCGACTACATCGTGGTGCGGGATGCGCGCACGCTCGATGTCAAGGAGGACATCCCGCTGCCCGCGGGGCGTCTTTTGATCGTGTCGAAGAAATACAATTTCGATGTCACGCCCGACGGCCGCTATGGCTTCACCTACAACCTGGCGCCGTCCACCGCCGTGACCGTCACGGATTTGCGGGCGCGAAAATCCGTCGGCACCATCGGCGTTCCCGGCTGCGGCCTGATCTTTGCCCAGGCCCCGCATCGCTTCTCCTCGCTGTGCGCGGACGGCTCGATCATCACCGCAACGTTCGACGAGTCGGCCAAGGCCGATATCAAGCGCGCGGAGAAGGTCTTCGACGCGAAGGACGATCCCGCTTTCGAGCATTCGGCCTGGGACAAGAAGCACCAGATGCTCTATCTGATCACCTACCAGGGCGATGTCATTCCGGTGAGTCTCGCCGGCGACCAGGCCGCCCCCGCCGCGAAATGGTCGCTCACCTCCGCCGCCGAGCGCGCCGCCGGATGGCGCCCGGGCGGCTGGCAGGTCAGTCATTTTCATTCCGCCTCACGGCACCTCTATGTGCTGATGCACGTCGGGCGCCCGTGGACGCACAAGAACTCCGGCGTCGAGGTGTGGGAGTTCGATGCCGTCGCCGGGAAACGCGTCCAGCGCATCAAGCTCAAGGAGCCGGCGCAGACCGTCGCGGTGTCGCCCGATTCCGATCCGCTGGTGTACGTGATCGCCGATAGCGAGCGCATCGAGGCCTACGCGGTGGCCACCGGCAAGCAGCTCTATCGGACCGACCCGCTCGGGTTCACCCCGCAACTGCTGACCGTTTGGGGCGACTGACGTGGATCCTCTGCTCAAGCTGACGATTGCATGGTCGCTGGCGGCGCTGTTCGCGGCCTCGACGCTGCATAAGCTCCTCGCGCTGTCGGAGTGGCCGGGCGTAATCCGCAATTACCGGCTCCTTCCCGATGCCCTGACTCCCGCGGCGGCCGCGATGCTGCTTTGCGCCGGAGCGCTGACGGCCGCCGCGCTTTTGTGGGCGCCCGCGCGCAAGTGGGGTGCGTGCGCCGCGGCGAGCCAACTGGTTCTGTTCTGCGCCGCTCTGTGGGTCAACATCCGCCGCGGCCGCACCCACATCGATTGCGGCTGTTTCGGTTTGCGCCTTCGACAAGGCCTCTCGCGCTGGATGGTGGCCCGCAACCTCGTGCTCGCGCTCGCCGCATTGGCGTTGCTGCTGCCGACGAGCCGGCGCGAGCTCGAAGCCGTCGAGTTCGCGGTGGCGTTTTTGTGCGTGGCGACGCTCGCGTTTCTGTATCCGGTTCTGTCCATCGTGCTTCAACCGGCGCCGCCGACTTACGATGAGAACTACCGGATCTCCGCTGCGCAGCGCGCGGATTGACTCATGCAGGCAGCACTTCCCTACATCGTCTGGATCCAATTGCTGGTGACCCTGGCGTTGGCCGTGCTCGTCTTCGGCTTGGCGCGCCAAGTGGGGATCCTCCATGAGCGGGTGGCGCCGATGGGCGCCATGTCGAGCGATCAAGGGCCTGCGGTGGGCGAGATGGCACCCACCCTCGTGGCCGCAACCCTGGCCGGCGATCGCATGGCGGTGGGTGGCCCGAGTGCGCGCGGCGGCAACTCGTTATTGTTGTTCGTGTCCCCGACGTGCCCGGTGTGCAAGAAGCTCTTGCCGATCGCGCGTTCCTTTGCCAACGCCGAGCGTCTCGATGTCGTGCTGGTTGGAGACGGCGAGGTCCATGAGCAACGCGCGATGGTGCGCGAATATGGCCTCGAGAATATTCCCTACCTCAATTCGCCCGAGGTCGGAATGACGTTCCGCGTGGGCAAGCTGCCTTATGCGGTGCTGCTCGATTCCGAAGGGGTGATCCGCGCGAAAGGACTGGTGAACAATCGCGAGCATCTGGAAAGTCTCTTGATCGCGCAAGAGTCCGGCTTTGGAACGATCCAAGCCTACCTCGACGCGCGGGGCCGCGTCGCTCGGAACGCCCGCAGTGAACAGGAGGCAAGCACGTGAAGCCGATCTCCAAAACCCGGTTCGATCGTCTCATCGAACGGTCCAGCCGCAGTGCTGCGCAGCGTATTTCGCGGCGCAGCGTCCTCTCCCGCTGCGGCGCGTGGCTGGTGGCCGCCTCCGCGCTGCCGCTGTTGCCGGTGTCGCGACGCGCGCAGGCCGCCGGGAAATTCGCATCCGATTTCGCGAATCAGGCGCAGACCAAGGATCCCACACAGTGCAACTACTGGCGCTACTGTTCGAGCGACGGCTATCTGTGCGCCTGCTGCGGCGGCGGCCCGAGCACCTGTCCGCCCGGCAGCTCGCCGTCACCGACCTCCTGGGTCGGTTCGTGCATCAATCCGGATGACGGGAAGACCTACCTCATCGCCTATCGCGATTGTTGCGGCAAAGACTCTTGCGGCAAATGTTCCTGCCTCGGCCAGGAGGGCGATATGCCCGAATATCGGCCGCAGGTGAACAATGACATCGTCTGGTGCTTCGGCGCTTCGAGCATGGTGTATCACTGCTCGAGCGCCGGACTGGTGGGCCTCGCCGAGTGAATCGGGGCGCGGTCAGCCGAGTCCTATCGATACTCCGGGGTTGCGCCGTCATTCTCCTGTGGCCGTCAGCCGGAATATCGCAGGAGTTGCCGACGAGCAACGTTCCCGACGTCCTCACCCGCAACACCGGCCTGCATCTCGAGCCCATGCCGCGCGCGGCGCGCATCTACGCCGAGAATTGCCAGGGCTGTCATGGCTGGACGGGCGTATCGGTGACCGAGGTTCCGACCTTGGCGGGACGCATCGGTTATTTCGCGCGCACTCCGGAAGGGCGCAAATACCTGATGCAAGTGCCCAACGTGGCCTTGAATCCGAGCTCGGATGCGGACATTGCGGCCATGATGAATTGGCTGCTCGATACCGTGAGCCGTGCGCAGCTGCCGAGCGACTTCCAGCCCTACACGGCCGAAGAGGTGGCGCGTCTCAGAAAGGCGCGCATCGATGCGCCCGCCGAGCGCCGGCGCGTGATCGAAGCGCTCGTGGCGTCGAAGCAAATCCCCTCGCCTGACGTGCTGGCGATTCCGCATGCATCGCTCTATTGAACGCAACACGGCGCCAGGCAGGACGGTGGCAGGCTGGGCCGCCGCAGTCGCATGCGCCGCCGTGCTCGGCTCATGGGTCGGGCAGGCCGCCGCGCAGAAATCAACCGACGCGGTAGCGGCAGGCCGAGAAAAGTTCGTACAATGCGCCTCGTGCCACGGTTCCGACGGACGCTCGACGGTCGTGGCGGAGTATCCCAAGATCGGCGGGCAGAGCGGTGCCTACCTCGTGAACGCTCTCAAAGCGTATCGCGACGGACGGCGGCTCGGGACGTATGCCGCAATCATGACCGAGGTGGCGAAGCCGCTCTCGGACGCCGACATAGCGAATCTGGCCGCTTACGTCGAATCGCTGTAATCACTGCCTTTAAGGGGTTGAATGATCATGCCGAAGCTCATTCACACGATGATCCGTGTGCTGGATCTCGATCGCACCGCCAAGTTCTACCGGCATGGCTTCGGACTCGAGGAGTCGCATCGTCTCGAGTTCCCGACGTTCACGTTGCTTTATCTGCGCGAACCCGAAAGCGGATTCGAAATCGAGCTGACCTGGAACAAAAGCCAGACCGAACCGTACGTACACGGCTCGGCCTACGGCCACCTCGCCTTTGCCGTCGATGATTTGAAGGATCACCACGCGCTCCTGACCCGCCTGGGCTATTCCGTGGGCGACATCAAAGAGCTCACCGCGCCCACCGGCGCGGCGCGCTTTTATTTCGTCACCGACCCCGACGGCTACAAGATCGAAGTGCTGGAGCGGGCGGGACACTACGTCTGAACGCGGTCCCGCCCCTCCGGTTTAGAATTTGTAATTGGCCGTGATCCCCACCGTGCGCGGCTGGTTGGTCGAATAGCGCACGATCTCCGGAATATTGAACTGGAAGCTCGTGTTGTTGGCCGTGAGCAGCGCGACCTTGTTGGTCAGGTTGTCGACGAACAGGTCGGCCGACCAGTTGGCGCGCGCGAGCCCCGCGCGCGCGTTGACCAGATTGTATGACGGCAGCTTGTATCCGAAGTAGTACGCCACATCGTATGACGAACCCACGAACTGATCCGCGATTCGCCCGGTGAACTGGTAGTTGCTCATCACGGTGGTGGAATAGGTGAGCGATAGGCTCGCGGTGTCCTTGACCACATTCATGATGGGCGCCGTGCAGTTGACGGTGCTGGCGCAAGGGCGGGTCACGCCGTCCGGTTCATGCACCTGCGTGGTCAGGAACACCAGGTACTCCGCGTTCGGGTGGGTGATCTTCGCATCGGTGTAGGCGCCGCTCAGCGAGGCAGTCCACTCGCTCGACAGCTTGGCGTTGATTTCGAGCTCGGGCCCGAACGAACGGCCGTCCCCGGCGTTGTCGTAGAATTGGTAGCCGCAGGTCAGTGTGTAGACCTGCTGGATGCCCTTCCACTTGATGTAATAGAAATCGCTGTTGACGGTCAGCCAGTTGTCGAACACCTTGGCCTTCTCGCCGATCTCATAGTTCCAAACGGAGTCCGGACCGAACTGAAGCGCGCCCGCCAGTGCGCAATAGGGCGGCGAGGTCGGCGGCGGAAGGATCTGGTTGGCGCCTCCCGGACGGAAGCCCTTGGATGCCGTGACGTAGGTGGTCAGATCCGGCGTCGGCTCGTACGACAGATTGATGCGGGGATTGAAGCCCTTGTCTTGCGCGTGGGTGATCTGCGACTGCGCGGGCGGTGTGGGATTGGGGCCGTCGTAACCCCACGAATATTCATCCTGGTGACTCTTGTAGTTGTACCAGCGCACGCCCGCGGACAGTTTCCACTGGTCGGTGAATTTGTACGAGCCGTCGGCAAACAGTGCGGTCTGCCGCACGCCGTAG
>Ga0302320_10010472_pt1 | contig 19757 bp, 17 predicted proteins | sample Bog_T0_3_FD_202130 | JGI IMG/M metagenome (GOLD analysis project Ga0302320, IMG submission 202130) | Peat permafrost microbial communities from Stordalen Mire near Abisko, Sweden - Bog_T0_3 | ecosystem: Environmental > Terrestrial > Soil > Wetlands > Peat | place: Sweden: Abisko, Stordalen Mire... | reverse complement strand
AGCCCGCCCGATGACCCTTGTGTGCGCTGCGCAGCCGCTCCGGCAACAGCATTTCCAAGTGGTTGCCGATGAGTTCGGTGCGCCCATAACCGAACATTTCCTCGGCTTGCGCATTGACGAACATGATCCGGCCTTGCGCGTCGACCATGACCATCCCGCAGGGCGCCGCCTCGACCACCTTCTGGAACATGCGCTCGAGGCGTTTGCGCACCGAGATATCGACGATGGTTTCGACCACCATCGGTCCGTCTCTGGTCTGCACCACGCTCACGCCGATTTCGATTGGAAACTCCGTGGCGTTGGCGCGCAAGCCGAACAATTCGCGCCCGGCACCCACGGTGCGCGATTCGAATTGGCTGGGATGGCCGTCGCGCAGCACCGCATGACTCAGGCGAAAGCGCTCCGGGATCAGGCGTCCGATGTTCAAGTTGAGTATTTGCTGGCGTGAGTAACCGAACATGCGTTCGAGCTCGACGTTGCTGAGCACGATGCGACCGTCCGCGGTCGTCACCGCAACGCCGTTCGGTGCGTATTCGACCACCTGAGCCATGAGCTGTTTGACGAGTACTCCTTTGAGGCACGAGTCGCTTCGTGCAGGCTGCATCGTTCACGCCACCTCATCCATGATTTCCCTATGGCGACAATCAGTATAGGCCACAGCGTCGTCGATGCGGAACACGTCTGTGAACTTGCGTACGTTTGCGGCGTGAAACCTCAGGGATTGTGCTGCGGCGCCGATCTCATCGGTAATGGAAGCGGGTCACTTTTTTACGCCGACTTTTTGCGGGAATCCCTTAACGCCGAGCCGGCGCTGCTCAAGATACTGGTGGTGGACGATCATACGATCGTGCGCGACGGACTTGGTGCTGCGCGCGCGCGAACCGGCATGGATGTGGTGGGATCGGTCGGCACCGGCGCGGAAGCAGTGGAATGGGCGCGGCGTTTGCGGCCCGACGTCGTGATCATGGACTTGGTGCTTCACGATTTCAGCGGCCTCGATGCCACGCGCTCGATCTTGAGCGAACTGCCGGCCACCCGCATCATTCGCAAAATCGAGCGCCTGCGCCGAACTTGGGCGCGCCGTCGCCGCCGGCACGATTTTCGCGAGCCCCGAGGATCATCGCGCGCACGGTCGACGAAAAGATGATCACCTCGATTCCCAAAGGCCCGTACCAACGCTTGAGTAAACGCGAGCTCGAAGGGCTGCATTCGGTCGCGGCGGGAGCCTCGAGTCCCGAGATCGCCAAACGCCTGTCGCCGTCGAAAAAAACCGTCGATACGTATCGAGCCCGTCTGATGGCGAAACTCGGCGTGCGCAACCGTTGCGAACTCACTCGCTTCGTCATCGAGGCCCAGCCGACCAGTACGTGACGCACTCGACATTTTTAAGTTAAATACCACAAATGACATAATTACCCTACAGCCGCGGAAGCTCGAAAAGCCTATAAAACCAGGCAAGCCGCAACTGGAGGACGCCGACATGGCGTGTCTTACCTGCAATGATGATGCCGTCGGGGGTCATTCCGAATTCAAGTCCGGCTGCGAGGCGGCGCTGCACGATGCCATCGAACAGCACGCGATCAGCGTGCAATACCAACCGCAATTCGATCTGCAAACCGGCGCGGGCTGCGGCGTCGAAGCGCTCGCGCGCTGGGTTCAATCCAGCGGCCAGATGGTGACGCCCGCTGCATTCATTCCTGTCGCCGAGGAAACTGGAATGATCCACTCGCTCGGCGCATGGGTGCTCGAATGCGCCTGCACCGAAGCGCTCACCTGGTGCGGCGCCGCCTCTGCGCCCGGTCGCTTGTCGGTCAACGTCTCGCCGCTGCAGATCGACGCCAGCTTTGTCGACGTGGTGAGGGGCATTCTCGCGCGCACCGGATTTCCCGTGCACCGCTTGGAACTCGAGATCACCGAGAGCGCGTTCTTAGGCAGCGCGCAGGAAACGATTTCGTACCTGCGTCGCTGGAAGAATCTCGGCGTACGCATCTCGCTCGACGACTTCGGCGTTGGCTATTCGTGTCTCAGTTACCTGTGCCGGCTGCCGCTCGACCGTCTCAAGCTCGATAAGTCGATGATCGACCGGATTCCCTCGGACAAAAAGAGCGTCGCCGTGGTGCGCTCCATCATCTCGCCGGCCGACGCATTGGGCCTCGATGTGATCGCCGAAGGAGTCGAGACGCAATCGCAGCTGAGCGTGCTCGCCGATTTGGGCTGCAATCAGGCACAGGGTTATTTATTCGCCCGTCCCATGCCCGCAAAAGCCGCACAAGTCGCGCTCAACAAGTCGTGGGGAAATCGCGCCATGTTCATGCCCGGCTTGCCGTCGATCAATACTTCCACCGGAGAATGGCATGCAGCTTGAAGCGAGCACACTTCTCACCAAGGAATCGTCGGAAGAGGAGCTCGAAGACTCCATCCTCGCGGAGCGCCTGGAGGAACATCGCCAATGCCGCGTGCTGGTGGTGGACGACGACGATTTGGTGAGGGCGAAGTTCTCCTCGCTCCTCAAGAGCGCGCACTACGATGTGGAACTCGCGAGCACCGGCGAGGAGGCACTGCGCATCTTGGCGAACATCGACTGTCACTTGGTGCTCACCGATTGGCAAATGCCCGACATGGACGGGTTGGCGCTGTGCCGCGAGGTTCGGCTCGCCCATCAGGATCGCTACATCTATGTCCTGATGCTGACGGTACGCAGCACCCGGCAGGATGTGCTGCTCGGCCTCGCCTCGGGTGCGGACGACTACATCGTCAAGGGTGCGCCGATCAGCGAGATTTTGGCGCGTCTCGAGGTCGGCCGGCGCATTACTCACGTCGATGACTCGGTGCGTGCCGCCAATCAAGAAAACAAGCGCTTGTCGCTCATCGACCAGCTGACCGAAGCCTACAATCTGCGCTATTTAATGAAATATCTGCCGCGCGAGCTCAGTCGCGCGCAACGCTACAGCCGGCCGCTTGCGGTCTTGAATTGCGACATCGACGACTTCAAGCAATTCAACGACTGTCACGGGCACGCGGTTGGTGATGAGATTCTGCGCGGCTTTGTCAAGCATTGCGACGCCTGCATCCGGCAGGGATGCGACTGGCTTGCGCGGGTCGGCGGCGATGAGTTCATCATCGTGCTGCCGGAGACCTCGTTTCACGGTGCGGCGCATGTCGAGAAGAAACTGCGCCGGCATTTCGCGACGCAACCGATCCTGACCCGGGCCGGACCCATTCAGGTTCGGGTGAGCATCGGTGTGACCGCCGTCGATGCCAAACAACATCTGCACAGTGCCGCGGGCATCGAGGATCTGATTCGTACAGCCGACCGGCGCATGTACGCCGACAAGCAGCGCAACGGAGAGGTTTGCAAAAATGAGATCCACTAGAATTGCCGCTCTGACCGCGCAGCCGCCGCCAGACGACTTCGACGATTTGCGGGCCGCCTTCGAGGCACGGATGCAGAGTGAACGCATCCATTTCGTCGCCTTGAGCGCTGCGCTCGCCAGCCGTGGCGACGATCCGCACGAGATCTTCGGCGATCTCGTGTTCCGCGCTCACAAGCTCCGGGGCGCCGCGGAAATATTCGAAGCCACCGAGTTTGCCAAGGCGGCCAACGCGCTCGAGCAAGCCGCGATTGCCGCATCGAGCGCGCATGCCGACAACGCGGACCCCGCCGTTTGGGAGGCGCTCGGCGACCTCGTGAGCCTCATTGGAAGTCTCGCCCCACGCAAGTTGGACAGCTAGGACGGACGCCGTCGAGGCCACTTGTAATGGCATTCGAGGCGCGTGCCGCCGCCGGCTCGAGCCTCGACCTTGAGCTGCGCGCCGGCAAGTTCAGCCCGGCCGCGCATGATGGTGAGACCGAGACCGGTACCGCGATCTGCGGCCGGCTTGATGCCGCAGCCGTCGTCGCTCACCGTCAGACTGAGCCGCTGCGCCGACTGCCGCAACTCGATCACGATTTCATTGGCGCCGCTGTGCCGCATGGCATTGGTGAGCGCTTCTTGGGCGATGTGATATAGGTTGTCGGCCAGCATGGGCTCGATCTCGCGCGCCTCGCCGCCTTCTACGCGGCACTGAACATTCGCGCCCTGTACCTCGCGCCAGTGACGCGCCAAGTCCTTAAGCGCGTGGGCGAGGCCGCCGTGTTCACGCGCCACCGGCGAGACACCGCGCGCCACGGTACGGGTGGTGGCAATCGCCGCGGTGACGTGCGATAGGATTTCTTCCAGGTTTGCCACGAGCGCCGGTGCCTCGCGGCCGGCCCGATTGGACAGCGATTTGACCAGCAGCGCAATGCCGGTCAGCTCCTGGCCGAGCCCGTCATGCAAATCGCGTCCGAAGCGCCGCTGCTCGCGGTTCACCGCCGCCAGCAATTCGCGCTCGCGGTTCTGCCGCTCGGACACATCGGCCGTCACCGAGGCGATGCCGACGACGCTTCCGGCTTCGAGGATGGGCTGCGCCCAGGTGGTGAGCGCCCGGCCATCCTCGAGCATCATGGTATGCGTCTGCGCATCGCGTCCCTTGATCAGCGCACGGCGAAACTCATCGATGCGCGCGGCTTCAGCCGGCTCCGCGAACAAGCTCACGATGTTGCGGCCGACCACCGGATCCAAGGCGAGGCACTGCATGGGCCGATTCACGAATTCGATCATGCCGTCGGCATCCGTCAACACCATCCAGATCGGTGCCGCGGCCGCGAGCGCCTCGAGCTTGAGCTGGGTACGGCCGAGGGCAAGCTCGGTGCGCTTGCGCTCATCGACGTCGACGCAGGCACCGACCATGCGCTCCTCCCGCCCGTCCTCGGGCGAGCGGATGACATAGGCGCGGTTGCGGATCCAGCGCCAGCCGCCGCTTAAGGTTTGGATGCGGTACTCCGCCTCGTAGCGTTCGCGCCGCCCGGCCACGTGTTCGTCGAACTCGCGGCGTGCGGAGACCCGGTCTTCGGGGTGAACCATCGAGCGCCAACGCTCGCCGTGACGCTCACCTTCGCAGGGATCGATGTTGTAGCACTCGCACCAACGGTTCAGCCATCGGACGCGGTCGGTCCTCACATCCCACTCGTATACACCGAGATCCGCGGTCCACACGGCGGACTCGAGTAAATCGTCCGGTTGATCTCCCATCGGCGGACGATAGGGTGGCGCCTGGTGCAGCGCAAGCGGCGCCGCCTAGCATGGCGCTCGACACTAAAAAAATTTTAATTTAAATACAATGGTTTAGGTGTTGAATGGGGCGACGGGGAGATTCGCCGGACGGCGCGCCGCCGGCGACGCGATATGCTCTGTCGACGTGGCGGGGGGCGGCGCTCCGGGATAACCTTAACAGCAAGCCGACGCCGTGCTCATGGGGACCTTAAGTTTATGTTCAATAACGCCCGACGGTTCATTCTTGCCGCTGCCCTGTATGCAAGCTGCGCGCAGGCAACAGTCTTCGATCTGTGCGTGCGCGGCACCTCTCTCGAAGAGACGCGCACCGCGAGACTGCAACTCGAGGTTGCGGGCGCCGACGTCGCGGCGTTCGCGCCGCACTTGGGCGCGGTGCTCGCGAATCGCCGCTTCTGGGACAACAAAGCGGAAAAAACCTTCGGATCTCCGTACGACGCCGATTTGTGCGGCGAAGAAATAGCGCCGCTGTTGCAATTGAAGATCGAACTCACCCCGCAACAGGCGAAGGATCTCGGCGCCGAAGTGACGCGCGGTTCGGAGAGCGGATTTATCGCGGCGCTGGATCACGCGTTGGGGCCGCCGCCGGCGCCGCAGCACCCCGCGTTCGCAACCCGCAGTTTCGGCGACGTGCCGCCCAGCAAGGACGGCTCGCCCGACGTCGGTACGCCCATTGTCGATGCAAGCGGCAAACTGCGCTATCACGTGGTGCGCATCTACTACGCCACCAATCGCAATCAGACGGCATCGCCCACGCCGGACGATCATTATGGCCGCGATCGGGCGCCGCTCTCCTACGGCTATGTGAATGTGGCGCTGCCTAAGTCCCACGAAGTGGGACACCTGGAGGCGCCCTCGATCTGGCGGCTCGAATTCAGCGCCGATCCCGACAAGCACGTCATGCTGCAATCGATCAAAGTGATGGGCGAAGATGCGTGGCGCGGCGAGATCGCCAAGCGCGCCACCTCGCTCGACAATCCCGGAATTCTGGTATTTATTCACGGCTACAACACCAGCTTTCCGGACGCGGCGCTGCGCGCCGGGCAGCTGGCATACGACCTCAAATTCGCCGGCGCGACCGTCCTCTTTTCCTGGCCGTCGCGCGCGGTCACCCTCGAATACACGGCCGATGAGCAAGAAGCCGAGTATTCGTACACTGACATGAAAACGCTGCTCGGCAGTCTCTCGACGGTCGCCCCCGGCACGCCCATCTACGTCATCGCGCACAGCATGGGCAACCGGGTGTTCACCAACGGCTTCAAGATGCTGTTGGCAGAGTCGCCCGCGAAGCAAAGCGCCTTTAAACAAATCGTGCTGGCGGCGCCGGATATCGATGCGGACGTCTTCCGGCGCGACATCGCACCGACAATCTTGGGCAAGGGACCGCGCGTGACGTTGTACGCGTCGAGCAAGGACAAGGCGCTGATGGCCTCGCGCGACGTCCACGGCGGCTATCGGCGGCTCGGCGAAAGCGGCCAGAATCTCGTGGTCATGAAGGGCTTGGACACCGTGGATGCGTCCATGGTGGACACCGAGTTTCTCGGCCACTCCTACTTCGGTGACAGCGGCACGGTGATCTCCGACCTCAAATACGTGATTCGCAAAAGCTTGCCGCCCGAGCAGCGCGAACAATTCTCGCTCGATCCCGTGCAAACGGCGGTGCTCGGGTTGTATTGGCGCTTCAAGGCCACCACCGCGCTTCCAGGCCACTAGGCAAAGAGCGGTGAGAATCGCGGCGGGGCGGCGGCTGCTGGCGACATCCCGCGAGTAGCGTCGGCTATACTGATTCCGGCAACCAACGAGAATCGTCTTGGCGGGATTCATCGGTCAACAAGCGGTCGTCATCGGCGCCGGAATTGCCGGCCTCGCGGCCGCGCGTGCACTGTCTGATTCCTTCCGGCAGGTCCTGGTTCTGGAGCGCGATGCGCTCGGTAGGGATGCGGCGCCGCGCATCGGCGTCCCGCAGGGAAAGCAACCTCATGCCTTGTTGGTCGGCGGCCTCCATGCGCTTACCGAGCTGTTCCCGGGGTTCGTCGAGCAGCTGCTCAAATCCGGCGCCGTTTCATACGACTACCGGATGTGCTGGTGGGAGATGGGCGGCTTCGACCCGCTGCCGCAACGCGATCTTGGGATACCCATTTACTCCGCTTCGCGCCCGCTCATCGAATACGTCATTCGCGAGGCGCTCAAACAGCTACCCAACGTGACTTTGCAGGAGCAGAGCCGCGTCGAGGCATTGACGGTTTCTGATTCGGGAGCGATCAACGGCGTGCGTGTTGCCGCACGCGGTGGCGCGGTTAATTCCGTGGCCGCCGACCTGGTTGTCGATGCCTCCGGACGCGGTGCTCCGACCCTGAGGCTGCTCGACGCCATCGGCTGCACGCGTCCGGACGCATCCTCGATGGGCATCAACATCGATTATGCGACCGCCATCTTCGCCAAGCCGAAGGACGCTCCGGCTGATTGGCGGGTGGCCGTGACCATCGCGCGGGCGCCGCAGGAACGACATGGCGGCGTAATCATGCCGATCGAAGGCGATCGCTGGATGGTGACCTTGACCACGCGGCATCCTCAGGCGCCGCCGCCGGCGACGCATGACGAGTTCCTTGCATTTGCGCAAAACTTGCGAACCAAAACTCTCTTCAATGCGATCCGAAATGCTGAACGCATGACGCCGATTGCGCGGCATCGCTTTACCGGCAGCGAACGCGTCCATTGGGAACGGCTTGCCAACATTCCTCGGGGATTATTGTTGCTCGGCGATGCAGCCTGTCATTTCAACCCACTCTTCGGGCAAGGAATGAGCGCGGCCGCGCAGCAGGCGCTCGTGCTGCAGGGGTTGCTGAGTGCTGCGATCGATGAGACCGATCCATTGGGGTGGCTGCAATCGATTTATTTCCAGAAGCTGGCAGCGGTCCTGGATGCGCCTTGGTCGGTCGCCGTTTCCGACTTCGTTTACCCTGAAACAACCGGCACCCGGCCGGAAAACTTTGAGCAGACCCTGAAATTTGCCGGCGGATTGCTGCGCTTGGCCGTGCAAGATCCCGAAGTTCACAAGCTGATGACGGAAGTGCAGCAGATGCTCAAACCGCCGAGCGTCTACGCGGATCCTGAATTGCGGCGGCGGATTGCGCAGGTGATGGCCTAGCGTCAGAGGGTAGGCGGGATCGCAAAATTCATCTTTCATTCATTGGCCCGTCGGGCCGAGAGGGTCCGATGATGTCGGTGGCAACTCTCAAGTGGCTGGGTGTACTCGCCGGCTTGGTGCTGGCGCCGATCCTGCTCTTTTTTGCACTTCGGGCCATCGCCCGTCCCCTGATGCGCTCTCGGGGATCCGTCCTTCTCAATCAAAAAATCACTGCCGCCGGCTATGTTCTCTATTCATGCCAGCTGCTGTTCATGCTTGGCTGCGTGATCCTCTACCACTTCGACGCAGCGGGACTCATCGGCGGTGCGCTGCATACGGCGGCAGGTGTCATTGTCGCCGTAGCGCTCGCTACGCTTGGCTTTAGTCTCGCTGAGGCCCGCCTAAGACGCATGGGCTATCCGCTGACTGGCTCCGCAGCGGGTATCTCGCTTCCACCCGATAGTTCGCTGCTTCAGTTGCCGGGATTCAAGCCGGAGGGATTTCTCAACGGCATCGAAATTTTAAATGACGATAAGACTCCGATGGCCTTCGTCGTGGCGGTGTTGGAGAAGCGTGCGGGTCTCGACAGGCCTTCGTCGATACGAGCGATGCTGCAAATTCACACCAACGGAGGGATTTTGCTGCCATTTGAATCGCGGCAGGCGGCGATTCGGGTCGCAGAGTCGATCACACTCGAATCTCGGCAAAACAATCATCAACTGATATGCCGAGCAGTCGGTATCTGAGCCGCCGCTATTTGCCCTGCAGCAGCGCCTGCAGCAAGATCGACAGATCCTCATCCGAGGTCTCGCCATGGGTCACGCAGATTCGAATCACATCGCGTTCTTCGAAGCGCGCGAGCGACACCCACGCGCGGCCTGATTTCAGCACCCGATCGACCACGCTGCTCGGACTCCCGGCCGCCGCCGGCGGCACCACCGACAGCACCGCGAGCGGCGAATCGTTGACGATCGACCAGCCTTGCGCCTCGAGTCCTTCGCGGATCTTGGCGGTCTGCGCCACCGCGCGTTCGATGTGCGCCGCGTGACCTGTCCATCCCGCCGCGGCGAGCGACAGGAACAGACGCAATCCGAGAAAGCGGCGCGACCACTGCGCCGAATTCATGTAAGGATCCACCGAGCCTTCGTGTGAAGGCATGTAGCTGGCCGACACCTGGAACACGGCCGAAGGCGCTCTGCCGTCGCGCACCAGGAACATGCCGCAGCCCATCGTGGTGGCAAACCATTTGTGGGCGTCGATGGTGGCGGAATCGGCGCGCTCCAAGCCCTGCAGGACGCCGCGCAATTTTTCCGAGGCGATGATGGCGCCGCCCCAGGCCGCATCGACATGCAGCCACAGGCCATGCCCCTTCGCGAGATCGGCGCAATCCTCCAATGGATCGATCATGCCTGCGTTGGTGGTACCGGCCGAGGCGACGATCAACACCGGCACGCAGCCGCTCGCGAGGTCCGCAGCGATGGCGGCCGCGAGCGCAGCGCTCGACATGCGGCCGCTGCCGTCGGTCGCGACCAAGCGCGCCGCCGTGCGCCCGATGCCGGCCTGATGCGCGATCTTGACCCAACTGCGGTGACATTCCTGCGAGGTATAAAACACCGGCGGCCCCGCAAAGGCACGGGCTCCATCGGTCGCAAATTTGGGGTGCGCACGCGTCAAGGCGCAGAGCAGTGCGGTGTAATTCGCTTCCGAACCGCCCGAGGTAAAATGGCCGCCGCACTCCGCTGGGAATCCCGCGCGCAGTCCCACCATGCGGATCACGTGCGCTTCGAGCGCCACCGCGGCGGGCGAGGTGGCGGAGCTCGCCACCTGCGGATTGAAGGATCCGACGATGCGGTCGGCGCATTGCGCCGGGAAGCTCGGCGCGGGATTGAACAAACCGAAGTAGCGTGGATGGGTGAGATGAACCACGCCATGTTCGAGCACCGGGATGGCCCAATCGAGCATGGCCGACAATGGCCGCGGCGCGGCGAAGTCGAAGCCGGCCAGCTCGCGCCGGAATTCATCCATTGCGAGGGTGGGTGTGGCCGATCCGGCCACCACCCGCTGTTGGGCCCGAGCCAGTTCCCGCGTCAGATAGTCATCGATCCGCTCGCGCTCTGCCGCGGGCGGGAACAGCGCCTGATTGGGTTCTGCAATCATCGCGGCGCGCGCGACCGCGCTCACCCTTCAACCGCGGCGAACGCGCCCTCGAGCGCATCGCACAGCAAATCGATCTGCGAGCGTTCGATGGTGAGCGCCGGCGACAAAATGATATTCGCGCCGGACAGCCGGATCATGGCGCCGCGCTTGTACGCCTCGCGCTGCACGCGCGCGAGTTCCGGTGCGCCGCGCGGAAATGCGGCGCGGGTGGCTTTATCGGCCACGATTTCGATGCCCGCCATCAGGCCGACGCCGCGCACATCACCCACCAAGCGGTGGCTTTTCTCCATGGCATGCAGGCGCGCCATGAAATATTCGCCTTCACGCGCCGCACGCGCCGGAATCTGCTCGCGCTCCAGCACCTCGAGCGTGGCGAGTGCGGCCGCCGCGGCGACCGGATGCGCGCCATAGGTGTAACCGTGATTGATCGCGCCGAGCACCGGGTCGCTCGAGTTGAAAGCCTGCATGATCTTCCCCGAGACCGCCGTGGCGCCCAACGGGATGTAGCCCGAGGAGATGCCCTTGGCCAGACACCACATGTCCGCGGTCACGCCCCACAGGCGGGTGCCGAACAAGTGTCCGGTGCGGCCGAAGCCCGTGACCACTTCGTCGGCGATCAGCAGCACGCCATGTTTGTCGCAGATTTTGCGCACCAGCGGCCAATAATTCGGCGGCGGAACGATCACGCCGCCGGCGCCCTGCACGGGCTCCGCAATGAACGCGGCGACGGTATCGGGCCCTTGGAAAACGATCTCGCGCTCCAGCAATTCCGCGCAGATTTGGCCTAGCTTTTCCGGATCCTGCGAATAGGGGTTGCGATATAGCCACGGCGTATCGACGTGAAAACATCCCGGGAGCAGCGGTTCGTAAGCGCGTCGAAACGCCGTGTTGCCGTTGACGCTGGCGCCGCCGAAGTGCACGCCATGGTAGCCCTGACGCAGGGAGATGAATTTGGTCCGATCGCCCTGGCCCTTCAACTTCCAATATTGACGCGCGAGCTTGAGAGCACCCTCGACGGCGTCCGAGCCGCCGGAGCTAAAGTGCACCGCGGCGACGCCGTCCGGACTCATCAATTTCACCAGGGTCTGTGACAGTTCGATCGCCCGGGGATGGGTGGCGCCGCGAAAAGTATTGAAGAACGGCAGCTCGTCGAGCTGCGCGACGATGGCGTCGCGGATCTCCTTGCGGCCGAAGCCCAAGTTTGCGCACCAGAGACCCCCGACTCCGTCGATCAGACGATGCCCGTCGACGTCCCAAATCCAGCTGCCGTCGCCGCGCGTGATGATGTCGGGAGGCACGTCGCGTGCGGTGCCGGGATGCCCCATCGGATGCAATAAATGCAGTGCGTTTTCCGACTTGAGTTCAGCCGTCGAGAGTTTGGTCATATGAAATACGCTTTCGAATGGATGGAGGTCGCCTGGCTACGAGATTTTTGCCCCGCAGCATGGCGAATTCTTCTCTATTCCGACGGCGTTTGGCAAGGAACGCGCCGACAACTTGTGACGCGTGTTCAAGGCTTTGATTTATAACGCCAGAGACGAGGGAGGCATTGCCCTTCCCTCGTCTCCGCGCTGCGCGTGGGCGCGATTACTGTTTCGTCGAAACTTCGGCCGACTTGGCGTCGGCTTTGGCGGCGGCGTAATCCGCATCCGCCTGCTGTTTGCAGTTCTTCTGGGCATCGCCGGCTAGCGCATCGCATTTGGCGAGCGCGATCTTGCGGTTGCCGTCGGCTTGCGCCAAGGTGATGTTGTAAGCGTCCTTGGCAGCCGTGTTGTTGAGCGCAACCATCTTGTCGCCGACTTTGTCGGCATCCTTGCCCATATCCTTCTGCGCGGAGTCTTCGCTCTTGGCAACTTCATTGGAGGCCTTCTGTTCGGCCGCCGCCGTTTCTTTGGCCACCGTGTCGGGTGACTTGGCTTGATTGCAGGCCGCCACGAAAAAAATCGACAAGGCGATGGTTGAGAGTTGAATCGCACGCATTTTTTGTCCCCTTTGAGTATCACGCAACCGAGTACGTCTGGTGCGGCATCTTAAATCGATGAGTGTCGCCGCGATGTCGTCCGCGAACATTGGCCGCTGTAGGGCGAGTCCCACAGCTCCTGCGCCTTTATTTGCCATGTTTTCGCCGGCGAAACGCCACATTGCGGCGCGATGCTGCCGAGATGCGGGATGCAGCAAGCGAATTTCTGGCGTTCGGCCTCAAGCAGCTGCGCGCCTGCGTATTTGTGGTGTTGTTTTTCGGCGCCGTATTCACTGTGCCGCGTGCCGGTGTCCTCGGAGTCTCGCGCTACGATCTGTTGTTGGTCATCGCGCTCGCGATCCAAGGGTGGATGGTGTGGGCCAGGCTCGAGACCGTCGATGAGCTCAAGGCCGTTTGCCTATTTCACGTAGTCGGCTTCGTCCTCGAAGTATTCAAAACCTCGCATCACATCCGCTCCTGGAGCTATCCCGATCCGGGTTTCAGCAAGCTCTTTGGAGTGCCACTGTTTTCCGGATTCATGTACGCGGCGGTCGGCAGCTACGTCATTCAGGCATGGCGCCTGTTCGAGTTACGCGTGCGCCATCATCCGCCGTATTGGATGGCGTGGCTCCTGGCGCTGACCATCTACGCGAACTTCTTCACGCACCACTACATCGGCGACTACCGTTGGCACATCGCCGCCTGCACGCTCGGCCTGTACGCGCGCGCCACGGTGCGCTTTCGACCTCTGCGCCGCGACCGCAGCATGCCGCTGCTGCTGGCGTTCATCCTGATTGGGTTCTTCATCTGGCTGGCCGAGAACATCGGCACCTTCTTCGGTGTCTGGCGCTACCCCAATCAACTGGGGGCCTGGGCCACGGTCAACATCGGCAAATGGAGTTCATGGTCGCTGCTGGTGATAATGACCTTCACCATTATCGCCAATCTCAAACACATCAAGGCGCACATTCATGTGCCGGAATGATCGGCTGTCCTCATTCTCCGGCGCCGACCGCGACCCAGGCGAGATCCGAATTCGACACCGACTCGACTTTGAAATTCTTGGCCGCGGCGGCCATGCGGGTGAGCGCCTGTGCCAGCGGCATGGGCGGTTTGGTGTCGCCTTTCTTGGTCTTGTGAAAGCGCACAGGATTGATTCGCGCCACCACGTAGTTGCGCAGATACGGCGACTTGAAGCCGCGCGCTTGCAGTGCTGCGATGACTCGTTTCGCCTGCGCGTCGATTGCCAACAGGCGCGCGGCGAAGCCTTCGCGTTCGCGCAAACTGGCGGCGAGCGTGCGCTCGCTGAAGCGGTCGACCTTTTTCAAAAATGAACTGTAGGCGCCGCCGGCGAAACGCGACGACTCTTCGTACACAATCCCCAGGGTCAGCAGTTCGGGGGCCTCGAACTCCGCCGTGTAGTCGGCTTCTTTGGACGCCGGGTGTTTCTTGGCGAGGCTGCGCGCCATGCGAATGACTTCGAGGCTGCGATCGCGCAGGTTGTGCGCTTTTTCGGTATTGAGTGCCAGGATCCGATAGGCCAGTTTCTCGTCGGGCGAAATCAGCACCGTGATCTGCTTGAGACCGAGCATCTTGCCGGCGGCCAAGCGATGCCGGCCGTTCGGCGTCCAGAAACGGCCCCCTTCGCCTTGCACCACGATCAGCGGGTCCAAGAACGCCGCGGTTTCGTCGATTTTGCTCGCCAGGCGCTTCGCATGGGTGGGGGACAGGTCGCGCTGAAAGGGTGTCGGTTGCAGGGCGCCCAAGGGCAGCGAAGCGAGTACCAAAGGCCGGCCGCCCAGAGGTTCGCGATACGCCCCGATGAGGGCGCCGCCGGCGCTGCGAATCAACGCGGCGACCTCGGCGATGTCTGCGCTGTCGATGGCGATGGCGATGTCGCCGACGTCCAGGCCGCGTGACTTGGCGCCGGGGGTGAGTTTCCCGCGCGCGCGCTGCTTCACCGCCGCTCGACGCGGGTTTTTGGACTTAGCTTTTACCGCCACGCGGACCCAAGGCCGGCCCGTTCAATCATGACTTCTTGTCGGGAGCATTCTGTCGCGCTTTGCTGACCGCCTGCTTGCAAGCCTCCGAGACCTCGTCTTTGTGCTCCTTTAAACACATGAGGATACGGCCGCCGCCCGGAGCGACGTCCGGGCAAAGCTTCTTTGCATCGGCCTCGCACGCGGCTCGAACCTCACCACCGCGAGCGGGCGAGGCGGGCGCAGGCGCCTCGTCGGCAAGCGCGGATTGCGCCAGTGCCGCAATGCTGAGAGCGAAACCTACAGCGAATTTTTGCATGACTGAGCTCCTCGGTTGCGACAAATATACTGCTTGCCGCCGGCCTGCGCCATGTGAGCGGACGCCGACAACTGCGTCAGGTTATTTGTCCCGTTTGCTTGGCAATAGGCCGACATCAACGATGACGTTCTCGGGGGATAGTCGTGTCTCACCCACTGCAGGAGACACTGATGGAAACGAATTACATTTCACGCGACACCTATGGCATGTACAAGAACAATGACCTGGGCGGCCCTGGGCCCGGATTGATGGGCGCCGACACGCTCATGGGCAACGACGTCTACAACTCGCAGAACGAGAGCTTGGGCACGATCAAGGAATTCATGATCGAGATGTCTTCCGGCAGGATCGCCTACGCCGTGCTGTCGTTCGGCGGCTTCTTGGGAATGGGCGATCGACTGTTCGCCGTGCCGTGGCAGGCATTGCAGCTCGATCCTGCGAACAAGCGATTCACGCTGAATGTGAACAAGGACAAGCTCAAGAACGCACCGGGCTTCGACAAGGACCATTGGCCGTCGATGGCCGACAGTTCGTGGGCAACCGGCGTGTACTCATTCTACGGTGTGAAACACACGGGGCGAGTTCAGTAGAGAAATCCGAGGAGCGAGGGCCGGCGAAGCGCCGGCCCTCTGATTCGCACCGACGCCGAGGCTTAGCGCCTGGCGCCCGCCATTACCCGATCCCTCGGGGCGCGAGGCACTGCGCAAAATATCGCCAAGCAACCCGCGAGCAGCGTCAGCGCGGACATCGCGGAGCTGGAATCGATTTCCGGTGCGGCGGCCGAGCCGCCCGTCATGGTCGGCGTGCCGCAGGGCGGTCCGTAGGTACAGGAGGTGGCGGTCAACTTGCTGCCGATGAAATCCAGTTCGGTGCCATTGATGGCGCAAGGATTGCTGCTGGTATAGGTGGAGGTGACTCCGCCCGCCACAATCGAGACCGACGCTGCGCTCGAGGTACTCGGGCAACTGGTTATGGGGGTGATCGTCGGACCCGACGAACCGCCTGGACCCACCACACTAAGGTAGTCGAATTCGACAGACCAGCAATTTGCGTTGCTACTCGCGGCACACGCTCCCGTGCCCGCGCCGCCAAACACCGCCGCGACGACATCGGTCTGTGCGACAGGTCCGGCATAACTTGAGTCGAAATCTCGCTCGCTGGATGCCGGCCAGAGAATTGCCGTGTAGCCGCTGCCGTCGCTCACGATTTCCGTATAGCTGCTCGATCCCGCCGTATCGCCGGGCGTTACGCTCACCGAAGTAATCCCGGGAAGGCAGCCAAAGGTGTCGATGCTCTCAACCAGCACCCCGCCGCAACTCGGCCCCGTGCCACTCAGGCTGACGGAGGTTGCGGTGCCCCCGCCGATCGTAAACTTTCCATCATATTGGATGGATTTCGAGTCGGCGGCCGATGCGATCAAAGCCAACAGCCCTACGGCAGCCAATATCCGAGAACGCGTCATGAACATCCCTCCGAAATTCCCTAAGTCAAGTATCGCCCGTCGCGTTCGCACGCGACGCTTGCAGGCTGTTTCTCAGTAGATACTCCATCTGCCAAATGCTCACAATAGAGCGCCGAAAAAATGTTCTAAATATGTAATGCTCATCTGATGTACCGAGTCTTCCTATCCTCGCCGGGCGACGTCCTGCATGAGCGACTGCGGGCTCAATCCGTAATCGATCGCCTCAATGCCGAACATCCGGCCGAGCCGATGTTCAGCCTGACCCGATGGGAAGAGTCCTACTACCTTGCGACGGGTACTTTCCAGGATCAGATCTCGAGACCCGGCCAGCATGACCTCGTGGTTTTCATATTCTGGAAGCGCTTCGGCACGGATCTGCCGGCGGCCTACAACCGCGCCGACGGTACTGCCCGCACCGGCACCGAGTACGAGTTCGAGGATGCGCGCGATGCGCGCGAACGCCGGGCCGATCACCTGCCAGACATACTCGTTTACCGTAAGACGGCCAAAGTTTTGTTCAGCGAAGAAAATTTCGAATCTGAAAGGGCGCAGAAAAAATCGCTGGATCAGTTCTGGGAACGCTGGTTTCGTAGCGACACCGGGCATTATATCGCGGGCTTCCAGAGCTTCCCCGACACCGCCGACTTCGAAAAACAGTTCGAGCGCAATCTGCGCGAGTGGCTGCGCCGCCGACACGCCGGCGCGGTTAGTTGGGATGTCGCCAAACAGGGATCGCCCTACCGCGGCCTCGCACCCTACGAGGAGGGGCACGCGGGACTGTTCTTCGGTCGCGATCTCGACATGGGACGAGCGCGGGCACGCTTCATCGAGGCGGCCGTCGGACCGGAAAGCGGCCGCCGCGGCACGCCATTTTTGCTGATCCTAGGCGCCACGGGGTCCGGCAAGTCGTCCTTTCTCCGAGCGGGACTGATGCCCTACATGCGCTCGGTCGGGGTGCCCGCCTTCCTTGAAGATGGCAGCGATGCCATCTATGCGTTTCGCACGATCACCATCACACCTCGAGAACTGGGCGAGAACCTGTGTTCCGGTTTTGCCGCCGCGCTCTACCGTTCGAACTCACCCGCGACGCGCGGCGAAACCGGACTGCCGCAGCTCGCGCAGGGAGACTATCCGACGCCGGAGGGCTTTGCCACGCTCGCGGCGGGCAGCCCGCAATCCGCGTGTGCGCCCATCGTGCGTGCACTCGACCGCGTGGGCGCCGAGGGTCAAGATCACTCGGGCGGTCCGTTGCGGCGCTTCGGACTGTTGTTGGCGATCGATCAAATGGAAGAGCTCTTTGCCCGACCCGAGCGCGATCGACACGCCTTCGTCCAGTTGCTGAGCGCCTTGGTTGCCACCGGCCGCGTGTGGGTGACAGGCACGATGCGCAACGATTTCTACGATCGTTTGCGGCAAGACGCGGATCTGAGCGCCCTTGCCGATGGTGGTCGGCTGTACGACTTGTTGCCGCCGAGCCTTGCCGACTATCGGGCGATCATTCGTCAGCCGGCCGCTGCGGCGGGTCTTAAATTCGAGGCCACCGAACACCGGGATCTCGCCGCGGAGATCGAAGGCGAGGCTGCCGGTGAGGGCGCACTGCCGATGATCGCCTTCCTGCTGGAGCAGCTTTTCCAGGAGCGTCGCGGCGATCTCTTGACGCTCGAAACCTACGATCAACTGGGTGGCGCTGCGGGCGCGCTGGCGCAGCGCGGCGAGCAGGTGTTCGCAACCTTGCCTGCCGAAGTTCAGAGTGCCTTCCCTAGAGTCGTTCGCCGCTTGGTCCGCAAGAGCATCCACGACCTCGCGCCAACCGCCACGGCCGCGCCGCTCAGCGCATTGGCGGCCGAATCCGCGGATGAAAAGCTGATCGAGGCGTTGAGTGAAGCACGCTTGGTCCGGAATTTCTCGGTCTTGGGAAGCAGCGGCCATGCACCAACGGCCTGGGTGCGGTGGACCCACGAGGCGCTCCTGACGCGCTGGCCGCGGCTCCGCAATTCGGTGGATGCAGATCGGCGCGATTATGAAACCCTCGATCGGCTGCAAAGCGCGCATTCACTGTGGCAAGGCACGCCGGCGGCGCAGAAGAATGAGCGCTTACTCACCGGTCTTGCGCTGGCCGAGGCCCAAGATCTGATCGAGCGATGGGGTCCGGACGTCGATGGACCTCTGCGCCAATTTGCCGAGGCCTCGCGCATCCGCGCGCACGCCAGGCGCAGACGCAGGCGCCAGCTGGTCACGGCAATCGTGATTTCGCTGTCAGGTCTTTCGATGGCCGCCATAATCGCGGGAATTCTTGCCTGGAATCAGCGAAATCTGGCGCTCCGAGAACGAACCGCGGCCGACCGCACGACAAGATTCATGGTCTCGCTGTTCCGCTTGGCCGATCCGGGAGCGAACCGCGGCAACTCGGTGACCGTGCGTGCTGTGCTCGATCGAGGTGCCCAGGACGTCGGCAAAGGCTTGGAACATGAGCCGGCAATCCGCGCCGACCTGCTCACGGCCATGGGGCAAGCGTACGCGGGGTTGGGTCTTTACGAGCCCGCGAACAAACTGCTGAGTGAAGCTCGCTCGGATCAAAACAGCGCGAGTGTCACGCCTGAGTCCCTGGTGCGCACGCTGGACGTATCCGGTGCCACTTTGTATCTGGCGGGGGACTACGATCAAGCGAACCTCGATCTCACGCGGGCGGTGGATATCGCGCGGCGGAAATTGTCGCCGGGCGACATCCTGCGCTCCGAGGCGCTCGATGATCTTGCCGATGTGCGTTCGCAGATGGGCAAGGACACGGAGGCGGTGCAGCTGGCTCGAGAAGCCCTGGCGGCCGACCGGCGCCGCGGACCCGAGCAAGCCGATACGCTGGCGAAAACGCTCGACACGCTGGGCAACGCCTATTTCTTCGGCGGGGATCTCCCGGCGGCGGAAGCGACTATGCGTGAAGCCTTGGCGCTTCACCAACAAGTATCCGGAACCAAAGACGCCCTGACCGCGCAAGCGATGAACAACCTGGCCGCGGTGTTGTATCAACTCGGACGTTACGACGAGAACATCGCGCTCATGAAAAAGGTCGTGCCCCTCGATATCGACATCTATGGCCCCGAGCATCCCGAAGTGGCCATCGCACTCGGCAACCTGGGACGATCGACCTTGATGTCGGGTCATGTCGAGGACGCAGTGCCGTATCTGCGGCAAGCACTCGCCATGAATGAAAAACTCAAGGGGCCGACGCATGACGACCTGGTACCGCCGCTGAACAGTTTGGCGATGATCGATGGCTACTTAGGTCACCTGGACACGGCCGATGGCCAGATTCGACGCGCCGTCGAGATCGCACGACTACCCAATCATGGTGGATTACTCGACCAGGTTCTGTTGAACGAAGCGGATTTCGCGGTTCAAGAAGGCGATATGGAGCGTTCGGCAGCCGCATTGTCAGAGTCGCGCCGGCTGCTCGAATCGCAGTTTCCGTTGGCAACGCATCCAGCGGAAAGCTGGCGCTACGCCATCTGGGACACCGTCAACGCCGAACTGCTCGCAGCCCACGGCGATGCAAGCACTGCGCGGGCTGAGATGATAGCGGCGCTGCCGGTGATAACGGCGCGA
>Ga0302320_10010471_pt1 | contig 19757 bp, 19 predicted proteins | sample Bog_T0_3_FD_202130 | JGI IMG/M metagenome (GOLD analysis project Ga0302320, IMG submission 202130) | Peat permafrost microbial communities from Stordalen Mire near Abisko, Sweden - Bog_T0_3 | ecosystem: Environmental > Terrestrial > Soil > Wetlands > Peat | place: Sweden: Abisko, Stordalen Mire... | reverse complement strand
CTCAGGTGGAAGCGGCATCACGAATATCTATCATGCTTCTGTAGATAACTATGCCAGAATTATGGAGGAAGGGTTGTCTACAGATGTGAAAGGAATGACCTACGCTTCCAGAGACATCAATGCGGCCAGGGACACTCTAACAAACCATAGCACAGTTCGATTGGGGGGCAGCTACAAGAACGGAGTCTGGCGACTGTATGAACCGGGGAACAGCGGCATTGTCGTGTCTCGCGTACCGACCTCTTTGGTAGGCAATCTGGGGAAGGAAGTCCCTTACGGGGGTTGGTACAGCCTAGGGAAGCTTGCTTCCACTGAAATCAAGATGACTTCAGAAGGCGTTCAGGTATTCAACAAGTTCATGGTAAGACCACCCCTCAAGTAAGTGGCCGGGTAGCGATTTGCAGGAGGCGGTACGATGCGGTTGTTGGACGCGGCCCTTCTGGTATCTTTGTTGCAGCATGCGTCGCGTGATTACGGAGATTTGCGAAGTAATGTTGGGTACCAACAGCCTTTGAAGGACGGTCGATGACCTCGCTCCGAGCCGTTATCAGTGACATCACGAAAATGGAGGTCGATGCGATAGTCAATGCTGCTCAGAATTCCTTAATTCGAGGTGGGGGGGTGGACGGTGCCATTCACGCTGCAGCTGGCGTAGAACTGCAGGAGGAATGCCTAGCGTTAAATGGGTGCGAAACGGGTGACGCAAAAGCGACGAAAGGTTATCGCTTGCATGCCAAATACGTGATTCATACGGTCGGCCCGGTATGGCGAACACGCCATCTGAACGGAAACGAAGATGCGCTGTTGAAGTCTTGCTATCGGAAGTCCTTGGCGATTGCTGAGCAGCTAGGGGTAAGAACGATCGCATTTCCAGCGATTAGTACAGGCATCTACGGCTTCCCGAAGGAACGTGCGGCGGAAATCGCGGTTGCTGAAGTCAGAAAATTCGGCGGCAACATGGAGACAATTACTTTTGTCTGTTTCGATGAGAGAACTTACTCAATATATGAACGAGTTCTGTCCTCGCCGGTCGGTTTGACCGCTACCGTAAGCAAGGCAAAAAGAGCAGATTAGGTAATGCGAAACACCGATCTGTGGCTTGTAATCACCTCAGTGTGGCGGGGTCGGCAGTGATACCAGTGATACCGAAAACAGTGATAAACAGGTTTCCAGGCGCAACGTATGCAACGGAGGCTATCAATTGCAATTATCATAAGTTGCTTAAATTGCTAGAGTTACGTTCATGTGCCTGAAAAGGCGTGAGTTGACATTTGGGCGGAAGTAGAATCCCACTCTCTCCGCCATATTTTTCATTGCGGGCTCTCGGTTTGACGCTTTTCCCCACAACACGTTAGACTTATAAAGGTTTGCCTGTAACAGCGGTTCCGTTCTGGGGCCGCCCGCTTTCGTTGCCGATAGCTCCGACGCGGATCGCAGCAAGCATTACAATTTCAAAGTTTCGCCGGGACGCGCCTGGGCGCGGCCGGATCGCTATTGGACGGAGGAAGCATGTACGCAGTTATTCGCGCGGGTGGAAAGCAGTACCGGGTCGCTCCCGGCGATGTGGTTCGGGTCGAGACCCAGCCGGAAACCGACGGCACCATTCAGTTCAACGACGTGCTCGCAGTGTCGAGCGGCGACGGCCAGATCGGCCCCGGCGGCAAGGGCGCGCTGGTTACCGGACAGGTACTGGAACACGGCCGCGCCAAGAAAATTCTGGTCTTCCATTACAAGCGCAAGAAGCAATACAAAAAGCTCCGCGGACATCGCCAGAACTTCAGCGCCGTCCGCATCACCGAAATCGCTTACGGCGGACAAAAATTCACCGCCCCCGCGTTGCCGCCAGTCAAAGAAAAGAAAGCCGAAGCCGAGCCTAGAGCAAAGACCGGCCCGCGCATGAAGGCCCCAGCCAAGGCACACGCAAAGCACGCAGCGCCGAAAGCGCACGCGCACAAGGCCCCGGCAAAGAAAGCCGTGGCGAAGAAAGCGGCTCCGAAGAAGGCCGCCAAGAAGAAGTAGTTACGGGCCCGGACTAAAGCGGTACTTGCCGAGCCCGAAAACTAGAATCACCGAAATACAGCCCCGAAGGGGCGAAATAGTAAAGCCCGGCACTTAAGCGCCGGGAAGACATCAATCAAGAACAGACGAGTCCCGTAGTGGACGACAGAAATCCAAACATCCGGCAAAGGAAAACGCCATGGCACATAAAAAAGGACAAGGAACATCACGCAACGGCCGCGACTCCAACGCGCAGCGTCTCGGCTTCAAAGCATTCGGCGGACAACTCGTCCCCGGCGGCACCATCATCGTGCGCCAGCGCGGCACCAAAGTGAAGCCCGGCCTTAACGTGGGCCGTGGCAAAGACGACACCCTCTTCGCCAAGATCACCGGACGCATCCGCTTCAAAGATCGTGGCCAGATGGGCAAGTTTGTCATGGTCGAACCGGTTGAGCTCGCGCCCGTCGCCGTAAAGTAGTTCAGCATTCGGGGTGCGCAGGCCACGCCTCGCGCATCCAACAAGCTAGCGACAAAGCCTCGCCCCAGCGGCTGAGGCTTTTTTCTTGATTGAAGTCACATGTTTATCGATGAAGCCAAAATTCGAGTGAAAGCCGGCGACGGCGGCAACGGCTGCGTCGCCTTCCGCCGCGAAAAATTCGTCCCGCATGGCGGCCCGTCTGGCGGCGATGGCGGCAATGGCGGCGACGTGCTGATGGAGTCGAGCGAACGCCATAACACTCTCGTCCACTTCCGCTTCAATCCCGAATACAAAGGCGATCGCGGACGTCACGGCGAGGGCTCCAATTGCACTGGCCGCGCGGGCGAAGACATCGTGCTCAAAGTCCCCGTCGGCACCATCGTCTACGACGCCGACACCAACGAAGTGGTTCACGACTTCGCGCGCCCCGACGAGCGCATCATTGTCGCCAAAGGCGGGCGCGGCGGACGCGGCAACGCTCAATTCGCCACCTCGACCCACCAAACGCCCCGCGAGCACGAGGACGGACGTCCCGGCGAAGAACGCAACTTTCGCCTCGAACTCAAGCTGCTGGCAGACGTCGCGCTCATCGGATATCCCAACGTTGGCAAGTCCACGCTGATCTCGAGACTTTCCGCCGCTCGACCAAAGATCGCGGACTACCCGTTCACCACGCTGCAACCGAATCTCGGAGTAGTCTCCATTGGCGACCTGACCGACGACCGCAGCTTCGTCGTCGCAGACATTCCCGGCCTCATCGAAGGTGCACACGAAGGCGCAGGCCTAGGCATTCAGTTCCTCCGCCACATCGAACGCACCCGCTTATTGGCTCATCTCGTGGACGTATCGGACAACGCCGACGGACGCCCGAATCCAGTCAAAGATTTCGAAGTCATCATGGGCGAACTAGCCAACTTCGGCGCAGGACTAGAAGACAAACCGATGATCCTCGTAGCGTCGAAGATCGACGTAGCCGACAAAGAAAAACTCGCCAAGCTGAAGCGCTACGCTAAAAAACACAAGCTGGACTTCTTTCCTATCTCAGCCGTGACGGGCGAAGGCGTCGAGGCCCTTAAGTACGGCATGGCGGAAAAAGTAGATGAAGCTCGGGCTCAGCAAGCGACAAAAGAAACAGAAACTGCCATCTCTGACTAAGCCCAGCGTAACCCAAGCATTCCTCTGTGTCCCTCGGTGAAGCCCCAGTGCCCTCTGTGGTGAAGGTTTTGACGTTACGCCTGTGGAAACGACCCGCCGTGCTGGAACTGGTACTGCAGAATCTTCGCCGCTAGAGCAGGCCCTAATCCCGCGCGTTCCTGTTCAACAGTCCGGACAATCTCGCCGCGACACACCACCTCTGCCGGAGACAATCCTGCAATCTCCGCTGGCAAGACTAAGCTGATCTCGATCTGCACATTCACCGGCATCACTTCCTCTGCACGAAACAACAACCCAGAGCGACTAATGTCTTCCGTCGTCCCCGCACGCCACGCCTCATCCCCAACGCTGCGATACTTCAAGGGCAGGTGCAACTTAAACCGCTGCGAACGTGGTGCAGACGAAACTAAGTGAGGCTTGGCAGCCGATTCGTTCGCCGACGCACGTGGCATGGCATCCAGGACTTCGCGCACCTTAGCCTTCAACGCCGACAGCGTGAACGGCTTCTGCAACAACACGATCCCAGAATCGAGCGTGCCATTGGATCCCACAGCATTCTCGGTGTAACCCGACATATAAAGGATGTGAATATCGGGCCGCATGAATTTCACATGCTGCGCCAGTTCGCGCCCATTCATTCCCGGCATGATGACATCGGTCAGCAACAAATGAATCGGCCCGGGATAAGAGTTCACCACGTTGAGTGCCGCCGCTCCATCCGGCGCTTCCAAAATCGTATAGCCCTGCCGCTGTAAATACTGCTTCGCCAGATAACGTAGATTGGTTTCGTCTTCCACGATAAGAATCGTTTCATTGCCCTGAAGCGCCTGCTGGACGGCCGCACCCGCGCTTTGTTGGAGAACAGCCGTTTCTACTTCCGCGACCGCGCGCGGCAAGTAAATCTTGATCGTCGTGCCTTTCTCCGGTTCGCTGTAAACCCAAACGTATCCGCCGCTCTGTTTCACAATTCCATACACAGTGGAAAGCCCAAGCCCCGTCCCCTTCGCTCCTTTAGTCGTAAAGAACGGTTCGAAGATATGACTCTGCGTTTCCGCGTCCATGCCCATGCCGGTATCGCTGAGCGCGATCATCACGTAGTCGCCCGGCGCGGCGGGGGCGTGCAATCGTGCATAATTCTCATCCAGCGTCACATTGGAGGTTTCCACCGTGAGTCGTCCACCGCGCGGCATCGCATCGCGCGCATTGACCGCGAGATTCACAATGACCTGCTCGATCTGACTGAGATCTGCCTTAACCGGCCATAAGTTCGACGAGGGAGCCATGACCAGCTCGATGTCTTCACCAATCAGACGCGTCAGCATCTTCACGTTCTCGCTCACCACTTCGTTAAGATCGAGAATTTTGGGCGTCAACATCTGCTTGCGGCTGAAGGCCAAGAGCTGCCGTGTCAAAGAAGTCGCGCGCTGCGCCGCATTGGCGATTTCCTGGGCCGGCCCGCGTAACGATTGATCCTCGCCTAAGCGTTCTAAGAGAAACTCGGAATACCCTGAAATCACCATCAGCAGATTATTGAAGTCGTGCGCAATTCCACCCGCGAGCCGCCCGATGGCTTCCATCTTTTGCGATTGGCGAAGCTGTTGCTCCAACGCACGATGCTCGGACACATCTTCCGCGAATAATTCAAAAAACATAGGACTCCCGTTAGCTTGAATCGTTCGCCCCGATAGTCGAACGGTCACCACAGCATTGTCTTTATCGTTGCGCTTCCAGTCCGCGATCACTTCGTTGAAGCGCTGCTTGGAGCGGAAAAAATCGGCAATGAAGAACCACTGCTTCGAATCCGCATAGAGATTGGCAAGATTTTGCCCGCGCAGATCGAAACCCGACTTGTAACCCAACATCGCGACCATGGCGGGATTCACGTCTAGCAGAATTCCATCTGCATCGCAACGGCAGATGCCATAAGGCGCATTGGTCACCAAAGATCGGAAGTTCGACTCAGATAGTCGCAACGCCTCCTGCGCCGATCTCAACCCTGCATTGAAGGAACAAATCATCAAGGCGATAAACACAAACAGCGCGAGATGGATGATGCTCCGGTGCATTTCCGCGGGAGATTGAGCTCCGGCCAGTATGAAGTAAGTGCTCACCGTTAGCGCGAAGGCCGTTGCGACAAGACCGGGCTTCCAGCCCCCGTACCAGGCGCTCACCATGATTGCAACCGCGAAAACCACGAGGCGGCTTTCGACTAGATCGGAGATCAAGAACGCTGGAATCAATGCCAGAATGACGCTCAGAACCGCAACGCCATAGCGTAAGATCGGCGCGCGCGCGGGCGTCACGAACCTTACGCGAAGAAGGGGGAGTTTCTTTCGCATAATAATCGAAGATCAGAGTAGTTCCTATATAAGATGCGCGCGAGTTACAGTAGTGCATGATGTAAAGGCGTGTTCGGCCCACCGTATCCGCGCAAGCAGTCGCACTGTGATGCCTGGCGGCTACGAGGAGTGGAACCGAGGGAACCAACTTAGATATAGCGGACAAGGATTGTTGACCACTCGCACAGGACAAAGACCCGAGAAACACGCATGAGATCGGCAACAATCTTTACAAACTAAGCATGAACATCGGAATTCTCGGCGGAACCTTCGACCCGATCCATCGTGGGCACTTGGCGCTCGCACAAGCCGCGCAAGCCGCGTTCAGCCTGAATAAGATTTACGTCATCCCCGCCAACCTTCCGCCCCACAAGCAAGAACACGCGCTCGCTCCATACCTTGATCGATACGCCATGGTTGCGCTGGCTTGCGCGGAAGAAAAAACGCTGTTGCCGTCTTCGCTGGAGGCACCGGTCGCCGTTTGTTTGGAATCATCGAAGAAGTCGCGATCTGGACCGAGACCAAACTACAGCATCGACACCGTCCGCGTGCTCAAGGCGCAGTTGAAGAAAAGCGATCAACTCTTCTTCATTCTTGGCATCGACGCCTTCCAAGCCATCGCGAGCTGGCAGCAAGCCGAAGAGCTCCTTGGCGAGTGCGAATTCATCGTCGCCAGCCGTCCAGGATATTCTCTCGCAGATGTCGCAAATGCTTTGCCGAAAGCGCTGCGACCGTCAGCCGCAGTTACGAAACCATTCGCGCGTCAAGTTGCAAAAGGACAACTGATACTCCCCGGCGTCACCGTCCACTTCCTCGAAGACCTGAAAGTTGCAGTATCAGCCACCGCAATCCGCGATGCCGTGAAAGCCAAGCGTCCGCTGACCAAGTGGCTCACTCCCGAGGTCGCCGATTACATCAAGAAAATGGGCCTCTATGCAAAGTGATTTAGAATCGTTAGGCGACGTATTCGCGCCTCAATCAATGAAGAAGAACGATCTCAAGCAACAAGTTCTGGAAGCCATTTCCGCCTGTCAGGAAAAGAAGGCGGAAGAAATCACCTTGCTTGCCCTCGACCAAGCTAGCGGAGCGTTCACCGATTACTTCCTGGTTTGCAGCGGCAGCAATCCGCGGCAGATTCAGGCCATCTCCGACGAGGTCGAGCTGCGCCTGAAGCGTAACAACGGACTGTATGCCAATCAGATCGAGGGCTACAAGCAGGCGGAGTGGGTGCTACTTGACTACGTAGACTTTGTCGTCCATATCTTCACCGAGAAGTCGCGCAAGTTCTACGATTTGGAGCGCCTTTGGAAGTCGGCCAAGAAAGTCGATCCTGCCGAATTGAAACCGGCTCCTCGCGCCAAGGCCAAGACCGCACCGGCTAAAGCCGCGATCAGCAAAGCAAAGAGTCCGGCCAAAGTGCCCGTCCCGATAAAGGCGAAGCGAGTCGCAGCAAAGAAGAAGCGGGCGTAATCCTGCGCCGGGTGCAAGCGTGAAGCTGAAAATCGCGTGGGTCGGCAAAACCAAAGACGCCTCGATTCAGGCGCTCACCGACGAGTACCTTAAGCGCATTTCGCATCACGCCGAAGCGGAAGGCGTGGCCGTGAAAGACGAAGCCGCAATTCTGCGTATGTGTGAGACGAGCGCTCGGCCCACCCGGCACACGCTCGTACTTCTCGACGGCCGCGGCAAACAACTTTCCTCGGAAGACTTGGCGAAGTTTCTCTCCGACTATCAGGATCGCAATTCGCAACCGCTGCTATTCGCAGTCGGTCCGGCCAGCGGATTCAGCGAGGACGCTCGGCGCTCAGCCAGGCTCGTTCTCTCGCTCGGAAAGATGACCATCGCCCATGAACTCGCCCGAATCTTCCTGCTGGAGCAAGTCTATCGCGCCTTTACCATCATGAAAGGGCATCCCTATCACCTCGGACACTAAATCGTTCGCGCCCTAAAGCTAGTACAATCGAGTGTCCGCAATTGTTGATGAATTATGAATGATGTCCGCCGCGGTCTGATCATTGTGAATACTGGCCCAGGGAAGGGCAAGACGACAGCGGCGATGGGCACAGCCTTGCGCGCCGTGGGTCAAGGGATGAAAGTCCTGATGCTTCAATTCCTGAAGGGTTCGTGGCATTACGGTGAACTCGACGCCGTGCAAGCCTTCGGCGACAAGTTCATCATGAAGCAAATGGGGCGCGGATTCGTAAAAGTCGGCACGCAAGAGCCCGATCCCGAGGATGTCAGGATGGTCGAGGAAGCATGGGCAGAAGCCGACCGCGCGATTCACTCCGGCGAGTGGGACTTAGTCGTGCTTGACGAGATTAACTACGCCATCAGCTACGGCATGTTGGATTCCACCAAGGTCGCAGAAAGCCTAAAGAAACGGCCAGAGATGGTTCATGTTATCCTGACTGGCCGCAACGCGCACCCATCCATCGTAGAAATTGCGGACACGGTAACTGAAATGCGGCAAGTCAAACACGCCTACGAAAAAGGCGTGATGGCCCAACGAGGAATAGAATACTGATTTTATAATTCGGCACTTTTGTAATCGGGTGATTTGAAAATCAAGTCCCTTTAATTTGCAAAATTACCAAATTGTAAAATTACCAAATGCACTTATGACCTGGTTTAAGCGGCAATCCGGCGAGCTCGACACCTCAGGCGAAAAGAAGGTTCGCACCGAAGGCCTGTGGGTGAAGTGTGAAGGCTGCCGCCAGGTCATCTGGAAAAAAGATCTGGACGAGAACATGCAGGTCTGCCCCAAGTGCGACCGGCACTTCCGTATCGACGCTCGCACCCGGCTCGCGCAACTGCTCGACGATGGACAATATGAAGCCTTCGGAGAGAATCTCACTTCCACCGACCCGCTAAAGTTCACCGACCTGAAACCCTACTTCGGCCGCCTCAAACAGGCTCAAGCCGACACGGGACTCAGCGACGCTCTCATCAACGCCCGCGGTAAGCTTAGCGGACGCCCCGTCATCGTCAGCGCCATGGAGTACGCCTTCATCGGCGGCAGTATGGGCGTGGTCGTCGGCGAACAAATCACTCGAGCCATCGAAGAAGCCGCCAAGAGCAAAACTCCCATCCTTATTGTGTCGGCCTCCGGCGGCGCCCGCATGATGGAAGGCATGATCAGCCTCATGCAGTTGGCTAAGGTTTCTTCTGCCCTCGCCCGACTCGACGAAGCAAAAGTTCCCTACATTTCGATTCTCACCGACCCCACCACTGGCGGGGTCACCGCGTCGTTCGCCATGTTGGGCGATCTGAACATCGCCGAACCGGGTGCACTCATTGGATTCGCCGGTCCCAGAGTCATCGAACAAACCATTCGTCAGAAACTTCCGCCCGGATTCCAGCGCAGCGAATTTCTCCTGGAGCACGGGATGCTCGACGCCGTGGTTCACCGCAAGCAGTTGAAGTCCTACGTGGCGCGGGCGTTCGACTTCATGTCGCAGGCCGAACCGGTCAAGCTCTTCCCCTAGCGCGCCGCATAAGCCCCAAAAGGCCGCATTTCGGCCATCAAACCGCACAACACGCTGTTGTTTGCTGCCAAAACCGATCGCACACTGATAATCTTTAAGGAAGAAAGTTTAATGTCATTCGCCTACGAAACCGCGATCGATCGTATGTACGCGCTCGGCCACGAACTGTCCCAAACCCCTAGCCAGAAGTTCGATCTAGCCCACATGCGGACGTTGCTCGGTGCTCTGGGAAACCCCGAGAGGCGCTACCCCAGCGTCCTAATCGCCGGCACAAACGGCAAAGGTTCGACCGCAGCGACGCTCGCTTCAATCCTGCAGGCAGCGGGACTCAAGACCGCGCTCTACACCTCGCCGCACCTAATTCGCTTGAACGAACGCATCCGCATCAACGGTGAACAGATTAGCGACGACGACTTCGCTCGCCTTCACGCAAAAGTTGACGACGCAGCCGAACGCCTCGTGAGCCAAGGCGCGCTCCCGTGGCATCCCAGCTTCTTCGAAATGCTGACTGCCATCGGTTTCCAATACTTCGCGGATCGAAACATCGACATCGCCGTCCTCGAAGTCGGCATGGGCGGACGCCTCGACGCCACCAATGTCGTCGATCCCCGCCTCGCCATCATCACCGACATCTCGCTCGATCACCAGAAATATCTGGGCGACACAGTCACCGAAATCGCTCGCGAAAAAGCCGGCATCATCCGCCCCGACGGCATCGTGATCGCGCTCCCCCAGCAGCCCGAAGCCAATGACGTGATCGGAAACGTCAGCATCGAGTTAAACGCGCGCGCCATCAGCGCCGTGCCCTTTGTGCCGCCAGTCTCTCCAGCCAGCGAGAGCGTCTTGGCCCGCACCAACGAAGGACAAATCATCTCGCGCTATCCCCTCAGTGTCCTGGGACAAGAAATTCTCATTGAAACGCCGCTGATCGGTCGTCATCAACTACGCAACGTCGCGCTCGCTATCGCAGCTGCCGAAGAGTTGTATCGCCAAGGATTCCCGATCACACCCGCCGCCGTCGCCGAAGGAGTTCGCGACACCCGCTGGCCCGGACGCCTGCAAGTCATCGCCGCAAAAGACGGATCGCCCGAATATCTGCTCGATGTCGCCCACAACCCCGCCGGAGCATGGGCACTGCGCTCAGCTCTGTCCGCACTTTACGAAGACCGCAAGATCACTTTTGTCTTCGGAGCCATGCGCGACAAAGCCATCCGCGACATCGCCGAAATTCTTTTCCCTCTGGCCGAGCGTGTCATCGCCACGCCGATCAACAATCCGCGCTCCGCCACCGCCGAGGAAATTCGCGAAGCGGCAGCGCGCATCTCATCGGACATCGAAGCCGCCGCCGACACAGTCTCCGCACTTCAGCGAGCCCAGGCGACGACTCCGAAAGATGGCGTCATCGTCGTGACCGGTTCCGTCTATCTCGTCGGAGAAGCCATGCAAGCTCTCAATCTCCGCATCGCATAAAATGCCCCTAACCCCATCCACCACCGAACTTAGCACACCAGCAATCGAAGAACGAAAGACCGAACCATCCAGCCGGCATCGACGCCCAACCCACGGATGGCCCAGCCGCCTGCGGTCTTATCTGATCTTCGACCCGCTCATCTGGCTCTACACCCTCGTGCTCGGGATCATCTCGCTTCCTGCTTCTCTTTTCGGCAACAAGCCTGTCATTCTGCACAACTTCGCCCGCTTCTGGTCGTGGCTCATCATGAAGACGATCATGTCGCCAGTAGAAGTCGTCGGCCTCGATCGCATCGACACTGCCAAGCCACGTGTCTACGCAGTAAATCACGCGTCCGCGCTCGACATTCCCGTGCTCTACGTGTATCTGCCCTTCCAGTTCCGCATCGCCTTCAAGAAGGAATTGCTGTCGTATCCCATCGTCGGCTGGCACCTCCGCCGCTCCGGACAAATCTGCGTCGATCAGCAAAATCCCGCCCGCTCCATCGGCAGCATCCGCTCCGCCCTCAAAGGACTAAAATCCGGCACCCCGCTCGTCATCTTCCCGGAAGGGGGTCGCACCCCCGACGGCCACATCAAGCCCTTCCTGCAAGGCGCATTCTTCCTCGCCATCAAAGCCCAGGTCGAGATCGTCCCCGTCGCCCTCGTCGGCACCTACGAACTGCTTCCCATGAACACATACCACATTAAGAGCCAACCCCTGAAAATGCTCGTCGGAGACCCCATCTCCACCGAAGGCCTAACCCTGCGCGATCTCCCTGCCATTACCGAAAAAGTGAAAAGCGCCATGGAAGCCCTCTACGACCAGAACAGTGAAGCACGATGAAGCTGACCTGTAGTAAGATTGTCTTACCATGCAGACCCGAGTTTCCACCAAAGGGCAGGTCGTTCTACCCGGACCGCTGCGCCGCCGCCTGGGCATTTGCGCCGGCGACCCGCTCGAGGTTCGCGTTCAGTCGGGTGAGATTGTTTTGACCCCCAGTAAGAAGCGAGCGCGCAGCATAAAGATCGTCAGCGACCCGGTCACGGGCTTTCCCGTTCTTAGCGCCGGACTGAAGGCTCCTGCCCTGAGCAGCAAAGACGTCGAGGAGATTCTGGCGAGCTTCCCCTGATTCATCCCGCATGATTTATCTACTCGATGTAAATGCTTTGGTCGCACTGGGATTGATGCATCATGAGTTTCATGATCGCGTAGCGGCTTGGGTCGAGGCCGAGAGTCCTGCGACTCTTGCCACTTGCTCCATTACAGAGTTGGGATTTGTGCGAGTCCTGGCAGAGGCGCAAGCCTATGGCGTGACCGTCGCGCAGGCACGGTCGCTGTTGCTGCGACTGAAACGAGTTGGCTCTTCGCGATTTACCTTCATTGTGGATCAGCACGATGTTTCGCATCTTCCGAGTTGGGTCAAGACGCCGAAGCGAATCACGGACGGACATCTCAGTCGGCTGGCCAGCGCCAATGACGGAGTTCTCGCAACCCTGGATGGAAGCATCCCGGGATCGCTTGTCATTCCTAAGAAAGCAAGTTGATTTTGCGTGATGGCGATCCGAAAATGGTCTTAAACGAACCGCAAACCATCCCGCGCAATCTGCAACGGTAAAACGTGTCCGCCGGCTTCGCCGATTGCGTTGGCGACACGGCTGGCTTCGCCTTTCTCGACCAGAAAAATCACGCAGCCACCACCACCCGCACCGCAGACTTTCGCCGCCAATCCGCCATGTCGCAGTGACGCCACTATTAGCTTGTCAATCAACGGAGTCGTAATCCGAGGAGCGTTCGTCCGCCTCAGTTTCCACTCCATGCGCAGTAGACGAGCAACTTCATCCCACTCCGCTTTCAGCAACGCCTGATGCATCGCCCGAGCGATTTCCGCAATGTGCTCGAAGTTGCGGAAGACGCGCTTGTCGCCGTTGATATGCGCTTGGAAGACTTCCCAATTGTTAATGCCGGATTGGCGCGGCGCTCCGGTGTAAGCCAACACAAAGCGCGACTCCATTTCTTCGATTGGAACCGGCACCGCTTCGCGATGAATGCCGTCGGCATCCAAATGTAAAGCGCTCACTCCGCCATAGAGCGCAGGATAATAATCCTGGCATCCCGTGGGCACCTTGATAATCTGTGCTTCGATATTTTGCGCAATCACGCGCATCTGCTCCAGTGTGAGATGCCGGCTGGTAAATCGCGCTAAGGCTGCCGTCGCTGCAATCATCAGAGCCGACGACCCCGAGATCCCGGCGCCCGCCGGCGATTCTGAATCAGTTTCAATGAGAAACCCTTCCTTGGGCGCGAAAAACTGGACCAGATGCGCCGCCAACGGCAGACGAAACTTCTTCGCCCTCTGAAGCTCGCTTAGACTGGTAAACGATTCTTCACGCTTCGTGTCCAGAGAGCGCACATGAATTTGTTTGCCTTTCAGCGGGGTGATTCGGCAAGTCGTAAGAATATTGAGCGCAAAGTTTAAGGTCAGTGCGCCGGGATGAAATAAATAGAGCGGCCAAAGGTCCATCGTCCCGCCCGCCAAATCGGCACGGCAAGGCGCCTGTGCCACGATGGTTGGTTCGGGAAAGGAACTCGTGAGTTTAGGCATGAGAAATTCGGCGTCAGACTGTCTCCACGCCGAATCACGAATTATATGTCAAGGACGAACCAAAGATTGGTTCGAGAACAGCTGGCGGACGAAAGATTGGGCTTTACAGTCCCAGTTGAAACTACGTGGTCAGATTTAGCGCCTTGGTAATCGTGCCGCGCTCTTTCTGAATCTTCTCTTGCAACAGTGTGATGGCATAGATCAATTGCTCCGGACGCGGAGGACATCCCGGCACATAAATGTCGACGGGAATCACTTGATTCACACTCTGCACCAGCGCGTAGTTCTGAAACACGCCGCCAGAGGTCGCGCACGCGCCCATGGAAATCACCCATTTGGGCTCGGGCATCTGTTCCCAGAGGGTGCGAATCACGGGAGCCATCTTGTTCGACACACGTCCCGCAATAATCATCAGATCGGATTGCCTGGGCGATGGACGAAATACCTCGGCACCAAAGCGCGCAATATCAAAGCGCGACGCACCCATCGACATCATCTCAATCGCGCAACAGGCCAAGCCAAACGTCATCGGCCAGATCGAGCTCTTGCGCATCCAGTTGATGGCGCTATCCAGCGTGGTCAGAACCAACCCCTCCGGCGTGGGATTGCCGAAGTCCAAATTGTTGACCACCCGCTTGCCGTTTTCTACCGCGACATAAGGCCCGTAGTTCTCACTCATGATGTCTTAATCTTATCTCGGGTACCCCATCCTTGTCGCGTTCTTTGCGACAGGGTGGTAGTGGTCCACAAACGAGAATCCTAGCTACACTGTTCTGTGACCTATCCCGACGAACTCTGGATGGAAGAAGCTCTGCGCTGCGCCCAGCGCGCCTTGGCCGCAGGCGAAGTCCCTGTGGGTGCAGTCGTAGTGCTCGCCGGCCGGATCATAGGACGCGGCTGGAACCGCAACCTCACCGACTCCGATCCGAGCGCTCATGCAGAAATCGTCGCTCTGCGCGAGGCCGGATCAGCGGTGGGCAATCATCGCCTCGAAGGCTCTCAACTTTTTGTCACCATGGAGCCGTGCGCGATGTGTGCAGGTGCTCTGATCCATGCCCGCATTCAGCGCCTGGTCTATGGCGCGGACGATCCCAAAGCCGGCGCGGTCCGCTCCGCCCTAACGGTACTGAACCATCCCAAACTGAACCATCAAATGGAAGTCACAGCAGGCGTTCTAGCTGGACGCTGCGCCGAGATCGTGCAAACGTTTTTTCGCGCCAAGCGCTAGCTACTTACAGCGATCGCAGAAAGTTCAAAATGTCCTGTTGCTGAGTCGGCGTTAGGCCATTAAACCGGGTGACGACTTGGTTCGCTTCGGAACTGCACGCCCCAGATTTGGCGTTTTGCTGGCCAGTCTGGCGCGAACTCTTGGCGCAATCGGCATGATCGGCAATCGCGTTGAGCAGGTCGGTCTCCCGTCCATCATGCATGAAGAACAAGCGCTGGCCTAACCCCCACAAAGGAGCGGTACGAAATTGGTCGGGGCCGGCTTGCCCTTGGTAAATCCCATCCGCGAGCTGCGATCCCATGTGATGCAAAGCGAAGTCGGAGTATGGATGGTAGCTATAGTTCGACATGCCGGTATAAGGCGACGACCCAGTCGTCAGAGTCGGCGAATGGCATAGAGCGCATCCCGTCGATTGAAAAAGTTTGGCTCCGTTTTGCGCCGACTGGTTCGGCTGTGCTGGCGTCGGAGGAGCCGAGAGCCGAGCGAAGGCAGCGAAGTTCACCATACTCGACGACATTTCCGATGCCGTTCCTACCGCAGTGCCGAAGTTGCCGCTGTTGGGATTCTGATTGATAAGGTTCGTCGTATCCTCCGGCGAAGAATTGAATACGCAGCCCGCAACCGTGCTTCGTTCATTTGGGAAGAGTTCATTGGACACGCCCTGCTCAACGTTCAGAGCTTCACCGCTAAACATGAGCAAAGATTTGTTCTGCGCCTTCCAGCCGAAGCGGGTAATCGTGCCGTCGTTGCTGGAAGTGTTAAACGCGCCGTCAATGCCGAGCTTCGCCCGATCCGACTGAGTGGCCGCTAGATTTGCCTGCAAAACAGAATCAGGCGTTGCTTCCACTAATCCCAGCCCAAAGACAGCGGTGGGAATGCGAAAAACTACGTTGTTCTGTTCAAGTTGCTGAGCGAAATCCGGCTGGGCAACACTGCATCCTGGCGCGTCAGTGCGGCCCGTGATCGTGTAAAGACCGTGAACCTCGCCGTCGAGCGTTCCATTGGGATTCTTGATGAAACGCGCCGCTCGTACTGGACCAGTATTGGTGATGAACGACGGAACAGTATTGGTCGCGCCATCAAGGATGGCGAGCACAACCTGCGGATTGGGTACCGAATTTTGCGGACTGCTTAGCCCCGGGCTTGAGCCTCCATCGGCTGGCTGGGCATGGCACATGGTGCAACCGTTGCCACTAAAAGTCGGGCCCAGGCCAACGCCCGGTTCTCCCGGCAGCTTCCCGGAAACAGAGTATTGCGTGTCAAGCCTGAGCCGTGCCTGATTGAAAAAATTCTGCTCATTAGCGTCCAAGTAGGGGAAGTAACTCCCCGCACCCGGAAGTCCGCCCCGAGGACCGGGATCGCTTTGGGCATGAGCTCTGGCCGCGCTGAATCCGATAACTGCGAAACAAATAAGACCGAGAGGAATAACACTGCATCGCTTCATTGCATACCTCCGGACTGGGTAAGAGTCCTAGCTCTGAGCAAAACTGATAAGTGCTCGGTCGCTGCGGTCAAACGGCAAGCTATGGGGGTACTGCGCTCGACAACCACTCCGCAGACGGCACCTTCCTTCAAATGTTATCAGCACTCTATGCGGCTGAGAAGGAAATCATCAAGGTGTCACAAGTTCACCTTCTCGATTAGGCGGCTTCTCGCACAAAATCGATCCCGCAACCCGTAAGTCCGCGCTGGACGGCGATTTTCAAGGACAGAGCGCGCGCGAACGTATATAATTCGGAAGTCTTTTGAAGACCATAAAGACGCCAGCTATTCATCCGGACTACCCAGGAGACCCTGTGAAGCGCTCGATAAGATTTGCGTCAATTGTCTCAGCCCGACCTATCACGATCGCTCGCATCGCGTCATTCCTGGTCTTGGTTGTTGCGGCATCTCTGCTGAGCCAAACCGCGTCCGCCCAGACCGGATACACCGGAATCTTCGGCGGCGGCCCCTTCTACAAGAACGCCGCCAACAACATCACCGAGATTGAGAACTCCGGGTTTACTGAAGCCATCGTCTGGAGCGTCGAGGTGAACAGCGTTGGCGATTTGAATTTCAACGGCGAGTTTCCCTTGACCGCCAACGGAGTTTATGTCGGCAACCAGACTTATCCCGATTTTCCCGCGCAAATGGCGCAATTGAAACAAGGTACGGTGAAGCGGGTAACGTTCAGCGTCGGCTCCTCAAATTACGGAGACTGGGAAGACATCACCAATCTGATCGAGTCGCAGGGCACCGGCCCCACCAGCATCCTTTATAAAGACTTCGCCGCCCTGAAAGCCGCCATTCCAGCGCTCGACGCCATCGATTTCGACGATGAGAACAGTTTCAATTCGCCCACCACCATTCAGTTTGGCGTGATGCTCGGCCAGCTTGGTTATCACGTCATGCCCGACCCATTCGACAACAGCAGCTACTGGACCAACGTGGTCGCCCAAATCAATACCCAACTGCCCGGCACCGCGGATGGAGTGCATCTTCAGGCCTACGCGGGGGGCAGCGGGAATAATCCTTGCGAGGGATGGAACTTCGGCAGTGTCCCAGTATTCCCCGGCTTGTGGGATCAAGTCGACACCCCAGCCCAGGTTTATACCATCATGAGTGCATGGCACAGCCAGTGCGGCATTCTCGGTGGATTCATGTGGCTCTACGATGACTTCGTCGGCACCGGATTGGCCGCGCAGTACGCCGCAGCCATCAACAACGCCGTCAGTAGTAGCGGCTTCACGCTTTCCGGGCCGAGCAACCTGTACCTGAATCAAAGTTCGACCACCGGCGCCGTCATCACCATCACTGATTTCGGCGGCTTTACCGGCCAGGTGACGCTCACTCTGTCGGGCCTGCCGCAAGGAGTTCAGGGCGAGGTAAAAGGCACGGGCAATAAGCAGCAAATCGGATTCAAAGCCAGCCCCAACGCCGCCACAGGATTCTTTCCCATCACGGTGACCGGCACTTCTGGAACCATGCAGCAAAAGTTAACGATCACCCTAGCCGTGAGCGCAGCCGCCGCGACTAAGGGTGCCGGCACGCCAGTCGATCTGTCTTCCTACTTCAACCTCTACGGAATCTATACCGACGGCTCCGTCTACTCCACCGGAGGCCTGGACGGTCTAGGCAACTCCTACTCGGCCAATCTGCTTACCCCAGCGCGCGTGGGCGACAAAGTGCTATTCAACTTTGGCCCGGCCAATGAGCCCGACGCGGTCGCTTCCAGCGGCCAGTCGATTGCCTTGCCCGCCGGAAAGTTTGCCGATCTCGCGCTCTTCGCAACCGGCGTCGAGGGCGATCAAACCGGACAGACCGTCACCGTCAACTACACCGACGGAACCAGCACGAAATTCGTTCAAAGTTTCAGCGATTGGTACACTCCAGGAAACTTTCCCAACGAGTTTGAAGCTGTCGCCATGGCCTACAGGAATGAAGATAACGGCACCAAGGATAAGCGCATCTTCAATCTCTATGCCTATCGCTTCGCGCTGAATCCGGCTAAGACAGTGCAAAGCGTCACGCTCCCCGACAACGCGGACGTGATCGTACTAGCGGCAACGCTGGTCAAGTAAGCTGGCGCAAGAAAAAAGCTGACGGTGCCCCACCTTCGTCGCGTTTGTTGCGACTAAGGTGGGACCATAGAAGACTCCGCGCGACGAGGATTTTGACCTCGCATGACCAGAACAAGAGCCGACAGGACAAAACCCCGTTGAGCACCACCGGGGAAGCGTGGCGCTTCAGCGCCACGATAGAGCCCTTCTCTACCGGAGCCACGAATCTCTTGCCAATCCGCCTACCGCAATGGCAGACTGCTCTGCGAGGCGATCCTAGCTTCGTGAAGCCCAAAGGAATCCTGCATGTTCAGAATTGTCTTAGTAGTATTGCTCCTGGCCAGCACGTCGCTCTTCTCTCAGGACACTAAGAATACGCCGCAACCCATTGCGTCCGACCCTCTGAACGACGCTTCCCGACTTCTTCCGCAGGGACAGTTCGATGTCGCAATCCAGAAATACCAGCAGATCATCGCCGACAATCCTAAGTCGTCCGCGGCATATGCCGGTCTGACTCGGGTCTACTTGAAACAAGAGAACGTCCGCTTGGCCGACGAGACCATTACCAAAGGAGTCCAAGTGGCGGATGGTCCCTTCGTTCGCGTTGCCTTAGGTGAGGTCTATTTTCGCGAAGGCAAGATTTCCGATGCCGAGCGCGAGTGGGTGAATGTCATCAACTCGGGTCACATTATCGCCCGCGCTTACCTTGGCCTCGCGCGCATCAACGAGTCGTTGTCGTTCTATAAGAAAGCCAAAGACAAGCTGGACAAGGCTCATCAACTCGATCCCGACGATCCCGATATTCAGCGCTGGTGGGGCAGCACGTTGAGCCTCAGCGACCGCATCAAGAGCCTCGAAGAATATCTGGCCAGCGTGAACAACGATGACGAGAAAACTCGGAAGTCTATGCAGCAATATTTGGACTGCCTTAAGGCGCGACAGAAAAATCCGCACCAAAGCTGCAAGCTCGTTGGCAAGGTGACCGCGACCGAGACAAAACTGGTGCCGCTAACCAGCGATGCGCAGCACATGATCGGTATGGCCCTGAGCGTAACTGTTAATGGGGCAAAGTCAAAGCTACAGTTGGATACGGGCGCGAGCGGAATCCTCATCGATCGCATCATCGCCGCCAAAGCCGGCCTCACCAAGATTTCCGAGGCAAACATTCGAGGCATCGGCGATCAGGGAGACGCTGCGGGCTGGGTCGGGCTGGCCAATTCTGTCAAGATCGGTGACATGGAATTTCAGAATTGCCCGGTCAGGGTGGTCGATCGACGATCCGTGGTGGACGAAGATGGGCTGATTGGCAGCGACGTATTTAGCGCGTTCCTCGTCGACCTTGATTTCCCGGACCGAAAGTTCAAGTTGACGGAATTGCCCAAGCGCCCCGGCGAAACCGACCAGTCGCTCGCATTGAACACGAGGAAGCAAAATGGCGAGGGCGAGGATGAGGATGACGACAGCACGGATTCAAAGTCTG
>Ga0302320_10010470_pt1 | contig 19758 bp, 16 predicted proteins | sample Bog_T0_3_FD_202130 | JGI IMG/M metagenome (GOLD analysis project Ga0302320, IMG submission 202130) | Peat permafrost microbial communities from Stordalen Mire near Abisko, Sweden - Bog_T0_3 | ecosystem: Environmental > Terrestrial > Soil > Wetlands > Peat | place: Sweden: Abisko, Stordalen Mire... | reverse complement strand
TCGGATAGCCGTTGTGCTGGGTCGGCGTGAAAGTGTAATCGCCGAAATAGCCCGGATATTTCGACAGCGAATTCCAGTATTTGATCAGGCCTTCGCTTTCGGTGGATCCGCTTTCGGCGACGCCCTTGGCGATCAGCTCGATGGCATCGATGCCGCCCGCGATCCACCACAGCAGCGTATCGTTGACCGCGACGTTGGCCTTGATCAGGCGATCGACCAGATCCTGGCTCCTGGCCGGCAGCTTGCCGGCGCCGTCGTAGCTGCAGCTCTTGTAGCCGATGGCGTAGACCTTCTTCCAGTTGTCGGGCTTCTCGACCAGGCCGGCGAGTTCGCCCGAGGCCAGCGAAGGGTGACCGACAAAGGCCACGTCCCAGTTCATCGCGGCGCGGGTGTTGAACATCCGCGCTTCCATGCCGGTCGTCACGCTCCACACCACGATGACTTCGGCGCCGGCATTTTTGGCGCGCAGCATGTCGGGCGTCATGTCGGGCTGGGTGGCGTCGATATTGGCCTGATAGACCACTTCGGCGCCGTCCTTCTTGAACGCCGCCACCGATGCGCCCAGCGCAGTCACGCCGTAGCCGGTGGTGTCGCCGATCACGGCAACCTTCTTCGCCTTGATGATGTTGAGGCAATAGTTGCGCACCGCGTCGTCCCATTGGCTGTTCGACGGCGCGAGCCGGAACGCATTGGGAAATTTCGTGGTGTCGATCAGGCTTTCGACCACGCAGGGGTGGAGGTTGGCGATCTTGGCGCGTCCCATGATCGGGGTGGTGGCCAGCGCCTCGCCGGAATTGAACGGGCCCCAGATCGCATGCACCTTGGCCTGGCTGATCAATTCCTGGGTGGCGTTGACCGCCTTGGTCGGATCGCCCTGGGTATCGCGGGTGACAACCTCGAGCTTGCGGCCCTTGACGCCGCCGGCGGCGTTGATGGTATCGACCGCAAACACCACCCCGCGGTTGAAACCGATGGTCGGCGCCGAGCTCGGCCCGGTCATCGCGGCGAGGAAGCCGATCTTGATCGGCTCGGTCTGGGCAAGGGCGGGCTTCGGAAATGGCAGCGTCGCGGCGCCGACCGCACCCACACTGCCCAGCAAAACCCTGCGACGCGAAATGCTCATCTATGCCTCTCCCATGATCTTCTTCCGGCGCCCGTCATTGCCGCGGGCTGCTCTGGTTGTAACGATTTTCGCCCCGTCGGCGAAATCCGTTGCGGCGAATTTGAGCCTGATGTGGACGGCTTGTCCAGAGTTTCCGGCCAGCCGGCCGAATAATCCTGCCGAGACAGCCACACCCGCCCCATTTTGAATACATGGCAACGTGGGTCGTCGGAAGAGCCGTGCGTTCTGTTTCTTGCATCCGGCCGCGGTCTTCAACCCGGCTGAATGACGCGGAAGGCTTCATCCAGCAGATGCGGCGTGTGCTTTCCGGGCGAGAATTTGCAGGCGCGGTCGAAGTAATCCCTCAGCGCGGGCCGGAACGAGGGATGCGCCGCCCGATCGATGACAACCGCTGCCCGCTGTCTGGGAGACAGACCTCGCAGATCGGCAAGGCCGTTCTCGGTGACCACGATCTGCACGTCATGCTCGGTGTGATCGACATGGGTCACCATCGGGACGATGGACGAAATGGATCCGCCCTTGGCGGTCGAGGGCGTCATGAAGATCGAGAGAAAGGCGTTGCGGGCGAAATCGCCGGAACCGCCGATGCCGTTCATGATGCTGGTGCCGCGGATATGGGTCGAATTCACATTGCCGTAGATATCGGCCTCGATCATTCCATTCATCGCGATCACGCCGAGCCGCCGGATCACCTCGGGATGATTGGAGATTTCCTGCGGCCGCAGCACGATGCGGTCCCTGAGCGTGTCGAGTTCGCGGTTAAACAGCGCCGCCGCGTCGGAGCTGAGCGACAACGCGGTGGCAGAGGCGAACACCATCCGCCCGGAGCGGATCAGGTTGAACATGCCGTCCTGCAGCACCTCGGTATAGGCCGTGAGCCGGCTGAATGGACCGTCCTCCAGTCCCGCCATCACCGCGTTCGCGACATTGCCGACCCCGGACTGGATCGGCAGCAACTCGGCAGGAAGCCTGCCGCGCCGGACCTCGTGGGCGAGAAACTCCAGGATATGGCCCGCGATGGCCTTTGACGTCTCGTCCGGAGCAGCGAATGCCGTATTGCGGTCCGGCGCGTTGGTCTCGACGATCGCGATTACCTTGTTCGGGTCACAGCGAAACGTGGTCTCGCCGATCCTGTCGCCCGGCGCGAGAATCGGGATCGGCGTCCGATGCGGCGGCAGCCGGGTGCCGTAATAGATGTCGTGCATACCCAGCAGCGCGGGGTTCATCCACGAGTTCACCTCGAGAATGACGCGGTCGGCCTGGTCGAGCCAGGTCTTGTTGTTGCCGACGGAGGTCGACGGCACCAGACGGCCATCCGGCAGGATCGCGGTGACCTCGACCACAGCGACGTCCAGATGCCCGAGAAAACCAAACCAGACGAACTGCGCGACATGGCTGAGGTGGATATCGAGATAATCCATCGTGCCGGCATTGATGCGCGCGCGCGTAATCGGGTCGGACTGGTAGGGCAAGCGCAATTCGATGCCATCGACCTTGGCCAGCGCGCCATCCAGTTCGGGCGCGGTGGAGGCCCCTGTCCATACGCCGATCCGAAACGGATCTCCGCGCCCATGCGCAGCCTCGATACGGCGCGCCAGCGCCAGCGGAACGGCTTTTGGATATCCCGATCCGGTAAAGCCGCTCATGCCGACATTCGCACCGTGCGGCACCAGCGCTGCGGCTTCATCAGCCGACATGATCTCGGCGCGCAGCGCAGCCGACATGATTCGCGTATTGTCGCTCGTCATCGGACCCCCCTTGCAAGAGACGATTTTCTCGCTCGCTTCGCGCCTGCGAGGCAGAAAACGACGCTGACAAATACGTGGGTTCATTTAGCGCCGGCGGCTGCCGGGACACTTGACGGAAATCAAAACAATACACCGCCCGACTCGCTTCGCCGGTGCATGTCCGGGATTGGAGGACCGGCTACCGCGCCGGCGCGGTCCGAAGCGACCCCGCCCGCATGCGTCTCATGCAATCGTCCCGCACCATGGTCATGACTTCCCGGAAACGCCGCCGGCTGCTATCGTCCCCGCAAGAACAACAATAGCAGGGGAGGAAATCCGAATGACGTCGCCGATCGTGCGCGCCACCAGCCGCCGCCGTTTTCTGCAATACCTCGCCGGAAGCCCGATGTTGGCCTCCGGCGCGCTGTCGGCCTACGGCGCCGAAGCGCCGTCCAGACTGCCGGATCCGATGATCTGGGCGCCGGCGGGCAGCGACCTGATCGAGCGCCCGAAGGACGCGATCAATGTGTTCGACTTCGAGCCGGTAGCGCGCAAGAATACCCCGCCGGCGCATTTCGGCTATATGGCCTCCGGCCTCGACGACGAAGTCACGCTGCGCGCCAACCGCGAGGGATTTTCCAAATTCCAGCTGATGCCGCACCGGCTCAACGACGTCTCCAAGGTCGACACATCAGTCGAGCTGTTCGGCACCCGTTACGATTCCCCGATCTTCGTGTGCCCGACCGGCGGCAACCAGTTCTTTCACCCCGACGGCGAGCTCGCCGTCGCCAGGGCGGCGCGCGCCGGCAACCATCTGCAGGTGCTGTCGACGGCCTCGAACTTTTCAGTCGACGACGTCACCAAGGCGCGCGGGGCGCCGATCTGGTTCCAGCTCTATGCCTCGCCGCGCTGGGAAGTGGCACAGGCGCTGATCAAGCGCGCGGAGTCCGCCGGCTGTCCGGTGCTGATGGTGACGGTCGACCGCATCGCCGGCCGCAACCAGGAAACCCTGTTCCGGCTGACGCGCACCGATACCCGCGAGTGCTCCGGTTGCCACGATCGCGGCAGCTTCGCAGCGCGGTCGGTGCGCCGGCACAATTATGACGGCATCGATCTCAGCGGCATCACCGGCGGCGGCGAGGCCAACAATCTGTCCTGGGATACCGTCAAACGGATGCGCGACATCACGCGGATGAAGATCATGCTCAAGGGCGTGGTTACGGCAGAAGATGCCGACCTCGCGGCGCAAAACGGAATCGACGGAATTCTGGTTTCCAATCACGGTGGACGCGGCGAGGACAATGGCCGCTCCACCATCGACGCGCTGCCGGAGATCATCGCGGCGGTAAAGGGACGCATGCCCGTCATCGTCGACAGCGGATTCCGCCGCGGCACCGACGCCGTCAAGGCGCTGGCGATGGGCGCGCAAGCGGTCGGCATCGGCCGGCCCTATCTGTGGGGGCTCGGGGCCTTCGGCCAGGAAGGCGTCGAGCGGGTGCTGGAGATCGTGCGCACCGAAACCCGCGCGGCGATGCAGCAATGCGGCGCGCGTTCCGTGAAGGAGTTGAATACCAGCTTTGTGCGCCGGGCGACTTGACTCCGGGTCGGCGAAGCCCGCTCTTACGCTACGATCCGACGCAAACAAAAAAAGAAACGGATAGGGAGAATAGAAATGCCACGTCGTGCGTTGACAATCGTGGCGGCATTGGCCGCGCTGGCCACATCCACTTCGATCGCGATGGTCAAGGACGCGCCAAAACTCGACTACGAATTTTTCAAAAGCCGGGTCGAGCCGGTGTTTCTGACCAAGCGGGCCGACCACGCCCGCTGCTACGTCTGCCATGCCGAGAGCAACAACGCCTTCCACCTGGAACGGCTGTCGCCCGGCGCCCATGAGTGGACCGACGAACAATCGCGCCGCAACTTCGAGATGCTCTCGATCCTGGTCAATCCCGGCGATCCCGATACCAGCCGGCTGATGCTGCATCCGCTCGCCCCCGAAGGCGGCGGCGACGTCTATCACTCCGGCGGACGGCAGTTCGCCTCCAAGCACGATCCGGCCTGGCGCACGCTGGCCGCCTGGATCAACGGAGCGACGCTCGCTTCTGCGAAGAAGTAGCGGCGGAGCCCGGAAGGTCGGGGATGACGAGCGTGTTGATGCGCTTGGGCACCTCGCCGACCGGGATCACCGCGACAACCTTCATCGACTGGGTGTCGATCGCCGATACCGAGCGCAGGGCGGCGTTGGAAATGTAGACCGTCTTGCTGTCGGGCGTGAATGTGACCCAGTTGGCGACCGCCGAAATTGGTTCATGCCCCGGCAGCTTCAGCGACGGCAGCGTAACCTCGCCTGCAAGCGAGAGGTCCGCCAGCGAATAGACATAGACCGCGTTGTTGGGGATGCTGGTCACCCACAGCGTCTTGCCGTCAGGCGCAACGCCGATGCCGTGCGACGGCGAGGTCGAGCGATCGCCATCAGTCTCGAACGCGCTTTTGGCCGCCGGCAGCAGGATCCGCGCCACTTCCTTGCGCGCGGCGAAATCAATCACGGCAAATCCGTTGACGTCGGACAATTGGGCGAAGATCCGTTTGGTCGAGCCGTCGGCCGCTGCCTCGATCGCCATCGGACGAATGCCCTTGTCGAGCTTGACCTCCCAGGCCGGCTGCTCGGTGGTGAGATCGATGACGCTGACGATGCCGGTCCGGATCGAACCGGTGATGGCGAATTTGCTGTCGGGGGTCACATAGACGTTATGCAGCCGGCCGTTGACCGGCACGCTCTTGGTCCGCTCCAGGGTGGTGGGATCGATGATATCGAGCGCGCCGGGGTCGCGGGCGATGCCGACCACGATGCGGCCGTCTTTTGCCACTGCGATGTTATTGGGATGCGCGCTCAGCGCGACCTTCTTGAGCAGCTTGCCGGACTTGCGGTCGAATACATCGAGCGTCGAATCCAGCTCATCGCTGACATAGACCCTGGAACCATCAGGCGAAAAATTGATTCCGTGCGCGCCCTCGATGCCCTTGATCTGCTGCACCACCTTGTTGGTCGCGGGATCGATGACGTGGATGCTGTCGCCGGCGCTGTTGGTGATGTAGATGCGGGTCGTACCCGCAAGCGCCGGGAGCGGCGCGAGTACCAGCAAAACCGAGGCGTGGCGTAAAACGCGGAAGGCATTCATGGGCGTCGAGCTCCCGTTGATCCGATTTTCCTTCAAGCTACGCAGCAATTGGCCGGACGGCAAGCCGGGATCGGCCCAGGAGCCTTTTTTGCCGCGACGCAACGTGAATCCGGTGTGGATTTTGTGCAAGGGAGGCTATTGAATGGAAGCCAATCTTTGGACGCACGTTCCGGTTTTTTTCGCGGACGGCAGGCTGGGTCGTCGTTATGCTGAAAGTTATAGAACAAACGGCTGATTTCGCTGGTGAGGCGCGGTACTGTCCGCCGGCGCCGAGGCCGCAACCGCGCCCGCTCGGACCGATAGCCCTGATCCGTACGCTGAAACGCAACCCGCTCGAATGCTGGGCAATCCAGCATTTCGAACAACCGATCGTCGCCGGTGGGCTGCCGATCGGCCACGTCCTTCTGGTCCACGAACCCGGCGCCATCCGTCGGGTCCTGCTCGATAATGCCGCAAATTACCGCAAGGATCGGCTGCAACGCCGGGTGTTGTCGGCCGGATTGAGCGACGGCCTGCTCAGCGCGGAGGGCGAACAGTGGCGTCTGCAAAGACGAGTGATTGCCCCGATCTTCGCGCGCAAGACGGTGATGGATTTTACCCCGGCGATGATGGGAGCCGCAGAGGCCCTGGTCGACCGGTGGGCCGGCCTCGGGGATCATGCAACGATCGACGTCGCGGCCGAGATGGCGAGAGTCACGCTTGATGTCGTCGAGCGCACCATCTTCTCGGACGGATTTGGATCCGATGCCGAAGACATCCGCCTCGCGATGGCGACCTATTTCAACACCATCGGGAAGATCAGTCCGCTCGACATTCTCGGTGCGCCCGATTTCATCCCGCGGTTCAGCCGCCTCCGGGTACATTCGACGCTGAAATTCTTCGAAGCGGCGGTCGACAAAGTGATATCGGCCCGCCGCCAATTTCTGGCCGAGCAACCGGACCGGGCGCCCAACGATCTTCTGACCCACCTTCTGGAAGCGCGCGATGCCGACACCGACCATGGCATGAGCGAATCCGAGGTGCGGTCGAATATCCTCACCTTCATTGCGGCCGGTCACGAAACCACGGCGAACACGCTAAGCTGGGCCATGTTTCTGCTCTCCCAGTCCGAGGAATGGCGCGAACGGGTCGGGGTTGAAGTGGATCGCGAACTGGCAGACCCGGTCCCCGGCATCGCCGATCGCCTGGTTGAAACGCGCGCCGTCATTGAAGAGACCATCCGCCTTTATCCACCGATTGCGGCGATGAGCCGTGTCGCACTCGACGACGACGATTTGAGTGGCGAACGGGTCAGACGGGGTTCGCTGATCGTCATCTCGCCCTATGTGCTGCATCGGCATCGTTTGCTTTGGCAACGTCCCGATGCGTTCGATCCACGGCGGTTTCTCGCTCCCGCGCGGGCGACGATCGATCGATTTGCCTATCTTCCGTTTGGGGCCGGCCCGCGCAAATGCATCGGATCCACCTTCGCGCTTCAGGAGGCGACGCTGGTACTTGCCGCCATCATGAAGCGCTTCAGCTTTCAGCTGAAGCCCGCGCACGCGGTGTGGCCCACCTTGCGGGTGACATTGCGACCGGCAAACGGGCTGCCGATGATTATCAGTCGCAGACGATCGTGAATTGCGCGCTTCGGGCGACACATTCATCAAGCAGGCGCGCCGTGCTCGCTGTAAGGCAAAACAACTGTTTTTGACACGGACAGCCTGGCTGTCCTTTTTTCGTCAGGCTTTTTGCGCGCCGCTGCGGGATCGCCGACAGAGTCTGCGATGGCGGATGTCCAAAAAATTGACATCATCCGGCGATATTTGCTGCTTTATTGGAGGTGTCATCATGCGCCGCCCTGCTTTTCCCGATCTTTTGCTGGTGTTCGGAGTTTTGCTTTTTCCCCAAATTTCGGTCGCTCAGGCCGCCGCCGCGGAAAGCCGCGTCGCGCTGGTCGTCGGCCAGTCGGCCTATCGCGCGGTGCCGGCGCTTCCCAACGCCGCCAATGACGCCAGGCGCATGTCCGAGTTGCTCGGCAATGCCGGCTTCGACGTCACCGCGGCTCCCGATTTGTCGCAGAACGATATGCGTCAGGCCATCAGCGACTTCGCCGCCAAGGTCGCCGCCAGCGGGCCCGACACGGTCGCGCTGGTGTTCTATGCCGGCCACGGATTGCAGATCGACGGCGAGAACTATCTGGTCCCGGTCGATGTCGATCCGAAACGCGAAGCCGATATTCCGCTGCAGGCGGTCCGGCTCAACGATCTCATGAACACGCTGGGGGCGTTGCCGACCCGGATGCGCATCTTCATGCTCGACGCCTGCCGCAACAACCCGTTCCCGGCCCTGAACCAGACCGCGGGCCGCGGCCTTGCGATCGTCGATACCAAAGCCGGCGCGACCGGCTCGTTCGTTTCCTATTCGACCTCGCCCGGCGCCGAAGCGGAGGATGGCAATGGCGACGACAGCCCTTACACGACGGCCGTGCTCTCGGTGGCAAAGGTGCCCAATCTGCCGATCGAAGAGGCCTTCAAGCGGGTCCGTGTCGCGGTCAACCAGGCGACCGAGGGCCGCCAGATCCCATGGGAAAGCTCATCGCTGACATCCGACTTCAAATTCTTTGCCAATGACACCGGCCAACAAGCGGCGGCGCCGAAGCCGACGTCAACCGCAACGCGCAGCATCGACGACTGGCGCAGGGACTTGAAGGGCAAGGAGCCGCAAGTCGCCTACGATCTGGTGATTGCCGATGACACGGTCCCGGCCTATGAGGCCTTTGTCGCGCTGTTCGACCAGCCGCCATTCAGGGCACGCGTGCGTTCACTGCTCGACCGCCGGCGCGAAATGCTGGCCTGGAATACCGCGGTTACGACCAACACCGGGGCGTCGTTCACAGCCTTCCTCGCGAACTATGCCAACAGCGATCTGGCCGCCACCGCGCGCAGGCTGGAGGAGCGTGTCCGCAACCGTTCGCTCGAGGCCAACGCCCTGGCCGCAGGCGGCGCCGGCGCGCCCGTTCCGACCATCGCGAGCCCGGCGGCAGGCAATGCGCCGGCGACGCAGCCGACCAATGTCACGCTGGCGCCGACCTGCCCCTGCAGCGGCCCGTCAACCCCACCGCTGAAGCGGAAAGTGGATAACCCGCCGCCGACCAAGCGGGCGGACGCTCCGAAGCGCAAACCCCGCGGCGATGATGTCGTTGAACGCGGTCCGCCCGGCCCGCCGCCGGATTACGGCCCCGGGCCTGGGCCGGGCATCGGGATAGGCATCGGTATCGGCGGTTTTGGCGGCGGCGGTTTCGGTGGCGGCGGACGTGAAGGCGGTGGCGGCGGCTATCGGCGATAGCGGCGACTTCTCCACTAACCTTTTCGGACTTGGCACGGCCGCGTCCGGCAAGTTACGGCCGCAGCATCGGATGATCGTTCAGCACCTCTGCCCTCATCGTTTCAGCCTGAATGGCGCGAAAAAGAATCCGCGCCGTCTTCAGGTCCTTGGCCGTCATGCAAAGTTCAACGATCTGGCGCACCGAGGCATCGCGCAGCAGGCCATCGGAAATCTTGATGGCGATTTCCATCGCGGTCTTGGCGGCGCGTTCGTAGCGGTCGCTTTCGTATTTGGTCTGCTTGCTGTCCGGATGGCCTCTCAAGGCCGCCACTTTCCCGGCACTATCGGCGGCGGAGCGGCAGATTTCGCGAATCCTGTGCGCCGCCTCGATATCGCCGATCGGCCACTGGATCTCCTCGTCCCAGATGTCCTTGCGCTTGCTGCTGGTGAACCATCGCATCGGCACGCCCTTGAAAGACGCAAGCATAGATCGCCATCGCGCAATTTCAACAAACAATCCGGCGGCGAGTCGCTCGCATCGCGGCTAGCGCTCTACCACCGTTTCGATCCAGGCCGACAATGCATCCAGTATCTCGCCCATGACCTCGCGATCGTTTCGTCCCGTGCGCGCCGCGACGTGGAAAAAATGATCGGCCGCCTCGACCGGATGCAGCAACGCCAGCGAGCCGAGGCGTTTCACCACGGGTTCGATGAGCTGCGGCTCCGCCAGCTTGTCGCGGGTGCCCTGCACGAACAACATCGGGATCTCAATGTCGGAAAGGTGCTTCGCCCTGATGTCCGATGGCTTGCCGGCCGGATGCAGCGGAAAGCCCAGGAATGCGAGGCGCTTCACGCCGGCCAGCGGCGCGATCGCCTGCGCCTGCGAGGTCATGCGGCCACCGAACGATTTGCCGCCGGCAACGAGAAAGAGTCCCTGGCAGCATCGCGCGGCTTCCTTAACCGCAGCGCGCACCGCGGCGTAAGCGATCGGCGGCGGATCCGGCCGCTTGCTGGCTTTTTCCATATAGGGAAACTGGTAGCGTAATGTCGCGATATCGCGGTCGCAAAGCCCGGTCGCGACCGTCTCCATGAATGGATGGGTCATCCCGGCGCCGGCGCCATGGGCAAATACAAAGCACGCCCGCGCCCGCGGCGGATGCAGCAGCAGCGCCGAGACCGCGTTCGAGCTCCCGACCTCGATTTTCAGGTCTTGCGCGTGGACGTCTCTCATTTCGCTTACTTCCAGGCGCAAAGCCGTTGTCACCGCTCCCGCGCGGAAATGCTGCAGCCTACTTGCCGGTATACTTCAATATCCATAGCCCCTGGTTTTTGTGGGTGACATAGATAAACCCCCTGATATCGACCAGCACGTCCTCGCTTTGCGCGACCAGTTTACCCTTCGGAAACACGCCGTAGCGATGCGTCGGATCGGGCGGCAGAAAATATCCGACTTCGCGCGGCGCGGTCGGCGTGCTGGTGTCGTAGATCCGCAAACCGGCATTGAAGTAGGTGAGATAGACCAGATTGCCCTGGGGCTGCACCAACGGATTGTGCAGCAGCGTGTTCTGGTTATGCGGCCCAAATCTTCCGCCGCGGTCGCAGAAGCTCTTGATCGGCCAGTCGGCAGGCGGCAGCGGCAATGGAAACATCGCCATCAGCCGTGGCCTGGCGGGATCGGCGATATCGACGATCGACGCCTGCTGCAGCGGCTCCTTGCAATCCTCCTGGATCGCCTCGGAGTTGATGAAGGCAAGCCCCCTCTCCGGCACCGGAATCACCGTATGCACGCCGATGCTCGCGGCGAACGGCGGCGACATCGAAAGCTGCCCGATCTTCTTCGGATGCGCCACATCGGAGATGTCGAGAATGATCATGCCGGCGCCGCCATAGGGCAGATACGACGTATTACCGACGATGAACGCAGGTCCATGCAGCATGGTGCCGGGAGGTGCGGCCGGTGTTTCGCCGTCCTTCTGCCCGGGAACCCACCACCGGCCGGCTTCGACCGGATGCGCCGGGTCGCTGATGTCGACGATCACATAGATGTTGCCCTTGTATCCCGGCATGCTCGCGGACAGGTGCATGTACTTGCCGCCCTGATAGCCATTGCGGTGCGTGCCGAGCGCGCCGGTCTTGTACTGGCCGAGCCTTTGCGGATTGAGCGGATCCTTGAGATCCCAGATCAGGACGCCTTCGTCGAACGGCTTGTCCGGATCGCCGCCCCAGCCGGGGGAGATTTTGGCCAGCGCCGTGATCATCTTGCCATCGGCAATTTCCATCTGATCGGTCGCGGTGTTGTCCGGCCCCTGGATCTCCTTGACCACTTTCGGGTCGGCCGGGTCGGTGACGTCGACGATCTGCCAACCCTCGTTCCACAGCATGCCGACGTAGAGGTACCAGCGCTCGCCGACCTTCTGGATCGACATCTTGAAGCCGGGCTTGTCGTTGAGATTGCTGTAGCCGACGGCTGCGACCTTGTCGCTGACCGCGCCGGGCGGAATCGGGTCGGCTTGTGCCGGCAATGCCGGCAGCCCGGAAAGCAAAGCAATGGCCATTAAAGCCGTCAGACATACCGGTCTCATGAGGCGCCCTCCCATCGGTCTTGTTGTTGGCGCGCAACGTCCTACGATTTACACCCCGTCGCAATCGCCATGGAATCATAGGAGTGCTGCGTGAATCGCGCGTGCTATCTTCCGCGCAGACGCCACATGGCATAAGAGCAGCAGCAAATTTTTTCCAGCCTCGTGTGCCCATGATTCGTCTCGACAATGTCAGCAAGCAGATCGGCCATCAGATCCTCTTCATCGAGGCCTCCGCGGCGCTCCAGAAGGGCGAAAAGGTCGGTCTCGTCGGCCCCAACGGGGCCGGCAAGACCACCCTGTTCCGGATGATCACGGGCGAGGAGTCCCCCGACGAGGGCCAGGTGGCGGTCGATCGCGGCGTCACCATCGGCTATTTCAGCCAGGACGTCGGCGAGATGTCGGGCCGCAGCGCCGTGTCCGAGGTGATGGACGGCGCCGGCCCGGTCAGCGCGGTGGCAAGCGAGTTGAAGGCGCTCGAGGCCGCCATGGGAGATCCCGACCGGGCGGACCAGATGGAGGAGATCATCGCGCGCTATGGCGAGGTGCAGGCGCGCTTCGAGGAGCTTGACGGCTACGCGCTGGAAGGCCGGGCGCGCGAAGTGCTCGCCGGCCTCAGTTTCAGCCAGGAGATGATGGACGGCGACGTCGGCGCGCTGTCGGGCGGCTGGAAGATGCGGGTGGCGCTGGCCCGTATCCTGCTGATGCGCCCCGACGCCATGCTGCTGGACGAACCGAGCAACCATCTCGACCTCGAGAGCCTGATCTGGCTGGAGCAATTCCTGAAAGGCTATGAGGGCGCGCTGCTGATGACCTCGCACGACCGCGAGTTCATGAACCGGATCGTCACCAAGGTGGTCGAGATCGATGGTGGGGCGCTGACCACCTATTCGGGCAATTACGAGTTCTACGAGGCGCAGCGCGCGCTGAACGAAAAGCAGCAGCAGGCGCAGTTCGAACGGCAGCAGGCGATGCTCGCCAAGGAGATCAAGTTCATCGAGCGCTTCAAGGCGCGCGCCTCGCACGCCGCCCAGGTGCAGAGCCGGGTCAAGAAGCTGGACAAGATCGAACGCGTCGAGCCGCCCAAGCGCCGCCAAACCGTGTCGTTCGATTTCCCGCCGGCGCCCCGCTCCGGCGAGGACGTCGTCAGCCTGAAGAACGTGCACAAGGGCTATGGCACGAGGCACATCTATCAGGGGCTCGACTTCATGGTGAACCGCAGGGAGCGCTGGTGCGTCATGGGCGTCAACGGCGCCGGCAAATCGACGCTTTTGAAGCTGGTGGCGGGCTCGACCGAGCCGGACGACGGCACGGTGACGCTGGGGGGCAGCGTCAAGATGGGCTACTTCGCCCAGCACGCGATGGACCTGCTGGAGGGCGAGCGCACGGTATTCGAGACGCTGGAGGACACGTTCCCGCAGGCCGGCCAGGGCTCGCTGCGCGCGCTGGCCGGCTGCTTCGGCTTCTCCGGCGACGACGTCGAGAAGCGATGCCGGGTGCTGTCGGGCGGTGAGAAAGCGCGGCTGGTGATGGCGATGATGCTGTTCGACCCGCCGAACCTCCTGGTACTCGACGAACCTACCAACCATCTGGACATCGCGACCAAGCAGATGCTGATCGCCGCACTGTCGCAATACGAGGGCACGATGCTGTTCGTTTCGCACGACCGCCACTTCCTGGCCGCGCTGTCCAACCGCGTGCTGGAACTGACGCCCGAGGGTATCCACCAGTATGGCGGCGGCTACACCGAATATGTCGCCCGGACCGGCCAGGAGGCGCCGGGCCTGCGCAGCTGAGGTTGTTCGGACAGAATTCCTCCGCTACCCTCTCCGACAACGCATAAAGAAAAGTCTGCTTTCAAGGGGGAGGATGGCCATGGCCGGGAGTTCGTTCGCGCGAATCATTGCGGCTGCAACGGCGGCACTGCTGTTGACGCCGATCGCATCGGTCGAAGTGGCTGTTGCGGAGCCTGTCGAAATCACCGTGCTGACGTCGGTGGCGCTGAATTCGGCGCTCGATGAACTCGCCCCGCAATACGAGCGCGCGAGCGGAAACAGACTCAAGATCGGCTACAGCCTGATCGCCGATATCAAGAAGCGCGTTCTCGCCGGCGAAACCGCCGACGTCGTCATGCTGTCGCGACCGGCGATGGAGGATCTCGACAAGCAGGACAAGTTCGTCCCCGGCAGCATCGTCAATGTCGCGGGCACCCCGGTCGCCGTGGCCGTCAAGGCAGGCGCGCCGAAACCGGACATCAGCACGACCGATGCGCTGAAGCGTTCGCTGCTCGCCGCCAAATCCATCGTCTATGCCGACCCCGCCAAGGGCGGCGCCAGCGGCGTCTATTTCGCCAAGGTCATCGACCGGCTCGGAATCACCGAGGAAATCAGGTCGAAAACGATCCTGGTGCCGGGCGCCCAGGCCGCCGACGTCGTCGCCAAGGGAGACGCCGAGATCGGCGTCGGCCAGGCCTCGGAGATCGTGCCGGTGGCGGGCGCGCAACTGGTGGGACCGCTGCCGGGCGATCTCGGCAGCGTGACCCAATTCACCGCCGCCATCGGCGCCGGCAGCAAGGCAACCGGCGCGGCGAAATCGCTGATCCAGTTCCTGACGGGGCCAACGGCCGGTCCGGTGTTCAAATCGAAGGGCCTCGATCCGGGATAGCTCGAATCACCGGCGCGCCCGATAGAGGCTCTGCTCAGCCTGCCTTGCTTCGTTGCTTCAGTCCAAACCGGCGCGCCGGAAGCCTTCCAGATAGTGCAGCCGTTCGGCAGCGAGCTTGATCGGCATATCGCTTGCCAGCCAGGCCAGCGAGATGTTGGGCTGGACGCGGCGCAGCTCCCGTAATGCCAGCCTGGCGACCTCGGCCTGTCCGGACATGCCGGCGGCGGCCGTCAACACCCGGTGGGCGCCGACGAAATCGCCGCGCTGCCGGAGGCCTTCACGCGACAGACGCATCGCCTCGTCGTAGTTACGCCCGACGAACTGGGCGTAGGCGGTGATACCGCAATAGATCGCCGAGAAGGGATCGCGCGGACTCAGTCGCAGCGCACGGCGCGCGGCCAGATCGCCTTCTTCCCACCGGCCGCAATAGGACAGCGTCAGGCCGTAGTAGCCTTGCGCCAGCGAGAAGTTCGGGTTGAGGCGCAGCGCCTGTTCGAACTCGGCCAACGAGTCGTCGAAGCGACGCTTGAACAAATGGACGCTGGCCAAAGCCAGATGCGCCCACGGATCCTCGCTGTCGGCGCGGGTCGCTGCGTGAGCCGCGCGCTCGGCGATGGTTACGGCATCGACATCAGCCCAACCCATGTGGGCGCAGAACGTATGGCTTGTGGCGAGGACGCCGAGCGCCTGGCCATAGCCCGGATCGATGGCGATCGCCTTCTCGAGCAGCGCCTGCGCGACCACATTGTCCTGCCGCGTCACTCGCCAGTAATGCGATAGCGCCCGCATCACCAGATCCCAGGCGTCCAGGCTGTCGGGCGGCTTGCGCCTGGCGCGAAAATTCTCCGCGGCATAGATCTGCGGCTCGATCGCCGCGACGATGGCCTCGGTGATTTCATCCTGCACCGCGAACACGTCGGCGAGACCGCGGTCGTAGCGCTCCGCCCAGATGTGGCTGCCGGTAGCCACGTCGTTGAGCTGCACGGTGATGCGGACACGATCGCCGCCCCTGCGCACGCTGCCCTCGACCACATAACCGACGCCGAGTTCCTCGGCAATCTGCTTCATGTGGACGGCCTTGCCCTTGTAGGTGAAGGAAGAATTGCGCGCGATCACGAAGAACCAGCGCAGCTTCGACAACGCGGTAATGATGTCCTCGCTGATGCCGTCGGAGAAGTACTCCTGCTCCGGCTCGCCGCTCATGTTGGTAAAGGGCAGCACCGCGATGGCGGGGCGGTCGGGCAGCGGCAAGGCGAAGCGCTGTTCATGGCGGATATCATCCGGCCGCGAAGCAACGGCGTAGGCCGGCTCGACCGCGCCCGGTTGCATGCTGACGCTTCCGACGAAGCGGAAGCCCTTCCGCGGGATGGTGCGGATCAGCTTCTGATCCTCGCCGCTGTCGCCCACCGCCTTTCGGGCGGCGTTGATCCGGCTGGTGAGCGTCGAATCAGACACGATCCTGCCGCCCCAGACCGAAGCGATGAGATCATCCTTGCTGACGACGCGATCGCGGTTTTGCACCAGGTGAACCATCAGGTCGAACACCTGCGGCTCGACTGCGATCAGCCGCGATTTGTGGCTGAGCTCGCGCCGGTCGGTGTCGAGCGTGTGATCCGCGAAGATGAATTGCATGTCATTACCAGACGCCTTCTCAAGGAATAATCAAGTCTATCTCAAGGACAAATCAAGCGCACGGCAAAGTCTTTTGGTCCCGCTGCGGTCACCCTCCATGCAATACACCCGCGGTCTATCCGATCGCCATTGCTGGAGGAAACCATGACCCAGACCCAGATCATCGGCCGGGACGCGAAGGGAAATCCGATCGGCCGGCTCGTCGCGATGCTTTACGGGCTTGTTGCCTATCTCGTGTTCTTCGTCACTTTCCTCTATGCCATCGGCTTCGTTTCGAACCTTATGGTACCCAAGACGATCGACACCGGCCCGGCGGGGCCGACGACCGAGGCCATCATCGTCGACATCTTGCTGATGTCGCTGTTCGCCGTTCAGCACAGCGTAATGGCGCGCAGCCAATTCAAGCAATGGTGGACCCGGTATGTGCCAAAATCCATCGAGCGCAGCACCTATGTGTTGTTCGCCAGCCTCGCGCTGGTGTTGCTGTTCTGGCAGTGGCGGTCGATCCCGGCGGTAGTCTGGCAGGTTGACGATCCGTTGGCCGGAAAAGCGCTCCTGGGCCTGTCGTTCGCCGGTTGGCTGATCGTGTTGACGAGCACCTTCCTGATCAACCATTTCGAACTGTTCGGGCTGCACCAGGTCGCCAACAACCTTGCCGGCCGCCCGATGCCGGCGCCGCGTTTCCGCGCACCCCTCTACTACAAGTTCGTGCGGCACCCGATCTATCTCGGCTTCATCATTGCGTTCTGGTCGACCGCAACGATGACCGTCGGTCATCTCCTGTTCGCGGCGGTCACCACCGCATACATCATCGTTGGCATCATGCTGGAAGAACACGACCTGGTCGCTCTCTTCGGCGACGACTATCGCCGCTACAAGGAGCGCGTGTCGATGCTGGTGCCCTGGCGCAAGTCGGCCTGAACGCCGCGGGGTGACCTCGGTAGCGTGACCGTCATTCCGGGGCGATGCGAAGCATCGAACCCGGAATCTCGAGATTCCCCGATGCGCAATTGCGCATCTGAGGTTCACGCTTCGCGTGCCCCGGAATGACAGAGTCTACGCCGGCGGCACGATCTTTCCCGGATTGAAAATATTCTGCGGATCGAGCGCCGCCTTCACCGCGCGCATGGCGTCCATCGCCTCGGGGCCGAGTTCGGCCTCGAGGTATTTCTGCTTGCCCTGGCCGATGCCGTGTTCGCCGGTGCAGGTGCCGCCCATCGCCTGCGCCCGCTCCACCAGCCGATGCATGAAATCCTCGCCGCGCGCCATTTCGACGTGGTCGTCGGCGTCGCACAGCAGCGAACAGTGGAAATTGCCGTCGCCGACATGGCCGACGATCGGCGCCCGCAGATTGAGGCGCTTGAGGTCCGCTTCGGTCTCACTGACGCAATCGGCGAGGCGAGAAATCGGCACGCAGACGTCGGTCGCCACCACGCCGGCGCCGGGGCGCAGCGCCTTCACCGCCCAGTAGGCGTCGTGCCGCGCCTGCCACAGTTTGGTGCGGTCCTCGGGCCTTGTGGTCCAGGTGAAATCGCCGCCGCCGCATTCCCGCGCGATCTCGCTGAAATTCTTCGACTGCTCCGCGACCTCGTTCTCGCTGCCATGGAATTCGAGCAGCAAGAGCGGCGTCTCCGGCAGTGACAGTTTTGAATAGGAATTGCAGGCGCGCACCTGCTCGGCATCGAGCAGCTCGATACGCGCGACCGGGATCCCGGTCTGGATCGCCATGATGGTGGCCTGGCAGGCGCCGCGCACGCTCTCGAACGAACAGGCCGCAGCCGCAATGGTCTCGGGAATGCCGCGCAGCTTGATCGTCAGTTCGCAGATGATGCCGAGCGTGCCCTCGGCGCCGACGAACAGATGCGTCAGGTCGTAGCCGGCCGATGATTTTTTCGCCCTTGTGCCGGTGGTGATGATCTCGCCGTCGCCGCGAACCACCTTCAGCGCCAGCACGTTGTCGCGCATGGTGCCATAGCGCACCGCGTTGGTGCCGGAGGCGCGGGTCGAGGCCATGCCGCCGAGCGAGGCGTCGGCGCCGGGATCGATCGGAAAGAACACGCCCTGGTCGCGCAGATACTCGTTCAGCGCCTTGCGGGTGACGCCGGGCTGGATCACGCAATCGAGATCGTCGGCGTGGACTTCCAGCACCTTGTTCATGTCGCGTAGGTCGATGCAGACGCCGCCCGCAGGCGCGTTGACCTGCCCCTCCAGCGAGGTGCCGGTCCCGAACGCGATCACGGGAACGCCATGTTTGGCACAAATCCGCACCGCGTCCTGGATGTCGGCGGTCTCCTGCGCCATCACCACCGCGTCCGGCGGCTGCGATGCCAGCCAGGTCGTGGTATGGGCGTGTTGTTCGCGCACCGCCTGCGAAGTGATCAGCCGGTTGCCGAACCGCGCCGCGAGCGCTGCGATGGCGCCGGCCAGCGCCTGCGGTTCCGGACGCTTCAAAGTGTTGGTGATGGTGATGCCCAAACGATATCCTCCCGGCTCGAGGCCGACCCTTACCAAGGATACAGGGGGGGTCAAGGGATCATGACCCAGCAAACGGGAATGGCTGATGACGAATGCCGCCGAAGGCGAGGATGGGCTGCACCGCCCCGCGCCGTTTCTCGCGTCGATCATGCAGATCGAGCCGCAATGGATCGACTATAACGGCCATCTCAACATGGCCTACTACAATGTGATGTTCGACCGCGCCATCGACGAATTATGGCTCCAGTTCGGGATCGGGCCCGGCTACATGAAGACGCGAAACGGATCGACCTTCACCGCCGAATGCCATGTGCGCTATTTGCGCGAGATTCATCTCGGCGATCCCGTCCAGGTTTCGATCCTGCTGGTCGCTGCCGACGAGAAGCGGCTGCACACGTTCGAGGAATTGCGCCACGCCACCGAAGGCTGGCTGTCGGCGACATCGGAGAATATGACCATTCACATCGACATGGCCGCGCGCAAGACCGCGCCGTTTCCGTCCGATATCCGCGCCCGCATCAAGGCGGTCGCAGACGCCCACATCGTCATCCCTCGCCCCGAGGGCATCGGCCGGAAAATATCGATGCCCGCGAAATAGCGAAGGGGTCTCAGACCTGGGTGCGTCCGCGCGCCAGACCAACCACGGCCGAAACCAGGAACAGCACGACCGCGATGAAGAAGATGATCTTGGCGATCTCGATCGAGGCGCCGGCGACGCCGCCAAAACCCAGAATGCCCGCAAACAACGCGATGATCAGAAACGTAACAACCCATCCCAGCATGGTCATAACCTCTGTTTTCGATGCTGGCGCGACCCTAACGCCGCGCCCGGATTGCTAAAATAATCCGGATTCGGAACAAAGGTTCCGGCTCGGCCGGGGCCGGCAAACCGCGAAAAAATGCCGCCTGCCGGGAACAAATCCGGCGCCGGGTGGCATAAAGCAGGCCCCGCGCACTGTGGGATAACTCCTGTAAAGGAGGTGTCCGAGGCCCTATATGCCTTTCGATCCTGCTATGAAGGCTCCCCTTCACTGCCCCGCGGTGCCATCGTGGGGATAAGACGATTCGAA
>Ga0302320_10010469_pt1 | contig 19758 bp, 23 predicted proteins | sample Bog_T0_3_FD_202130 | JGI IMG/M metagenome (GOLD analysis project Ga0302320, IMG submission 202130) | Peat permafrost microbial communities from Stordalen Mire near Abisko, Sweden - Bog_T0_3 | ecosystem: Environmental > Terrestrial > Soil > Wetlands > Peat | place: Sweden: Abisko, Stordalen Mire... | reverse complement strand
CCGGGAGGGCCTTCTCAGATGGAGCGGCCGGGATTCGAATCACCCTTGTGTGCCACGAGCACGAATAGAAGCCTGTCGGCAACTATTCGCAGATACCGCTGGACAGGTGCGGCCTTTTTCATAGAAGAATGACAGCCAGTTTTGTGTTGTGCATTTCAGACTCAGGACACTAGGGAGCTATCCATCATGCAATCGGCAAAAAGAATGTCCGTTTTGAAGATGCCGGCACTGTTGCTGGCTGTTCTGTTCCTATCGGTCGTGTCTGTTGCGCAGAACCCGCTAGTGAATGTCGCGATTGACGCCTCGAAAACCGGCGCCCCGATCTCGAAATACATCTACGGGCAGTTTCTGGAGCACGGTGGAAACATCGTCAATGAGGGCGTATGGTCCGAGATGCTGGAGGACCGGAAGTTTTACAATCCGGTCACATCCAAACCGCCAGAGCAGCCCGCGGCTCATGGCGGTTGGCGCCGTCCCAAGCTGCGTTACTGGACGCCGGTTGGCGGCGACGAAGTCGTGACAATGGATATGACCGACCCGTACACGGGCGATCACACGCCACTCATCAAGCTCAGTGGCGCCGAGCCGCATGGAGTGCTGCAAACGGGTCTGGCGGTGCGAAAAAACAAAGTTTACATGGGCCGCATCGTGCTGGCCGGCAGTCCCGGCGCGGTCGTGAAGGTGACTCTGGCGTGGGGCAAGGAGGCAAGCGATCGTCAGACGGCTGTTTTTCGCGCCGTTGGGCCTGCATATCGGAAGTTCCCACTGAGCTTCCAGGCCAGAAGCGACAGCGAAGAGGCTCAACTGGAGATCGCCGGAACCGGCACTGGCTCCTTTCGCATCGGTGCTGTCTCGCTGATGCCGGCTGACAACATCGAGGGCTTCCGCGCCGAAGTGATCGCCGCTCTCAAACAGCTTCACTCCGGCGTCTATCGCTTTCCCGGCGGCAACTTCGTTTCCGCGTACGAATGGCGCAATGGTGTCGGCGAGATGGACAAACGCCCGCCGATCTACGATCCGGTCTGGCGCGCCGTGCAGCCGAACGATGTGGGCACCGATGAGTTTCTCACCCTCTGTCGCCTGCTCGGCGTCGATCCGTACATCACGGTCAATGCCGGCTTTGGCGATGCATGGTCTGCGCGCGAGTTGGTTGAATACACCAACGGCGCTGTCACTACGCCGATGGGAAAATGGCGCGCCGCCAACGGCCATCCGCAGCCGTATCACGTCAAGCTGTGGGGCATCGGCAATGAGCCTTGGGGCGACTACCAGATGGGCTCCATGGCGCTTCCACAATTCGAGTTGAAGCACAATTTCTTTGCTAAGGAAATGCGCAAGGTCGATCCCTCCATCAAGCTCATCGCAGGCGGCGCCATGCCCGACGTGATGGAGGGCGCGGACCAGGCCAGACGCATCAACGGCCAATATGTTCCCGACTATCTTTCCGCAGCCGACTGGACCGGTCAGATGCTGCTCAACTGCCTCGACAACATCGACATGGTGAGCGAGCATTACTACGCATCCGGCACCCAGCATACCGACATGAAGCTGCAGAAGAAGGTGCCCATTGATCCGCCCTTGTCGTTCATCGAGTGGCAGCGTGCCCCGGCCGTTCAGGTTCGCGCAAAGTACGAACACTACCAGGAGTACCTGAAGCGCATTCCGGGGCTCAAAGACAAGCCCGTTCCCATTGCTATCGACGAGTGGGCCTACTTCGGCGGCGTACCGAACTCGTTCAAAGTGGTCCCTGCCTACGCATGGGCCTTCCACGAGATGTTCCGCCATTCCGATATCTTCCAAATGGGCGCATTCACCTTCGCAACCGCGATGATGAGTTCCAACCGCACCGAAGCCACACTCAACCCCACTGGCATGCTGTTCAAGATGTACCGTGATCATTTCGGCGTCATCCCGGTCGAGGTCTCTGGCAACTCACCGCAACCCAAGCCTCTCTATCCAGCCGGCGGCGACCAGCCAGCAGTTAATCCCGGCAGCGATACTTATCCGCTAGATGTAAGCGCGGCGCTTAGTGAGGATCGCAAGACGCTTACGTTTGCCGTGCTCAATCCGTCGGACTCAAAGCAAAGCATGAAGCTGGCGGTTAACGGCGTAAAGCTGGCCAGCCACGGTACTCTCTGGCAGATGGCGCCCTCGTCCGTGGATGCAGTCGTCGCGGTCGGCAAAAAGCCGGAGGTCTCGGTTGAGGAATATGCGCTTGGACCGGTTCCCGATACGATTGAGGCGCCCCCGTTCAGTGTCAGCATCTATTCGTACCCGCTTCAGTAGTGAGTTTTGGCTCTGCATGAATGCGATAGCCAGCAGTTTTCAAGTGAGGACAGTGATGAAGAATGCGAAGTTATTTTGGGCGATGACGTTGGGAATGGCCGTTGCATCGAGTGCCATGCTCTCGGCTCAAGTGCAAACCATCGTTCCGCCGGTGATTCCAGGCGCGAAGCCCGTCACGGTCGAGCACATTAAAATCCACGGTGCGGCTTTGGAAGGCAATCTTGAAGGCGACGCCGTCGATCGCGACGTGATCGTCTTTCTGCCGCCCAGCTACGCCAAAGAGCCATTGCGCCGTTACCCCGTCGTCTACGCGCTGCATGGCTTCTCCATTGGCGCCGAGCAGTGGGCCCACGAGATTCATGTGCCGCAGACCATCGAAGGCGCACAAGAAATGATCGTCGTGCTGCCGGATTCGAAGACCATGTACAACGGTTCGATGTATTCGAGTTCAGTAACCACCGGCGATTTTGAAAACTACATCACCCACGATGTAGTCACCTTTATCGATGCGCATTACCGGACGATTCCGAATCGCGAGAGCCGTGGATTGGCTGGTCATTCGATGGGCGGCTACGGAGCCTCGCGCATCGGCATGAAGCACGCTGATGTTTTTGGCGGCCTTTACATCATGAGTCCCTGCTGCCTGTCGCCCATGACGGGCGCAGGTTTCGGCCCCCCGGACAAGGCGAAGGAAATGGCGCTCGAAACCGAGAATAAGGCCGCCGCATTGAAATCGCCCTCCGAAGCTCTGGCCGCTCTGCCGGGTTTCGGCGTTGCTCCGCTTGCCACTGCAGCCGCCTGGGCGCCCAACCAAAACAAATTTGCGCTTATTCTCTGATGTTACGCAGTAGCCCGAAGTTGAAACAGTTTGTCGGGGTTAAACCCAGGAAAGCATCGCAGAAGACCGCCACGCAATTTAAATCGTGGACACCTTAATTGATCAACAACTCCTTATAAATGAATCTAATACGTGGAAGCAGCGTCAAATAAACCGGACATTGGTGACAAGCCGCAGTTCTTAACCGAGTGCCGATTTCCGTGCAGCCTCTGCCGTATCAGGTCAGACCGCGTAACATCAGTTATTCTTTCAAAAGCGGAACAGACTTCATGTGCGCAGTGACCCGGAGGCGCGTTTCTCGATCAAGCGGAAGTTCCTTCTGGAGCGTGGGCCAAAGCGTTCTCATTTTATCCGCCGTTTCGCGCGCAGTGTCGAGCACCAATTTCGTCGGAACCTGAGCTTTGCGGGCAAAGCGTTCGAGTAGGGCCAAGTTTACCTGGTCGGCGGCTTTCTCTTTGGTAATGGACAAGGCCAGGTTGTCGTCGGCAATATAGCGGACCGTGGATACGAAGTCGTAAGCGGGGGCCAGTCGTGGCGTTCGACCATCGGGATAAATCAGCGACCAGTTTTTTAGGTGCATGTCGTTGTTCCCGATGCCGACGCTGAAAACGAGTCTGCGAATGAACTCGACGAATTGCGCTTCGTCCGTCAACCGCCACAGATCGGCCGCCATATTCGTATAGCTATAGTTCTTGTACTTGGCTTCCGGAAATTGCCCATAGATCTGATTGAAATCCTCGATATGGATGCGCCTTCCCTGGGGACCGCGGTCGAAGCGGCGAATATAGTAGGCATTACCCTTCAACTGCTTCCATTGGGCGGGAATCCCTGGAATCTCCTCCAACGGTACAAGACCAATTTCAGGGACGTCAATCCCAACGGCTCGCGCAAACTTCATCATTGAAAATTCATTCTCCGGCAAGCCGGGATAGGCCGGAGACGGAAGTTTGACAATCCAGCGCCCGCCAACGCTGGAAGCAGGAATCGAGAGCTGACGGTTGGGATTGCCGATTGCCGAAAGTTTCAACTGAACCCCTGCGAGAGAAAAGCGCAGAACCTCGCGGCTGGCCCTGGTACGAAGGATCGCCGGATTGTCCTCTGTCGGGGGTAACGGGCGGCCTTCCACATCGCGCACGGTAACCGCTCCGGGCAGATCGTTGCCCAGAAGCCAGAGCAAGAAGAACTCACGCTGGACGTTGATTTCTCCGCGCTCCGCGATGTACTGCCTCAAGGCACCTTCCGGAAGGAGATTCGAGAAGAAGGGGGGCAATCGGCGTGTCACCGACCGGACATTCGTCGTGAGAGCGCGGTAGGCATCGTAGAAGCTCAAACTGAGTACCTGCCGGTTCGAATCGGCAATGTAGGCCGGATCGAAGACAAAGAGATTTTGGTCATTGGGAAGATTGGTGAGTGTACCAACCACGGTGTCGGCAAGCCGCACTTCCAGAACAGTAGGCCGGTTTGAACTACCTGGCGTTGTCTTCGGCATCTTCCGGAACTCCTCCCACAAGTGGCGCGTTGACCGCGTCGGAATTCTCTTGTCCTGCGGTGTGGCCGACAAGGGCCTGAACGGCAGGAATCAAGTGCTTTGGGACGAGCATCGGCTCTAGTTCCAGCACCCGCGCCAACTCCAGCAGCGTTGAGAGACGAATATCTCCGCCGCGCTCGATCCGCGAGATGGCGCTTTGCGGCTGCCCGATACCACGGCCCAGGTCGGATTGGGTGAGCCCTCTGGCCTCACGCGCCAGCCGGATTTGGTCCTGAATATACGCCATGTGATATTTCTCAAGAAGAGTATATCATAAACGATATTTCTGTTTATGCGGACGGTTCATGCTCGGCAGAAGCTCCCGGCAGGATTCAAAGCGTAATTCGACGTGGGCTGCATGGATTGCTTTCTGAAGCAAAATATCAATCTGTCTCAAATTCACCGCGGCAAGGCTGCAAATCGAATCTTTTCATTCCTTCGTCTCAATGGCGCGCGAACTCAAGTTCGCGCACTACAGATGCAGCCCGATTTCCTCGATGATGGACTCCGCAAGAGAGGATTCGGTGATACCCAGATTTGCAGCCTCGGCAAGCGGTTTCGACAACGCTTCGGCTACCACGGGTTGCTGCGCAAGTTCCACTTGGAGCGCCTGCGACGCATCGAACGTGTAGACGGAAAGCTCGCGGTTGTTGGGATTCAGACGCGCAGATCATCCTCGAGACCGGCAAGTTGCGGGGCCTCGCCGGTCAGAATGACCCGGTCGGCAGCGAGACTCGCGGCCGTCTCAACGGCATAGCCATAGTCGATATGGCGAGCTGCCTCCAGATCGAGATCGACGCTCTTGCCGTTGTCGACACGGTGGTGTGAATTCAACCATCATGTGCCAGGACATTGCCATGACGTTGGCGCGGTCTTTATGCGCCGTGGTCAAAAGAACCACCGGTCCCGGCTCAAGCAGTTGGTAGACCTTCGATAACGGCAGATTTCTCATGCGACTTGAACCTCCCAAGCGCGGACCTACCCAGAGCACGTTCGACGATGTCCATCGTAGTCACTGACGGAGCTAGAACCCCATTGCGGCATTCTGGTACGGTCAGTCGCCTCAAGTGCCTGTTGGATTTGCCCCTGAATCTCTCGCGTTTGTCCCTGTTCTCATGTTCACGCTGGCAAATCGCATAATTTCCAGTTTCCAAATTGGAAATTATTGGATTACAATGGCTTTATGCAAGGTCAGGACATTGCGCTTCTCCTCAAACTCGCTATCCAGGACGAGCCGAATCTTCCGTCGAAGGAGTTGGCCGCAAGCCTCTTCATCTCTCCTTCGGAGATCTCCAAGGCTTTGAAACGCTGTGTGGAGGCCGGCCTGCTCTATCTATCCGGCTCCGAAAAGCGGGTGAACCGGACTGCACTTCTCGAATTCCTGGGGCATGGATTGAAGTACGTTTTTCCGCCAGCCAAAGGCTCCATGGTGCGAGGCGTACCTACGGCCGCTGCCGCGGAACCCTTGAAGTCGCGACTTCTGGAAGATGGAGAACCACCTACGGTCTGGCAGTATGCGGAGGGAAAGGTCCGGGGAATCTCGATCACGCCTCTCTACAAGGGAGCACCGAAGGCGGCTCTACTCGATTCCAGGTTCTACGGTGTACTCGCGCTCTCGGACGCCATCCGCAGCGGCAGAACGCGGGAACGCAATCTGGCAATCGAGCTCCTCGAAAAGGAGATCCATGCCTGATCCAAACCTGCCACTACTTGAAGATGCGGTACACAAGCTCGCTCCTTTTCTCGATGAGATCGTTTTTGTCGGCGGTGTCACGTTGGGTCTTTTAATTACCGACGAAGCCGCCGCGCCTATACGCGGTACGACCGATGTCGATGTGATTGCTGAGATTCTGACGTATGTCGATTACATCGCGTTTTCGGAGCGTCTGCGACAGGCCAATTTTACGGAAGATCAAGAACTCACCTGCCGATGGCACAACGGCGCACTGGCGCTGGACGTGCTGGCCTTGAACAAAGAGGTGCTGGGGTTCACGAATATTTGGTACGAGCCGGCGCTGCGCCATGCGTCCGTCTAGACTCTGCCAAGTGGAAGATCCATCCGCGTCATCACTGCGCCCTTTTTCTTGGCAACCAAGATGGACGCCTTTCGGGGACGCGGCAAGGTGGACTTTCAGGCAAGCCACGATCTGGAAGACTTCGTGGCAATCATTGAAGGGCGAGAAAACGTAGTGCAAGAAATTGCAGAATCGCCGCAGGATGTTCGAGATTTTCTGGCACAGGCGGCAAAAGCGCTGCTGGCTGAACCTCGATTCCTGGATGTGCTGCCTGGATTCGTTCTGGATGACGGACGAGTTCCGCTCATCCAAGAACGGCTTGCGTCCATTGCCACTGGCATTCACTGAATTGCTGGCAATGCTGCGACCTTTACAGGCCCAATCCGAGGCCCGCACCCGGCGCAATTTTCACTGCCGCAGCTTGCTCCAATCCAACTTTCGTAACCGGATTCTGAGCTCTGGCAAGGTCAAGCGCCGACGCTTTGCTCACGTCGCGGCTTAGGCTTTCGGCAAGCGTGGTAGCATCGTTAGTAAAAATCTGGGCATCGTGCGAAGCTCGTGAGACGGAGACGTAAGCAAAGCGTGTATTGATGAGTTTGGGGTGGACATTGGTGTCCATGTTGACGAGAACGCGCTCCGAAGTGAGCCCTTGGGAACTGTGTGAGGTCACGGCGTACCCGTGATCGAAGTGCCGCATCTGTTCCGGATCGAAGGTGACCGTTTTATCCTCGCTGTCATCCATGCGAACGGTGATATTCCGATCTACATCGATATTTTGAATCGTCCCAAGGTCGCGGTTGGCAACGCCCAACTCCTTATTCGGAGCAGTAAATTGCACCCGGTCCCCAATAGCAAACTCTCGCTCTATCTCGCGGTAGGCGGAGATGCCGCGCAGCCGGGACGGATCATAGGTCACCTGCTCGCCATTCTGCGTGCGCACGGTAACAAGATTTTCTTCCGGGGTCGTGGCAACGACCTGGGCGTAGCTTCCGCGCTCAATCCCATACTCCTTGCTTCCGCGGATGTAATGCAGCACATCGCCCGCCTGATAGCGGGCGGCCCACGCCCGGTCCGCTCCGGTCATGTCCGAGCGTGGCGTGAGCACGCGCATCGAGTGATCTTGTTTGTCCACCTTGCCAAGCGTCTGCAACTCCTGGCGTACGGCCTGATTGATCGCCCGGCGCGAAGCGTTGTCGGGGGAGACGACGATGGTGTTGTCGGGCTTCTCCGCGTAGTTCCGGGCAATCGATGCGATGCGTTTCTGCGGATCGGAAATCTCCGTGATCCGTCCCTGCTGCTCCAAGAGCGAGATGCCCTCGGCCACCTCGCCGCGCGATAGATGCTCGACCGGTCGTAGCAATTCGGGATCTTTCTGACGTACAATCTGGTCGAGTTGCGCGGTCTGCATCCCGGCCTGCTGCAACTGCTCGAAGGGCTTTCCGGCATCTACGCCCTGATGCTGCCGGATGTCACCTATAAGCAGAACCTTGTCCTGGAAACCGATCTTTTCGAGAAAGTCCCGCATCTGCTGGGTCGATGCCAGCGAGGATTCATCGACCATATACAGATGCTTCGCAGCAGGATCACCGACGCTTCGGCTGCGAGCAAGAAAACCTTGCAGCGTATCGGCTTCAATGCCTGCGTCGCGGAGCTGGCGCGCGGCGCGGGAGGTTGGCGCAAAGCCTTCGACCATATAGCCATTCTTCTCGGCAACCTGCCGAATGCTTTCGAGCGTACTTGTCTTTCCGCTTCCGGCTCTGCCTTGCAAACCCTGTATACGGTCGCGGGAAGTGAGTACCTGTTCGATGGCGTTGCGCTGCGAGGAATTGAGATGCGGGCGAGCCTCCGTGAGCGGAATAGCCTGCTGGATGGACATGAGCTGGGGAGCGCGGCCCTGTCCATCCATTACCGTTTCCACTATTTGTTTTTCGGCATGGACCATCTCGGCAGTCGTGAACTTGCGCGCCGAATCGTGCTTTTCGCCGGGAACAAGTTGGAACTCGCCGGAAGCGATGCGCGCCTCGAAGCTGGCGCGAACCTCCGGGTAGGTCGTTTCTCCCATGCCGCGCCGCATCGCATCGACAAGCAAGGCCCGCTCATCTTGGACGGCTTCGCGCTCGAAACCACGGTCGCGCGCAAAGGTCAGAGCTGAGTGCGCCTGTTTCTGGCGTTCATTTGTCACAGGTTTTTGAGCGTGGCTGATGCTCCGTTTCCGCGCCTCGGCAACCACATGGTCTGCTTGGTTGCCGAACTCGGCGGCAATTTGCCGGTGGGCTGCCAACACTTCGTCGGGCGACAGGATCACTTTTTTGTCGCGGGTGTTGTGGGCAGCGATTTGTGCGGCCTCTGGGCCGCTGAACCCACTGTGCGCAAGGGCCTCCTCGATCTGCTGACGCCGTGGGCTGGAGGCATCAAGGTACTCTTGCGAGTATCCCTTGATCTCCGGTGCGCCGCTTTTGCCTGGCTCGATTTCGTAGCCGAAATTGCGAAGCCGGTACATCAACTCCGATTGGTACACGGCGGTCGCGTAGCTTTGCGAGGCAAAAAGGCTGCGCTCCTGAAGTGCGCGCATCTGGCCGTTTTCGCGCTCGGTCATATTGAAGATGACAGAGTGGGTGTGGAGCTGCGGTGCGGCGTAGCCATCGACAGGGCGCGCCGTGTCGTGCTCGAACTTGGCGGCAACGAACTGGCCGGTCATTTCCGCTGTTTGATTGCCGCCGATCCGCGCCTGCGTATACCGTTCCAACTCGTTCAACGCGATGTTCACAGCCTCGCGATGGGCTTCACGCACCCGGTCATCGCCGCCGACAAGGGCGGTCAGCGATACCGACTTGGGCGCACTGAAGGTCGCATCCCAACCGGCGCGGTGCTCGACCGGAGCGACCGTCTTGCCGTCCTCCGTTTTGTATTCATGCACTTTGCGATGGCGCACCAACTGTTCGCCGGTTACCGGGTGTTGCCCTTCGGAGAGCCGAGCGAACTCTTCGGCTCCCACCGTACCGGCAAGGCCAAACTTTTCGGCTAGCCGACCGTGCCACTCCCCTTGAATGGTGTCAGCTTGCTTCCAATAGTTCTGCTCTGCGGCGGTGAATTCCTTTTCGTGATAGGTCTGGGCTTGGCTGGCGGAAAGCGGTTTGGAGATAGTCAGCATGGTTTACCTCAACCACTCGTAATGAGATTTTGTTGCTCGTCGGCGTCGGGAGCGACGGTTGGCTCCGGTTCGATCTGCTGCACCACAGGCAGCGCGTTGGGCTGCGATGAGGGAGTATCTTCCGGCACCTGTTTCAACTCCGTGTTTGGCTCACTGCCATGCACGCGCGCTGGGTCATAAGGCAGCTTGTCGTCGGGTCGGTCGCGCCGCTCAAAACCCTCGGCAACTTCCGGCATATTGAAGTACGGGAACGAAAATCGCGTCACGTAGTTCTGGTACTTCATGTAAGCGTGCAAGTCGGCGAGACCGGCAATTTCCGATTCCAGAACCAACTGCTCGACCTGCCGGTCAAGCGCAAAGTTCCGGCCTGCGCGAGTCCCGTCGAAGTGGGTCTCGCGCAATCGCTCGATCTCCACCTTGCCGATGAACTTTGAGACCCATTCCCCGGCATTTGGCTCCTTGGTGGTGAGCCAAACACTGGTCGCCGGCTGCGAGAGCATGACCTCGGCCAGATGCCCGTACAGGTATTCAAGCTGTGCCTTGCCCTGAAAACCAAGGACGACTGGGTTATTGCTCTTGCGAGCCTCGGTAATCGCCGTGTGGAGCTGCGGAAGTTTCTGCAAGCTCGCCAACTCGTCGATCACAAACCAGACGCGCTTTTGCGCAGCGGTTGGCTCATTGAGCAGTCGCAAAACCAGCCAATCGATCCACAAACTCTGCAAGGGCCGAAGCGCTTCCCGCTCTGCCGGAAGCGAGGTCAGGAAGATCCAACCCTGGCGCTTTTCGGCCCACTCCGTTGCTGTCCACGCTCCATTGGCTTCGCTCCTTTTCGGGAGCAGCCGGAGGCTGTCGGCAACCAAGCCGAGCGAAGCCAGAACACCGGCGCGCTGCTGGTGCGCGTGCGGATCGATCAGGTGAGCGTGCTCGGTGCCCTGGACTCTGCGGTCGATCTCTTCCGGGTTCGACATCCACTGGACAAGTTGATCCGGCGTTGGCCCATAGGCCATCAGAAAGGCAAAGATCTTCTGCGGCGACTCGATGAAAAATTCGCCTTTCTTGTCCTGCGGCGGCTGGAACAGCGAGACAGCCAGGGCCTTCGCCTCCGAACGGCTGCGCAATTCCTCCGCCGGTCCCCAGTAGGGGCAACGCCGGTCGAGCGGATTCAAGATAATGTCACCACGGGCAGGATCGTAAAAGCGTTTCACATACTCGCGCGCCGGGTCATAGACGATGGCTGAATCACCCCGGCTGCACACCTGCCGGAGTAGCTGAAACATGAGCGCGGACTTGCCCGCGCCGGTGTCCCCGATGATCTGCATATGCTGGGCCTCGGCGCGGACCGGGATACGCAGCATCTTGCGCATTCCGTCGATCTTGAAGCCGATGCCGCCCCCCTTGACGACACGGTTGAACTGGCGTGGCGTGAGCATCTCCGGGCCTTTGAGACGCCGCCCGTACCGAAGCTGTTTCTGTCGATGCACATCCTTCAGGACCGCAAACGGCAGCAGGATCAGAAGGGCCGCCGCGCCACCGATCAGCGGGGGCCGGAAGAATGCCGACAGGTTGGTTCCGTCATAAACCATATCCTTCATGTAATCGCTCAGACGAACGTCTGAATAGCTGCGCAGCGGACCACGAAAGAGGAGCGTGTATCCATGCAGCAGAGCATCTTCCGTGAGCGCAAGCGGAATGGTTTTGCCATCCGGTTCGGAAGTCCTGCCCAGCATCACATCGGTGTTCTGAGCAGGCCGCGGCTTGAGTCCTTGACCTGCTACAAAGAGCACACGGTAGTTGCTCCCGTGAGTTTTGTTGAACGCTCCGATCACCGAAGTCCGCTCATAGAGCGGCAGGTAATACCGCTGCAAGGGCGTGGTAGCGAAGCGAATCCAGGCGCACACGAATACGAAGGTAAGTGCTGCTGCGGCGAATGCTGCGCTGTAGGCGTAGATGGGAATGTGGTAGGGCCAGACAATGGTCTCCTTGCGGCCCCATGTGGTCTTTGCCATCGCGTTATCTCCTCTTCTCGGACGCGAGTTTTCCAGCCAGTTCGTACTTGGCTGTGCCGATCTCGTCCAGCAGTTTGTCGAATGTTTCCGGGGTCAGTCTTTGTCCTGCGGCCAGTGGGCGAAGCACATTCACCAAAAGCAGACGGACACCAAGAATCTCGGCCAATGACGGATCACCAATCTGAGCAGCGCGCAATGCTCGCAGAACTGCATTGCGCATCCATTCACTACGCGGGACACCTTCCGCAGTAGCGACCTTATCAAGCAGCCGCGCCTCCTCTTGAGTGAGCTTGAAGCAGCGCGTCGTGTTCCGAAAGACGGTCTTGCTGGCCGCTTTCTTTGAGTTATTTTGTGGGTCGAGTAAGGGCATATTCTGATGCCTCCGAGCCGGTATACCTGGGTATACCGGCGTTGGCGTAAGTCAAGAGATTTGTTCAGGTTTACGTTGGTATACCTGCACAACCCTGCTAGGGATGGAGTGTCCAAATTCTTCCGGTGCGTAGCACCGTAGTGGCTTTGCCACCCCTGTAGGCGCGGGATCATGCCTTCGATCCCGCCGCAACTGCTGGTGTTGAGGTAGCCGAAGAAGCCGCGGAAACAGGCTTCTTTGCGGAATGCTCAACCGCATCGGAGGCTTGAACGCGACGCACGCGCAATGTCGGCGTGATTCGTTGGGCTTCCGATGTGCGAAGAAACTCCTGGAAGTCGCGGTCTTTCGAGAAGACATAAGCGAGCGCCTGTTCCATGACTTCATCCGCTGAAGCATGGATGAATGCGGCGTACTGATCGAGTTGCAATGCGGTTGAATCCGTCAACCGAATTGAGGCGCTAACGTAGCGGGTTTGGGTGACTTCAAGCAGTGGCATATCGGTTCTCCTTGGCGTGTGGAATCAGGCCGTCTTTCGACGGGTAATCATGCGTTGAGCAGTGGCCGCAATCTCCCGCGCACGAGCAGTGCAAAGTGCGGGAGGAATCTCGAAGCGGCGGCGGACTTCGAGCATGGTGATTACGTCGTCGATGGGAATGCCGCTGCCAAGCCAAAGGCAGGCTGAGGCTACATCGACGGTGCGTTGGGCATAGTAGAGAGGATCAGGTTTATCAGAACGGCGAACCACTAATTCATGTGTCAGCTTCGCGGCGTCCCGGCCGTGGGTAAGTTGAGCGCAAACCCAGGCCCAATCGTCTTCGGAATGCGAGTGCTTCACTGCGGACGACGTCCGTGCGTTCCCGCGCAGCGGCAGCACGGAAGGGCCTGTGACATTATCAAGCCGGAAGTCAGCGGGACCATAGGTCGCATCGGCAGGGTATTCAACCGCGACACGATGCGCGGGAGAATACTTCCGGTTGTAGAAACCGGGGACGCGAAGCACCCGGTTGCAGTCGGTGCAAGCGGGATCGCCGCCGAAGGCCTGGGCGATCAGCTTGAGGGTCTGTTCCTGACGCTCGAAGTCAAAGCCCGCCACCCGCCAGAGCGCCTGATATTTGCCGGGCGAAGTCGAGAGAATCGCTGTGGGAACTGGCACTGCGTCCGACGCCCGCAGCGCAGCGAGCCGGGCATCTCCGTCCTCATCTATATCTATATAGATGTGACGGACAGAAGCGATGCACTCCTTGGTCCGTTTTCGGCTACCCGCACGAAGCGGATTAGCGGAGACATAGATGTTCGCGCCATTGTCGTTTTCGTAGACCAGCCAAGCCATATAGCGAGACGCGAGAACTTGTTCGAGCGTGACCACGCGCTGCTGTGGCCGGGGCGCATCTTCCCGGCCCAGCAAGAGCGCAATCGTTTCGCTCGAAGCGAAACTGCGGGTAAGAAAGTTGGTGGCGACTTGATTCATATGTTGACCTCTCAAGAACGCGATTCCACGGGGCCATTGTCAGTATGAAAGCCCGGCGTTTGCCGGGCTTTCACCGTGAAGGGGAAGCGGCCTATTCGGCCCCGTCCTCGGAGGGAATCTCCTGCTCGACTTCCTGCTCTTCCGCGGCGGCCTTTTCCGCGCGGTCAAGCTTGAGGATGGAGTTGACGCGAATGCTATCGGTACGCACCGGCTTCTTGGCCTTCTTGGGCGTGTACTCGGTGTGGCGAATCTCGCCTTCGACCTGCAAGTGCGCGCCCTTCTTGAGCGTGGCCGCGAACTCGCCGAACTTGCCGAAGACGATGCAGCGATGCCATTCGGTGTGCGAGACGTATTTGCCGGACTCTTTGTCCTTGTAAGAGGTCTTGGTGGCGATGGAGAAGGTGGTGAACTTCTGGTTGTTCTTGCCGGTGCGAACTTCGGCGTCGCCGCCCAGGAAGCCGATGAGGATAGCTTTGTTCTGATACATGATTGTGTCTCCGTTTTTGAATTCCCGATCTGCTCGGGTCACACCTGGCGAAGCTATGCGAGTGGGCGCGACTCCCAAGGCCGAAGCTCTGCATTTACGGAGGGTCCATCGCAGATGGAAACCGTAACCGAAAGGCGGCGTAGCCGAAGCAGAAGAGCGAGCTTGCCGCCGGGCGTCGCAAAAGCCCCGAAGCAGTGACCGAGCAAGTGAGGAATTGATCCGGGGAGACTCGCATCTGAACGATGCAAACTACCCGCTTCCTGGCGATGCCATCCGTGCAATGACCGGCAAAACCAGATCCACATCTCACGCGGCCTGACCGCTGAACAAAGAGCCGCATCTCGCGCCCGCATTCGCTCGTCTTGAAGTTCGGCGTGGCCACGTTCAAGAGCGCACAACATGGGCGAGATTCCGTTTGATCCACCGTGCCCAAGAAGGCTCTCCATATCCGCCGCCCTTGAGCGCGAAGATCCGGTCATTGACGAAACGTGCAATCGGCACGATCGAGCACGCGGCTCCGGCCTTGGCGAACCATGGTGTGTACTTCAACTGCTCAGTGTTTACGCGGGTCATAGTAGGACCTCTGGTTTAAACTCAAGCCCCAAAGCTCGAACATCTTGGGATGTTTACGGACGATCAGCCATGCACTCACGGCAAGCGCGGGAAAGGCGATCAACGCGACTACGCGGAACCCAACGAGGAAAACCGTTACGCAGACGAATACGATCGCCATCCATGCTGTGAGGGCGAGGCCCAGCTTGGCCCTCGGTCGATTCAGCGCTTGGTTGATTGGTAACGGTTCTCCTCGCTTGGTCATGGCCGCCACCTACTGCATCGTCTGTCCGGTGAGCGAGCCAATCCAGCCAGCACCCCATCCGAGAACTCCAGCGCCGAACAGCGCGCCAAAGAGGCCTGGAATAGCGTCCTGGAACCTTCCCGACATCATGCGGATTCCGGCAAAGATCAATCCGCCGAAACAGATGACCGCGCCCGCATAGATGGCGAAGGTTTTGAAGGTTGTCATCAGCGTGGTCGCCCCGGAGAAGTCCATCGTTCCCTGGGCGTGGGCCACGCCTGTAAGCGAGAGCGCAAGAAACGTCGGCCACAGCGCGTGCGCTGTGCGACGAAGATTGTGTTTGGAGAGAGTCTGCGCCAATCGCTTGGCAAGGCGGGTTGTCTTGTTAAGAGGAATGATTCTGCTGCGAGGAAACATCGGCACCTCCGGTGGCCCTGTTCGGGCTGGAATATGCCGTGATCATTGGCGCAAAATGATTCTTCGTCCAATACGTTCTATTTATCGGCCGATAGTTCGCAGTTATCGGCACCTGTTATCTGGCATGGATTCAGCAACATTCAGAGCAGAAGCGATAACTGGACCGGGGGCTTAGTCGCTGTTGCGACGGGCTTCCGGATGTTCAGAGGAAGGGCGGGGACGCCCGGAGACAGGTCTTTCTGAATGTGTCTTCGGAGTTTCTTTACCAGAATAGGGATGGTTTTGGGATGGCGTTCTTTGTGGTAGACGACGGCAGTGTCCACGGTCCAGTCGACTCCGGCAACCGGACGTGTCGTCAACTCTTCCTCCAGCGGAGTTCCTTCACGGATCAGGGTGAAGCCGTACCCTTCCTTGACCAGCGTCTGCATTTCGGAAGGATGGGAAGCGCACGAATACTCTTCCACAGTGACTCCGACGTCGAACAGGAACTCCAGCAAGCTTTGGTGAGCATCAGGATGCCTTTGCGGGTGATAAAAAATAGCGAGATTGCTTTGTAAATCGGTCGCCTCCAAAGCTGCTTTGGAAGCAAGAGGGTGATCCCTGCGCAGGCACACCACAAGCCTGTCGCGGCGGATTTCTTCAATGTGAAGCGCGGGATGCTTCAAAGGGAGGGTTACGATAGCGACATCGACCATGCCGTCGACGATCTCTTCTGCCAATTGGGCGGTATCGCCATGGGTCGGCCGTATGGAGCATTTCGGCATCAGTTCCTTATGCAGCTCACAGAAGGTGCGAAACAGCGCCTGATCGACGAGAGGCGTTGATCCGAATCGGACTGAGTTGATTCCCCCTCGTTCGATCGCGATGAGTGTGTCGATAATGTCGTCACGGACTTCAAGCAGCAGTGGGGCCAGCGCCAAGAAAGCCTGACCGGTTCTGGTTGGATAGATGCGGCCGCTTTTCGATTTACGGAAGAGGCGAATGGATGCGTTGTCCTGGAACTGCCGGGCCTGGACCGTGAGATTGGGCTGGGAGGTATGGAGTTCATCCGCAGCGATGCGGAATCCCCCTTTTTCTAGGATAGTGAGTAAATACCGGAAGTGGCGAAACTCCGCCCAATCGTACATTGCCCCCCTGCGCAACTAAGGAGGCGATGCCGATCGACCTGAGAGAAAGACTTGCGACGCCTCCGTTTGTGGAAATCTTGCCACCGGCAACGGGAGGATGCAACAGAAGTTGCGCATTTGGCCAAACTTACTCTAATCGGCATTCGACACGCATCGCACTGGAAGAGCAGGCACCTTGATTGAGGAAGCGTGCAGCGCTAAAAGGTGTGGGAAGTTTTGTCCTGCGATTACGGAGAGTCTGTCCATGCGGACCAGACGCGATTTCGGTTGCTTAGCCTTCGGTGCAACAGCTTCACCTTTCAAACACAAGACACGTGCCTTCTGCAAGGCGTTGATGCCACAATCGATTTCAGCAAGTAGAAGCGGGTCAACCGGTGGGGAACTGACCCGCAAAACGCTTCTATTCGACGGACGTGTCACGGCTAGGTTGGCAAGGGTCTTGAACCCGTGTTGTCGCCGTGAAAGAGACTCCGGCAAACGTAACTGATTGAAACTAAAGAGCACGGTTGGCCTCAAAAAGGACGTTTTGGAACCCTCAGGAACGCTTATCGAACCCTTATCGAACCCTCGAAATCGCGTTTCTGTCGTCAGTAAATCCCCAAGTAGGCACGAATCAACGCCAATCGACTATTGCGCGCATTGCGAGTATTTCGAGTATGTGCTAACCTGAAAGCATCATGGCCATTGCAGCGAGAAAACCGATCACACTACCTGATACTGAGCAGCAACAGGTGCAGGCCCTGGAGCGGGTATTGCATCGCGGCGTGCCTGCTTTCGTCACTTCCGCCGGGGAACGGATAGAACTTCCCGGCACTGTCTTCGAGGTTCTCAGAACGGCGGTTGGCTTCATGTCGCACGGCCAGGCCATTACGCTCGTTCCCGACAACCAGGCGATTACGACACAGCGCGCGGCTGACATCCTTGGGATGTCGCGCCCCTTCTTCGTCAAGCAGCTTGAGGCTGGTTTAATGGCCCACCACCGGGTTGGCAATCAGCGCCGCGTATATCTTCGCGATGTCCTGGCATTTGTAAAGAAGCGCGATGAAGAACGTCTCGCCTCGTTGGACTTGCTGGCGCGTGATGCCTTTGAAGCTGGTATGTATGAACGGAATGTATTCCCGGAAGGTGGCGCGGACGAGTGAAAGGTGACTTTTCCGTTCTCTTGGATGCCTGTGTGCTTGTTCCGATGCCGCTGGCAGACACGCTGCTGCGGCTTGCGGCGGGCCCGCGTCTCTATCGTCCGAAATGGTCCGATCAGATCATGGTTGAGGTGAGCCGGACCCTTCAGGAGAGTTTCAGCCTCTCTGCCCAGAAGGCCATCTACCGCGAAAATGAGATCCGGCGCCATTTCTCGGAAGCATGGATTGAGGGATACGAGGAACTGATTCCCGCGATGACGAACCACCTGAAGGATCGCCATGTCCTTGCCGCCGCAGCACGAGCGGGCGTGAAAGTAATCGTCACATACAACCTCAAAGATTTTCCAAGCTCCTCTCTTGCGCCATATTCCATTACTGCGCAAGGACCATCAGCCTTTCTCAAGAATCTTTATGATAAGGCGCCAACGGAGGTGATGCAGACCTTGGAAGCTCAAGCTACCGCCATCGGCCAGCCAATGAGCTACCTGTTCTCCAGACTCCGCGTCAATGTTCCTGCCTTTGTCGCAATGATTGAAGAGCAAACGAGTTGATCCGAATAGAAACGCCAAGTCCACCCAAGGGAATCCGGGGCATAGGATCAACGGCACAGGTCTACAGTCTCTCGATTTTTGCCATGCATACGAATTTCCTTACCGCAAATGCCAGCAAATTTCATTGCCATGCCCATGAGCCGATATTCCTCCTCCTGATAGTCCGCAGCGAAAGCGTCCTGGTGCAGAATGACGACGGGAATGTCCGCTGCAAGGCAAGCCTCTGCAAAATCTGGAAGGCTTTTGTCGATGTCGCGAGCAGGTCGGTTTCTCTGCGCGTCAGTTCATCCGTGTTCAAATCCGTCATGATCAGCACTTCAAGGCCGAACTATACTCCCTCGTCGTTGAAGAACAAACATACTGCCGGTTAAGTACGACGAAAATCGTTCAGTGGGGTTCCATGCGACATCGGCGTTTGTAGATAATACGTTGGTGCAGCTGGCCTCTTCAGACTCACTGGCTGCCGTTGATGAGATTAGCGTACAGCAAGTGCGCGTGCCAGACTGACTTGTCTAAAGGGAAAGAATACTATTATCTTTTCTATCGCCAGCATGGCAAATATCTCGCAGCATATAAAGCCATCCTACCTCTGCGTGCCTTCTTGTTGTCGACGCCGTGTCTCGGGCTGCCACATACAAGCTGTAGGGATTGGCCAGCCCCATCGGTATGTTCGCGATCGAAGACTCGATCGCGATCTTCTTTACATTTGGCCTAGCAAAGTTGAGGATCGACTCGATGGCGTCGTGCTCGAATCGTTTCAAAAGTGCTTGTGCTCGACTGAAGTCAGAGCCTGCTAGTTCCGCGGCTTCGCTCATTTTGGTCTTTAGAAGATCGAGATCTTTGCTGTTCTTCAATGCTACGATCTTCTCCCAAGAGACATCGGTCAAGGACGGAATGGAGACTTCGAGTAAGCGCACAGGGTCAACTGGCGTGTCGGCGCCAGACCGGAATGTTCGCATCGCGATCATTGCCTCTCGCTCATCTGCGCCGGCTTGTAACATGCACGAGGTTGATTGGTTGACTCGCTCCCAAAGAGACACCGCGTCAACTGCAACTCTCGCACGTCCCTCGGCCTGTTCGGTCTCCCAACCCTTGAAATGTTGAACTCCATGTTCCTGCTCAATCAATCCGAGCAGGTGGTTGTGCGCATATTCTTGGGTTGTCTCCGGTTCAGGATAAGTGTAGTTCCTATTACGTTCACCCCACCGCGGATACCCTCGCGAGGATTCTTGAAATCTGTCTCCGATTACGCTCCTGTCCGCCCTTCGAGCAAGGGGAACAATGACATCTGAGAGCTTCTTTGCTATCGCGCCTGCGTTGCTCTCATATTCGACCAGCCCGCCGATTAGCTTTGAACACATCTCATCGTGTCTGATTAGGGTATCAACCAACACCTCATCGAACCACAAACAACAAAGCTTGAGATGATTGTCTTTGAATGCTATGTTCAGACTAGTGCCGCGTATCACTCATAATTTCGGATAGAGGCGTTTCAATTTGATGCGGGCATCCTCGGTCGTGAAGCGCCAATCGATGGTGGCATTTCGGTTGTTCCGATCCCGTTCCCATGCCGCCACTT
>Ga0302320_10010468_pt1 | contig 19759 bp, 11 predicted proteins | sample Bog_T0_3_FD_202130 | JGI IMG/M metagenome (GOLD analysis project Ga0302320, IMG submission 202130) | Peat permafrost microbial communities from Stordalen Mire near Abisko, Sweden - Bog_T0_3 | ecosystem: Environmental > Terrestrial > Soil > Wetlands > Peat | place: Sweden: Abisko, Stordalen Mire... | reverse complement strand
GGCGGCAGCTCCCTCTGCTCCACCGCAATCTCCACATTCTCCTGCTTGATGTCCAGCCGCAGCAGGTTGAAGGCGCTCATATAGACGTTCGCTGTCCACACCAGCGCGAACCAGCCCACCACGTACCCTCGCCAACCCGCATACAGCAGCGAAAAGCGAAACAGCAGCAGTGCCAGCGCCGCCACGTAGTGCGAGAAGCAGTACTCGCAGGTGAACAGGTAGAAGAACTTCCGCTGCGGAAGCGACTTGCAGCTTTGGCTCATGCGCTGGCAGAACTCACGCGGCTCGCGGAAGACCTCTTCATGCGTGACCGTCCACGCAGCGCACGCGACTGGGAGCGCCAGCAGCAGCAATACGGCGAACTGGTGTTGCAGCGGAACGGTCAACTCAGGGGGTGAAGCGGCAAAGATCGTCATCCCTTCTTGGATGCGGTTAGCATTGACAGCAATGAGCTGGTACCCCCCGGACAAGGACCCGCTGGACCTTCACCGTCTGCGCGCCGCGCTGACGGGAACCCGCTTCGCAGCGCAGCTGCACCACTTCTCCTCGGTCGGATCGACTAACACGCTGCTGCTGGAGGCAGCTGCGAACGGCGCTCCCGAAGGCACAGTCTACGTCGCCGACGAACAGACTGCGGGCCGTGGGCGCAGCGATCATGCCTGGCACTCCGCTGCAGACGTAGGCCTCTACTTCAGCGTGCTCGTCAAACCGCTGCTGCCGCTGCGCGAGGTCCTGCTGCTCTCGCTCGCCACAGGCCTCGCGGCGTGGCAGGCGGTGAGCGAGACCGCCGCATTGGACCTGGATCTGCGCTGGCCCAACGACCTGCTGATCGGCGGCAGGAAGCTCGGCGGCATCCTCGTGGAGACCGCTTCGGAGCCCGGAGACCAGGCTCTTCTGCGCTACGCGGTCATCGGCATCGGCATCAACCTGCACCAGCGCGCGTTCCCGCCCGAACTCGCCGCGCTCGCTACCTCGCTCGATCTCCAGAGCAATGGCACTTCAACGGATCGCACGACGCTGGCCATCGCCCTGCTGCGCGCTCTGGACCTCGAACTCACGCACCTGGAATCGGCCTCCGGCGACCCCGCCCCGCTGCGCTCCCGCTTCGCCGAGCACTCCACCTGGGTCCGCGGCAAACGCGTGCATGTGCCTGAGCAGCAAGGCTATACTGGAACCACCGCAGGTCTCGACAGCCGCGGTTTCCTGCTCGTCGATGCCGACGATGGCTCGCGTCGCACCGTCCTCTCCGGCGGAGTTCGCGAGTCCGCCACCTGATGCGCGCCGGAACCTTCTGTCGACGAGGCAGGGAGGCGCAATGCTACTGGCACTCGATGTTGGCAACTCCAACACCGTCCTTGGGCTCTTTCAGCCCGCCACCGACACCGAACCCGCGCGCATGGTCGCCGACTGGCGCATCACCACGCCCTACAACCAGACCGCGGACGAACTCGGCGTGCTCTTCAACACGCTCTTCTCCATGCGCGGCCTGGTGCCCAAGATCGTGGACGGCGTCGCCGTCTCCTCGGTCGTCCCGCCGCTGGACTCCACGCTGCGCCGCGTCTGCGAGAGCTACTTCCAGGTCAAGCCGCTGTTCATTGAGCCCGGCGTGAAGACCGGCCTGCCCATCCTGACCGACAACCCCAGCGAGGTCGGCGCCGACCGCGTCGCCAACTGCGTCGCCGCCTATGACTTGCTCGGCGGCCCGGCCATCGTCATTGACATGGGCACCGCCACCACCTTCGACGTGGTCTCCGCCAAGGGCGAGTTCCTGGGCGGCGCCATCGCTCCGGGCCTCGGCATCTCCGCCGACGCGCTCTTCGCGCGCGCCGCGCGGCTCACCCGCGTGGAGATCAAAAAGCCCTCCAAGATCATCGGCACCAGCACCACAGACAACCTGCAGATCGGCCTCTACTACGGTGCGATTGGGATGGTGGACGGCATCCTGGAGCGCATGATCGCCGAGCTTGGGCCCACCACGCGCACCGTCGCCACCGGCGGCCTCGCCAAGCTCATCGCCACCGACAGCAAGTACATCGACCGCGTGGATGAGATGCTCACCCTCAACGGCCTGCGCCTGATCTTCGACCGCAACCATGACCGGCACAAACGCCGCTAGGGGGCAACGATTGTCATCCTGAGCGAAGTCTCTCGCAGCCTCATCGCGAGAGACTGAGTCGAAGGATCTGCTGTTTGCCGGGGACGGCGATCGCGTTCGCACCATGCAGAATTACTTTGAATACTTCTCCGAGATCGAAGAGCGCTTCAGCCGCCGCCGCGGCACCATCCTTCTGCTCAGTACGCTGGATTGGGCGCTCATCGAGACCTGGCGCGAGGCCGGCATTCCGCTGCAGGCCGTGCTGCGCGGCATCGATGACGCCTTCGACAAGTACGACGCCAGAGCGCAGCGTTCCCGCAGCCGCAAGGTGAACGGACTCGCCTGGTGCGCGCAGGCCGTCATGCAGGCCGCCGAGGCAGCGGTTGAGGCCTCCACCGGCGCAGCACCTGTAACGGCGCGCATCGTCCGTGAGAGCGGCTTTGAGCCCCAGCGCGTCGCCGGCTACCTCGACCGCAATGCCGCCACCCTTGAAGCGACTGCACTCTCTGGTCAGCCGCCCTCCGCTTTGAAGGGGACGGGCTTCAGCCCGTCCGTTCATCCACCGAGAGTTCAAGGGGCTTTAGCCCCGGAGGGATCAGACGTTCTCACCACCACCGCGCAGCGCCTCCGCGAGCTCGCAGCGGCCATGCGCGTCGAGCCGCCTCTGCCGCTCGACGAACTCGACCGTACCCTCACCGTCCTCGAAGAACGCCTCTTCGCCGCGCTGCAATCCTCAGCCACAGAACAGCAGTTGGTCGATCTGCGCGCGCAGGCCGACCGCGAACTCGCACCCTATCGCGCCAGGATGTCCGCCGTGCAACTGCGCCAGGTGCAGGCCCAGTTCCTGCACAAACGTCTGCTCGAACTGTACGCGTTGCCGCGGCTGAGTCTGTTCTACATGGGGCACGACGATTGAGCGAGCCAAGCGCACTCCAGCCAGCCTCGCCACTCTGCCCGCACTTTGGCCCGTGCGGTGGCTGCCAGTTGCAGGACATCGCCTATCCTGCGCAGCTCCGCCTCAAACGCTCGCGCCTCGAAGAGATCCTGCGCAGCGCCGGCCTCGATGTTTTGCCGGAGATCGCCGTCCACTGCGCCGGGCCCTGGAGTTATCGCAATCGTATCCGGCTGCGCTTGCAGACGAGCGGCAGCGAGCGCCGCGTCGGTTACAACCACACCGGCGGCTCCGACTTCCTGCCCATCACGACCTGCCCCATCACGGCTCCTGTGCTCTGGAACGCGGCGGAAGCTCTTCTCGCCGCAGCTGCGCAGAACCGCGACGCCGCATCATGGTTCGACGCCTCCACCCAGGTCGAGCTCTTCTGCAACCACGACCTCTCCTGCGTGCAGCTCACACTGCTCTGCGTGAAGAAACCGTCGTTCGCGCCCCTCAGCTTTACCCGCGCGATGGCTGCGCTCGATCTGCCGCAACTTGCGGGAGCCGGAGCGGTCTTCGTAGGCCCGCACACTGGAAGGCCTCTACGAACGCTCGCCGAGACCGGCGCGACGGGTCTCGCCTATCGCGTTGGGGAAGAAGCCTACTGGGTCTCGCGCGGCAGCTTCTTCCAGGTCAACCGCTTTCTGTTGGGGACGCTCGTGCAGCTCGTCTGCAACGGCCGCAGCGGCGAACTCGTCTGGGACCTCTTCGCCGGAGTCGGCCTCTTCTCACGCGTGCTTGCGCGTGGCTTCGCGCAGGTCACCGCAGTCGAGGCCAACCCCATCGCAGCAAACGACCTGCGCAGCGGGCTCGCCAAACTCAGTCCACAGCACTCCGCCGTTACATCCGACGTGCTCGACTTCCTGCGCTCCGCCGTGCTGCAGCGCGACCGCCCCGAGCTCATCGTGCTCGACCCGCCCCGCGCCGGTGCCGGCATGGAGGCCTGCGCGCTGCTGCTGCGTCTCGCTCCGCGCACGTTGGTGTATGTCTCGTGCGACCCCAACACGCTCGCCCGCGACCTGCGCGTGCTGCACCCCAACTACCGCATCGCCCATCTGCACCTCGTCGACCTCTTCCCCCAGACCTCGCACATCGAAACCGTCGCGGTCCTCGAAAGATTCAGTTAGGGAGCGTTGGCGCCGGTTCAAGCGCAAGAACCCTGACGCAGAGTTCGCAAAGGGAGCAAAGATTCGCAGAGTCCACGCTGCGGAACTTTGCGTTAAACTTCGCGAACTCTGCGTCAAAGTCTCCTGCGCCCGTCCAACGCGGCACCCTTTAGCTATATGGCGCTGGACAGCACTCGGTTCATCCTCTACCCTCAACTCTCTACACTCTGCCCTGCAGGTAGCGCTTCTCATGCCGGCTGTCGGCGCGACCACATTCTGGATGAACTCACCGGCGGCGGTCGAGCCTCTGCGCCTGCGCCGCGTGCCGCTGCTGGCCGCCACACTCTGCTTTGCCGGCGGTGACGTCATGGCCCGCCACTGGCAGCCGACGCTGCTGCTCGTCCTGGCCAACTCCCTCCTGCTGGCTCTGGTGCTGATGAGCCTCCGCTGGGCACAACGTGTCGCAGCCCTTCCCACGCTGGCGCTATGGACCGCCGCCGGCTGCTGGTGCGCGCAGATGCAGCCGCCGGTCCCCACCCAGCTCCCGCTGCAGCACTTTGCCGACGGCTTGAGCCGTAACGTGCGCGGCCACGTGGTGCGGGTGCGCAACCTGCCGGAGTTGCAGCAGAACCTTGAATCCCCGCTGAGGTCGCTGCGTCCCTGGGCGCTCGAGCCCGGCGCGTGGGAGCCGGATGCGACCATCCCGCGCCAATCCATCGACCTCAGAGTCGATGCCGTGGAAGACATGACGCCGGACCTCGACTGGATGCAGCCGGTCAGCGGCGGCGTTCGCATCACACTCAGCGGCCAGCCTCCGGCGCTTCGCTGTGGCGATCTCGTGGAGATCCCGCTGCGTCTACGCACACCGGATGTCTACCGCGACCCGGGTGCGTGGTCCTACGCCGATGAACTGCTGACTGAAGGCATCGGCGTACTCGCGTCGGCGCACAGCGACCACATGCACGTCGTTGCCGCAACATCGCCCGGTTGGCGCTGCCGCCTCTTCGCCGCGCAGAGCTGGGCCGCAACACGGCTACAGGGCTTCGCCGGCTCCCGCGCGAACACGCTGCTGCCCGCCACGCTGCGCTTGGGCAGCGACGACACGGCCATGCTCAACGCCATGCTCTTTGGCGACCGCAACGGCCTCAGCTCACCGCTGCGCGAAGGCTTCGAGCGCACCGGGACCTTTCACCTCTTCGTCGTCTCCGGACTGCATGTGGCGCTGCTCGCGGCCGCGCTCTTCTGGCTCCTGCGCCGTGTGCCTATGCCGCAGGCAGTTGCTGTGCTGCTCACGCTTGCCCTCACCACAGGCTATGCGCTGCTCACCGGCTTCGGCCTGCCCGCACAGCGCTCTCTGGCCATGACCTCCGTCTACCTGCTGGCGCGCTGGCTGGACCGCGACACCAACGCACTCAACGCGCTGGGTGCGGCCGCTCTCTTTGTTCTTGTTGCTTCGCCCCGCGCACTCTTTGAGACCAGCTTTCAGATGACCTTCCTCATCATCCTGGCCATCGCCGGGCTCGCCGATCCGCTCAGCGAGCGCTGGTTGTCGCCGCATCGCCGCGCGCTCGACCAGCTCTATCTCCTGCGCCTGGACGCGCACCTCCATCCCCGCCTGGCGCAGTTTCGCGTGCGCGTCCGCATGGCGGAGGAGCTCTGCGCGGCCCTGCTCGGGGAGCGACTGCGGCCTCTCCCCGCATGGCTGCTACGCGTGTGTCTATGGGCGCTCAACGCTCTGATCTTCGGGCTCTGCGCAGAGCTCTGCATGGCCCTGCCGATGGCCCTGTACTTCCACCGCGCCACGCTGATGGCGATGCCGCTCAACATCCTCGAAGTCCCTCTGCTCGGCGCGCTGCTGTGTTGTGCGGTGGCGATGTTCTGTGCCGCGCTGCTCAATCCGTGGCTCGCCGCGCTACCCTCCGCCGCAACGGCGCTGCTGCTGCACGCGATGCGCTTCCTCGTCGACCGACTGCAGAGCGCCCCGCTCGCCGACCTGCGCGTGCCCGCGCCGCCGCCTCTCGCCATCGTCTTCGCCGGCGTGGCCATCGCCTTCGGTTGCATCGCACTGCGCGCACGCAGACGCCTGTGGCTCGTCGCCGGCCTGACCGCCCTCGCCATCGTCCCGCTGGCGGTCTTCTACCCCGCGCCGCCGCTCGTGCATCGCGGCCTGCTGGAGGTCACCGCGCTCGACGTCGGCCAGGGCGACTCGCTGCTGGTCGTCTCGCCCGACGGCCACACGCTGCTGGTCGACGCCGGCGGGCCCATCGGCGTTCAGACCCGCTCCGCTACATCCGGATGGGACATCGGCGAAGAGGTGGTCGCGCCCTTCCTGTGGTCGCGCCGCATCCGCCGCCTCGATGCCGTGCTGCTCACCCACGCTCACTCGGACCACATGGGAGGCATGTCCGCCGTCCTGCACGACCTGCGCCCGCGCGAGCTGTGGCTCAGCGTCGAGCCCGGCAACTCGCCCGGGCTGCAGTCGCTGCTCGCCCAGGCCCGCGCGATGAATATCCCCATTCACCGCTTCCACGCCGGCGATGCCTTTCCCTGGAACGGCGTGCATGCAACGGTACTTGCGCCCGAGGCCGCCTACAGCAACCCCGGCGCGCCGGTGAACGACGACTCGCTGGTGCTGCGGCTCGACTTTGCCCGTGCCGGCGTACTGCTGGAGGGCGATGCCGAAGCCGCCAGCGAGGCCACCATGCTGGCCGATCACCGTATCGCGCCAGTCACGCTGCTCAAGATCGGCCACCATGGCAGTAAGACCTCCACCAATCCGGACTTCCTCGCCGCCGTCGCGCCGCAGGACGCCGTCATCAGCGTGGGCCGCCACAACACCTTCGGGCATCCACGCGCCGAGGTGCTCGCCCGCCTGGAGGCCGCGCACATCCGCACCTTTCGCACCGACCGCGCCGGCGCGGAGACCTTCCTCCTCGCGCCCGACGGAACCATCACTGCCGCATCCGCGTCGTCTCCGTAGTCGAAAGTCGAGCCGCGATCGCCGCCCAACGCAGCGATGCCGCCCAACCGGGCGGCATCACTGTCTTCTCTACGCTCTACACTCTACCCTCTACGCTCTGTCTTTTAGAACTCCAGCCTCGCTGAGATCTGCCCTGCGCGTGCGTTGTTGGACTGCGAGCTCGGCTGGCCGAACGTTCCGCTGCCCACCGAGACGCCAATGCCGCTGAACAGGACATAGTTGCTTACGTTGTACAGGTCGGCTTGCACGCTCAGCTTGGAGCTCTCCGTCAGGTGCAGATTGAAGGTGCGCCGCAGGCTGATGTCCAGGTCGAAGTTGCCCGGCCCGGTCAGTCCCGGATAGGCCTGCGTGCGCGGCGCGTTGCCGAAGGTGTACGCGGGCGCAATCGGAGTGTTCAGGCAGGTGGTCTGTCCGGTCGGCGCAACCGGTGAGACGAATGGCCCGCTCGCCGCGGTCGTCGTACTGCACACGCTGGGAACGATGTAGCTCACCGGGGTTCCGTAAGTGTTGCCGTGGCCCCAGCGCCCGTTCTGGCGCGCGCTGCCGGCGAAGCCGGGGTTCAGCATCGGCTCCACGGTGGACACCGCCGGGTTGGTCTGGCCCGCCGACGCCGTAATCGCCAGCGGCGAACCCGAAGCCATCTGCAGGATCTCCGAGAACTTGAAGCCGCCCAGCAGAGCGCGCGTCCAGGCATGGCCACCGCCCAGCTTGCCGCTTCCAAAGGGCAGGTTCTCCACTCCGGTAAACACAAAGTGGTGCGGCTGGTTGGAGGTCGAGACGTTGCGCTCGATCGCGTCCGCAGCCCACGACCTGCCGTTGTTGGAGTACGCCGCCGGAATCGCATAACCCGAGCGGAAAGTCCCGCCGTTGTCGATGGTGCGCGACCAGGTGTAGTTCACCATGAACGTCGTTCCGTGCGACGCGCGCTTCATCGCGGTCAGCTGCAGAGCGTTGTAGTTGCTGTTGGCCACGTTGCCGTAGCTGTCACTCACCGCGTAGTTCGGGAAGGGTTTCAGCAACTGGCTCAGAGCGGTCGTCGGCGCAAAGTAGGCCGGCGTTGCCACCGGTGTGATGGTGGCGCAGTTCTGGCCGTTGTAGGTGGTTGTGCTCAGCTTGTTCACGGCCGCGCTCAGGCACGCTCCAAGCGACAGATACTGCGGGTCCAGTTGGTCGGCATAGAAGCCGCGCGCGTTGCCGCCGTCCGTAATCAGGAAGTGGCCCTGCGAGCCCACATAGGACATCGTCGTAGTGAAGTTGTCCGTCCACTGGTGCTGGATGCCGAAGGTGTAGTTGATGTACTGCGGCGCGCGCGCTCCCAGGTAGGGATCGCCGTAGCCGATGGAAGAAGGCGATCCGGTATAGCCCGCGGTGGTCGTGTAGCCGGTTCCATAGCCGTTGCCGGAGGCCACGCCCGTCGCCGCAATGAACGCCGGAAACGCAGGGAAGGGCGCGGTCGAGAGGAACGTCGACGTGCTCGAGGAGAACGAGGGTCCCGCCGAGAAGCCCAGCGTCCCGGTGCCCGTGCGCGAGATCGCCGATCCGCCCACGCCGTTGCCGTGCGTGTACATCACGCCGTAGCTGGCGCGAATCACGGTCTTGGGGTCCACCTGGTACGCCAGCCCCAGCCGCGGCCCAATGTTCTTGTAGAAGTTGTTCACCGGCGTGGAGCAGTTGCAGGTGCCAGTACCCGAGCCCGCATACTGGATCGCACCCGGCGCTCCGGTAATGGGGTTGGTCAGCGTCGGATTGAAGAAGCTCAGCACGTTGTGCGCTTCGGTGTACGTCGGGTAGTAGTCCCAGCGCACGCCCAGGTCCAGCGTCAGCTTGTTCGTCACCTTCCAGTTGTCCTGGATATAGGGCGAGATGGGGCGGAAGCGTCCGCCGGTCTCCTGCACGGTGTTCTGCGTCAGGCTGGCCTTGTCGATCTGTCCCACCAGGAAGCTCGCATACGCCACGCCCGTGCTGGGCGCGAGCGTCGTCGCGTTCGTGAACCCGGCCGTTTCGGTCACCGCATTCGCGAGCGTCACAGGAGTCGTGCCCGAGAGCGCCGTGTTGAAGTTGTACTGAATCCACGCCAGCTCAATGCCGGCCGTGAGGGTGTGCTTGCCCCGCTCATACTGCACGTTGTCCAGCAGGGTGTAGGAGTTGGAGATGCCGAAGCTGGCCGTCGTTCCCCCCCAATTGGTCGGCGCATCCGTGCCCGCAAAGGTCGTGATGGGGAAGGCCTGCTGCGCCTGCCCGGAGGGCAGACCGGTAATGCCCTCGGCGCTGGCCGCGTAGGCCGGCGTCTGATCGGCGTTGATGGTCGGCCCGTTGTACCGCGCAAAGCCGTACTTGAACTGGTTCACCAGGTGCGGCGTAAAGACGTGCGTGTCTTCGATAATGCCCACCGCCGTCTTGGGCGCGTACGCCTGTCCGTAGTTGTACGGAATGGGACCGGTGTTGCGGCCCGCGGTCGTCTGCCCCACCGGCACCGAACTCGCCTGCCGTCCCAGCGCCGCCACAAACGTGAGCGTGTTCTTGCTGCTGACGATATAGTCGATGCGGTCTGTCGTGGACCAGTTCGACAGCGCCGAGTAGTTCTGCGCCACATAGTTGTTGGTCGGATTCTGGTTAATCAGTGCGGGAATGCTCTTCTGCATCGCCGACGCCACGCCGGCGATCTCGTTCGCGGGAATCACATCTACCCCGGCTGCGCCGCCGGGACCCAGGATCGGATTGCCCGCGGGACCGTTGCCGGTGCCATGCACATAGCCGAAGCGATAGCGGCACTGCCCGGTCGTACTTGCCGCCGTGCACGCCGTCTGCGTGTTGGGGTCGTAGATCGGCTGGATGCCCTGGAAGTTGCCCGCCTGCTCCGCCGCGTTGGGGAAGGTGATCAACTGCGGCGCGGCGTGCGAGTAGCGGAAGCCGTTGTAGTTGCCGAAGAAGAAGACCTTGTCCCGCCACTTGCCGATAGGCACCAGCGGGCCGCTGAGCAGGATGCCGTACTCGTTCTGGTGCTCCACCGGCTTCTGCAGCGCGCCGGTCAGCGGGTTGGTCGCCTTGTAGAAGCCCCAGCTGTCCAGCGCCGTGTTGCGCAGGAACTCATACAGCGCTCCGTGGAACTGGTTGCCGCCCTGCTTCACCGTGAAGTTCTCTACGCCCTGGCCCTCATACAGCGCCGAGTAGCCGGAGGTCTCCACCTGGAACTGGTTCACCGCGTCCACCGAGATCGCCGTCCACACAAAGCGCGGGTCGCCTTCACCCGCCGCGTTCGTAAAGGGAACGCCGTCGATGTACACCGCGCTGGCCGCGCCGCGGCTGCCCGAGCCGTTCACCACGCCGGTATTCGTCGTCGCATTGCCGTTGGTCTCATTCACCTGCACGCCGGGAAGCAGCGCGGCAAAGTCCGTGGCGCGCCGCTGGTCCGGCTGCCCGTAGGCGCCCATCTCAATGGGCAGCGCCGAGTACATATCGCTCTCCATCGTTGCGCCCAGTTGCGCGTTGCTGGTCTCCAGTTGCGGCGGCGCGGAGGTCACCGTCACCGAAACATCGGTGCCTCCCACCGGCAGCTTGGGATTGAAGGTCTGCGTCTCCAGGGCGTTCACATGCACCTGCTCCTGGGTCAGGCTCTCGAAGCCGCTGGCGGCCACCTTCACCGTGTAGACGCCGGGGTCGAGCGTGCTGAAGCTGTAGTCGCCCGCCGAGGTCGATGTGGTGGTCACGCTGATCGACGTCGCGGTGTTCGTCGCTGTAATCTTCGCGCCCGGAATCGCGGCACCCGTGGTGTCAAAGACGGTGCCGCTGATGGCTCCCTTGCCGGCCAGCTGGGCCTGGGCACCAGTGCTGGCCAGTAGAACAGCGGCCAGAAGCAGGAAAAACGTCGTACACACGCGCGAACGCAGCGTGCAGAAAAATTGTGGGGTGGAATGCGTATTCATGGGACTCCTCAGAAGGTGCGGCAAAGCCGCCATCGTGCAGACTTCGGCACCGCCCTGAGACTGGCCGCCTGGATCTCTGCGCTTGTACAGCGCCAACAAGAATCCGCCATCCAACCCACTCCTGTCAAGCCGCAGGCTTTTCCTGTCATACACCTAAATGTCAGGGCACCCGCACCGGCCCCAGCATGGGAGTCTTTACCGGCGCGGCCAGTCCCACATACTCGGTCAGTTGGTTGCTGCCGAAGCTGGTCACCCAGATATTGCCGCTGGCATCGATGGCCAGAGCAAAGGCCTCCAGCAGTCCAGCCTCGGGGGCCCAGCCGGTCGCAGGGCTGAGGATAGTCCCCACCGTGTTGCTGGAGCTGGCGCCGGCCAGCTCGGTGATCGACGGGCCGCGATAGTTCGCCACCCACACATTCCCCACACCGTCCACGGCGATGCCCTGCGGATGCACAATGCCTCCGCCCTTGAAGCCGGCAGAGAGCAGCGTGCCCTGGGCCGACAGCAGGCTGACGCTGTCGCCGTAGTAGTTGGCCACCCACACATTGCCCAATCCGTCGATGGCCAGACCGTCGGGCGCGTCACAGCACACATAGGCCGCAGCGCTGGTGCCATCGGCGGAGATCTTGGTCACCGTGTTGCTGGAGAAGTTCGCCAGCCACCCGTTACGGCTCCCATCGATGGCGATGGCGACCGGAAAGAACAGGGTCGGCGTTCCGTTGATAACGCCGCTATAACCGGTGGTTCCCGAGAGCGACACGCCGGAGTTCGACAGCAGCGTCAGATGCGAGTTGCCGTAGTCCACAATCCACGACACGTTGGTGGGGTCCACCGCGATCGCATACGGATAGTAGACGCCGCCGCCGGAATACGGCGATCCGGTCACGGCAGACCCATGCGAGTTCAACACCGTCACCGCGCCATAGCCGGTGTTGATCGAGTAGGGAGTCTCTTCATCCGCCACCCAGAAGTTGTCATTCGCGTCTACCGCGCCGCCATAGGCCTCGTTCAGCGTGTTGCCCGTCACGCCGCCCGGTATCACCGGCGTTCCCGTATTGCTGAACAGGCTGGCCACCGAGAAGTAACTCGCCACCCACACCCGCCCCTGCGAATCCAGCGCCAGCGCCGACGGCGCATCCATCCCACCGCCGCTGTAGGTGGCATAGATCACCCAGTCGTTAGGCTGCGCGGTCAACGCCGGCGCGAACGCAGCCGAGCCGAAGGTCAGCGCAAAGATCACACCCACATTGGTTCCGGGCTTCGTGGCCAGATCCAGCACCGCATCCAGGGTGTTCGTCGGAGCCGTGCCGGACAACACCGCCGCCGCATACAGCCGGCTGCACGGCGTGCTGCTGCTCCCGCTGGAGACGACACAGGCATTCAGCGCGTTCGCCAGCGAGTCGATCTTCGCCGTGGGCGCTGTACCCGTACCCGGAAACGCTGCTCCCGGCGCGATTCCGGTGGTCAGGTTCACCAGGTTGGCCAGCGTGGCCGCAGCCAGCGTGATGCCGCTCAGGTTCGTCGCCGTCGCTCCCAGCTGCGCTCCCGGCTTGAGGAACTGCGCAAACGCATACGCGCTGGCGACGGTGGTCACCTCATCCACCACGTAGCTCGCATTCGTAGCGATGGCGTTGCACGCTCCCGGCGCCGTCATCAGGACTGTCCCCGAGTTGCTCGCGCCGGCGGCTCCGGCCTTGCCGCCGCTCGCCACCACATACAAAATCGAGCCCGCCAGCGGGCAGCTGTAACTCGCGCTCACGCTGAAGGCGCCGTTGCTGTCGGTGGTCAAGGCCGTCTGCAACAACTGCGCCGGCGCCGAGCCGTTCCCGGTCGTCCCCGCCGCCCACAGTTGCACACTCGCGCCAATCACCGGAGTCGTGCCGGCCAGCACCTTGCCCGTGAACGAGGTCCCGGTGTACGTGCCCGTCACCACCGAGATCGCCGCCGTCGTCGTCGAGATGGGCGAACTGAGGTTCGACGTATCCGTCACCGTCAGCGAGACCGTGTAATTCCCCGGTGCTGTGTACGTATGCGTGGGCTTGGAGCCCGTGGCGGTGCCGCCATCGCCAAACGCCCACGCATAGCTCAGAGCCTGGCCCAGTGGGTCCGACGAGCCCGACCCGTTGAAGCTCACCGCCACACCCACTGTGCCCGTGTAAGGGCCGCCAATATTCGCCGTCGGCAACGTCGGTGACGCCGTAAGCGGTATCGCGACCGTGCCGCATCCGGCCAGCAGCATCGCCGCACCAAGTGCAAGAAAGCAGACAGGGGCCTTGGGCATGGGTTTCACGCCTCTGAAGGTATCAAATCGCCCGCTTCAACGGTAGGGCCGGGTAAACTCAGCCAGGTCCGCGCTGCTCATAAAGCTCTGCAGATGGGCGGTCAGCTCGGCGCGGGCCGCATCCGAAGCCATCGCGGTGTCCAGCGTCTCGGTGCGCAGCAACACCGGAATCGACCGCGTGGGGCTGGCGCTCAGCAGCGTCCGGGTGTCCGGCCGGCTGTATACAAATCCAAAGTGCGTCCGCGCGGACGTCGTCTGTCCGCAGCTTTCTCCATTGCACAGAGTCGTCGCCTCCAGGTACTGCGTCGCTCCGTCGTTGAAGAACGATCCGCTGAAGCTGACTGGGCCGCCGCTGGTGGGCAGCTCCAGGGGTCCATGCCACAACCAGTCTTCTCCGCGCGCGGCGTGGCACAGCAGCGTGTCGTGCGCTCCCAGCACCGGCGAGATGCCCACCGAGACCACCGACGGTCCTTCCTGCCCGTCAGCGGAGCCCGCGCCCGGGCCGTCGTATACGTAGTCCGCCCAGTTGAAGATCAGCGGGCCCGCCACCAGGTACTCATTCCACTCGCGCTGCAGCTTGAACTGGCCCACGCGTTGCGGAAACCGGCCCAGCGCGTTCGGGTCCGCAGCCACCGCGGGACGGTGGCGCGCCTCCACCAGGGCGCGCGCATAGCTCACACTGCCCAGCACCACCAGCAGCGCCAGCGCCGCCCACCTCAAAACAAAGGTCCGCGGCGCAAACTCGCCCGCCGCCTCCTGCGGCAGCCGCGGCGGACGCAGATCACCGTCCGGGCTGAGCCTCTGGATCAGCGTAAACAGCAGTGCCGTCGCCACGAAGAACAGGCACGCCCCAATTACGTAGTCGCCCATCTCGGCGCGGGTCTGCAACCACGGGATGTGCAGCGCCACAATGTAGTACAGCACCAGCAGGCACAGCCGCAGCAGGTTGAAGACGTACCCCAGCAGCACCGCACCGGCCACCACCAGCACCCACACCCGCAGCCGGAACTTGTACAGATATCCCGCGATCAGCGCGAGAAAGCCCATGGTGATCGCCCCGCGGATGCCGTTGCAGCCCGGCGCGATGAACATCCCGAAGTCCGGGGTGAACATCAGCCGCAGTTGGTCCGGCGTCAGCTTCTGCCCCAGCCCGTGCGCGAACCCGCGCGCAATCTGCGACGACACATGCTGCAGCGGCAGGTCGATGTGCAGCGTAAAGAAGTTGGGCACGGGGTTCACGAACCACGTCAGCGCCACCGGAAACAACGCGGCGCGAAACAACCGCACCCCGCCGAACAGCAGCACCGCGCCCGCCGCGTAGGCAAACGCCACCAGCGAGTGCGGCGGCAGAAACGTCGACCACGAAGGCGAGATGACCAGTTCCAGGATCGCGTGGTCGCGCAGATGCACCGCCGCCACGGTCGCCGCCAGCACCACCAGCCCCCACCAGGTGCCGTCCATCTCCCAGCCCAGCGACCGCCACACCCGAAGAATCAGCACTAGGCTGACCACCGGCAGGAATCCGCCGATCGACTTCAGCGGATCGGTCGTCCAGATGGACCACAGATACAAGACCGTGGTCAGGATGGTAAAGACGCCCGCGACACTCAGCAGGGTCGCGGCTGCAGCGGCCTGCGGCGCACGCAGACCGTAGCCCGTCACACCCACCTGCCTGCAGTTCCCTGGAACAGAACCGTCCGGCGTGCGGCCAGGAGCTTCATCCACATAGTTTTGTTGCGAGCCGGCAGACTACTTGCGGCGAAAGCGCGAACGCATCGCCACCAGCACACCACTTGCAGAACCCACCAGGGCCAGGATCGCCGTCGGGTTCTCAGGCGAGTTAACGCAGCCAGACTGGGCCATTGCCGGTGCGGCAACGACGAGAAGGAGCGCCACGACAGCAAGAACGGACAGTTTCATATCTTCCCTCACCTCAGGATTTCTTTATACCGCAAGTTATCGCACGTCAATTCCATTGTCAACGACTGAATTCGTCAGACAGATTCGGTCCGAAAGCCTCCGTATTCCGAGTCTTTCCCAAGAGAGACACAGTCCACGGGCTTCCACGAACGTCCATCTCCAAGAAAAGATTACCCCATTTTGGCAATCCTGCCATCATCTAAAAATTCCAGTTTTCAAACGAATTGTGTGGGATGTACAATCGGTCGGTTCGAAAGCCCACTCTTTTTTCGCAGTGAAGTTCAACTCCCACTCTACACACGGCAGCTCAGGAGCAGATGATGAAGTCTCGTCACATTGGTAAGACAGGTTTGCAGGCAGTTGCAGGATTAGGCTTGGCCGTCCTGCTCTCCGGTCTCAGCGGTTGCACCATGGGCAACATCGCCCTCTCCGGCCCGGACACCAGCACCGCTGCCAGCATCTCTCTCAGCGGCACAGTCCACGGTGGCCAGCAGCCCGTGACCGGCTCCGCCATCCAGCTCTACGCCGTCGGCTCCGCCGGCTATGGCTCCGCCGCCACTGCCTTGATTCCCGGTGGAGGGAAGATTGGATCGGTTACGGTAACTGCCGCCGGCAACGGGTACACTACGGCCCCAAGCGTTGGCTTTACCGGTGGCGGCGGCAGCGGCGCCGCGGGCACGGCCATCCTCAACCTGGGTGTGACCTCCCTCATGCTGACTGGATCCGGTGCTGGATATACATCCACGCCGACCGTCTCATTCAGCGGCGGTGGCGGCACCGGTGCGGCGGCGACCGCAACTGTCGCCGGCGGCGCGGTGATCTCCCTGACTATCACCAGCGCGGGATCGGGTTACACAACCGCTCCCACCGTCGCGTTTACCGGCGGCAGCCCCACGATCTCGGCCATGGCGACAGCGGGTGTCTCCGGCCCGGTCGTCTCGGTGACACTGACCAACCCGGGCTCCGGATACACCTCCGCTCCAATCGTTACCTTGACGGGCGGCGGCGGCGCCGGTGCATTGGCGACCGCGATGGCGGTTCCCACCGGCGGCACGGTGACCGATGCCAACGGCAACTTCAATATCACCGGCGACTTTACCTGCCCCACGGCCAGCTCGCTCGTGTACATCACTGCGAGTGGCGGAAATCCGGGCCTCGCCTCGTCAACCAACAACACCGCCATCAAGATGGCTGCGCCGCTCGGCGCCTGCTCCAGCCTCAGCAACTCCACCACGGTCTTTATCAATGAGGTCACCACCGCTGCCATGGCCTTCGCCATGGGCCAGTACTTCACCACCACCTACGGCAGCACCAGCACGGACAGTTTCGGCTCGCCCAGCACCACCCAGGCCCAGATTGGAATCTTCAACGCCTACAGCACCGTCGGCAACCTCGTCAGCACCCAGACCGGCAACGCCTTGACATCCACCACGCTGACCGGGGCCAACTCGCTCGGCTCCATCACTGTCTTGCCGGAGTCCACCAAGCTCTACACCATCGCCGACATCCTCGCCGCCTGCGTCAACTCCACCGGCCCCAGCGACCCGGCCCAGGCCTGCACAACGCTCTTCAACAGTTCAACGCCGTCCATTGCCCCGGGCACAACGGCCACGGCGGCCACCGTTGCCACCGACACCTTGCAGGCCGCGGTCTACCTGAGCCTGAACCCCACCAGCACCAATGCCAGCAGCTCCGCCACCAACATCGCCGCGCTGTATGGCCTGGTCGGTACCTCGCCCCCCTACACCGGCGTCTCCGCCCAGCCCACGGACTGGACCCTCGGCATCCAGTACACGGCCGGCACCAGCGCCACCCAGACCCTGATGAACTCCGTGCAGGACATCGCCGCGGACGCCAGCGGCAACATCTGGATCATCAACTACAACTCCAGCGCCACCGCCACCGAGTCGCTCGCCGAGTTCGGCACCAACGGCATTCCTCTGGCCAACCCCTTCAACAGCGGCGCCACCGCGCCCGCCAGCATGGCGGCCACATCGCCACGCAACATGGCTATCGACTCCGGCAACAACGTCTTCGTTACCAGCAGCTCGGGCTCCGGATACGTCTTTGAGTACAGCAACACCGGTGTCAGCTCCTCCCTGCTGGTCGGCGGGCAGCCCTACGGCATCGCCATCGACGGCAACAACAACATCTGGATCGGCCAGAACTCATCCTCGTCCACCTCCTCGCTGACCGAGTTCACCAGCGACACACTCGCCGCCACCAACCAGGTCAAGTACCCCTTGTTGACAGGCACCACCAACACCCTGCTCGCCACCTACACGGCAGTTTCGACCACCGGTGCCATCGCGCTCTCTCCGGGCACCTCTACCAACCTCGGTTATCAGGCCACCGGCATGAACCCCGGCACCTGCACCACCTTCCCCTGCACCACGACCAATGACACATCCCTGACGGCGACCTACACGCAGGTCAGTTCCAGCGGCCTGAACACCCCTTTCGGCGTCACCGCCGGCACGGGCGGTTCCATCTGGGTGGCCAACAGCGCCGGCAATACGCTGTCGCTCTATACAACGCCCACATCCTATACCACGATTGGCTCGGCGACTTCGCTCAGCGGCCCGCGCAAGATCGCCATCGACGGCGCAGGCAATGCCTGGGTCGCCGACCGCGGCTCTGCTGTGATCTCAGAGTTCAGCCCGAGCGGCGCGGTGCTCTCGCCCACGCCGGTCTCTCCGGCCACCACTCCGCTGGGCTTCTCGCACACCGGTCTCGGCAGCGGTTCCAGCATAGCCATTGATCCCTCCGGCAACGTCTGGATCGGCAACAACACCGCCCCCACCGCAACCACCAACGCGGACTCGATCTTTGAGCTGGTCGGTGCAGCCGCTCCTACGGTCACCCCTATCGCCTTGGCGCTCAAGAACTCCGCGGTCGGTGTCAGGCCCTGATCCCTCACCCTGCGTTCCACCAGAAAGGCGCCCTTCCCGGGCGCCTTTCTCTTGCCGCAAAATGTGTGTCGTGAAGAGCACCTCAAGCATGCGTTTTGCGTGTTTAAAAGCACCTCAAGACGCACTTAAAACGAAAAAATCCGCCTCAGGAAGCGGCCCGCTCCGACCTTCCCGACAACTCCGCAGCCCGCGCCTCGGCATACGCCGCCGCCCCCAGCAGCGCGCAGGTCTCATCCAGAATGATGCGCACAGGCACCTTTTCGAGCAGCGGCGAGAGCCGTCCCTTGTCCAGAAAGGCCCTCATAAACTCCCCATTTTGCATAACTTGCAGGTTCTTGGGCGCGACCCCGCCGCCCAGGTAGATGCCGCCCGCCGCCAGCACCTTCAGCGCCACGTTGCCGGCCTCCGCCCCATATGCCGACGCGAACATCCGCATCGTCTCCGCGCAGATCTCGCTGGAGCCGTCCGCGGCACACTGGCCGATCACGGCATTCGGGTCTTCAGCCTCCATGCGGTCGCGCAACCACTTTGGTTCCCGCAACTTACGGTCGTCGCGCAGAAACGCATAGATGTTCTTGATGCCCAGCCCAGAGACCACGCGCTCCAGGCTGACGCGACCGTTGAGCGTACGCCGCAGATACTCCAACAGGCTGATTTCAAGCGGGTTACGCGCGGCGAAGTCCCCGTGTCCGCCCTCCGAAGGCAACGGCTGGTGACGCTGCAACTTCGCATCCCATATCAGCAACGCCTCACCCAATCCCGTGCCCGCCGATACCAGTCCCCGGTGCCCCAGGGACTGTGGATCGCCCTCGTGGAGCGTGAAAACGCTCTCTGGCGCCAGCTCGGGAATGCCATAGCCGTTGGCCTCTAAGTCATTGATAAGGAAGATGTGTTCCATGCCCAAGGACTTGGTCAGCTCGCGCTCGTCCAGCGTCCAGGGCAGGTTGGTGAGCTTCAGCCGGCCGTCGCGCACCGGCCCCGGACAACCGAAGCACGCTGCCACAACCTTCGCGCGCTCACCCTCGCTAAGGAACGCCTTCACCACCTCGTCCAGGCCGGCGTGGTCGGCCGCCGGGAACTTGTGGTCGTGCACCGGTGCCAGCCTCCCGCCGGCAAACTCGTACAACGCCAGATGAATCTTGGTCCCGCCCACGTCGCCCGCCAGAATCATTGCCGCCCCGCATTTCTAGATCTCGAGCATGCCTACACGGTAGCCCACGCCTGAATCGGTCGGCACAGGCAGCTCCGCCGCCGCTGCTTCATCAAGCAGGAACAGAAGCTTACCACTCGCAGGCCTTATCAGTTGCGAAGGCAGACGCTCCGGGTCGCGCGGTCCGGTCAGCACCTCTGCAAGTATCTCCGCCTTGCCCGCGCCTTCCACCTCGAAGGCCACCTCGCCGGCCTGGTTGATCACCGGCCAGGTCAGCGTAATCCGCCAGGTCTCCTTCTGCGCCACGTGGTTGGCCACCACCAGCCTGCCCATCTCGTCAAGCGCGGGAGTATGAGGAAATAGAGACGCCGTATGCCCGTCCGGGCCCATGCCCAAAGTCAACAGGTCAAAGGCTGGCGACTCCGCGCCCTCCAGCTTCATGCTGTTGCGCAACACGC
>Ga0302320_10010467_pt1 | contig 19759 bp, 19 predicted proteins | sample Bog_T0_3_FD_202130 | JGI IMG/M metagenome (GOLD analysis project Ga0302320, IMG submission 202130) | Peat permafrost microbial communities from Stordalen Mire near Abisko, Sweden - Bog_T0_3 | ecosystem: Environmental > Terrestrial > Soil > Wetlands > Peat | place: Sweden: Abisko, Stordalen Mire... | reverse complement strand
TCGAAAGGAAGATTGTTCCATCCCAATCCCATCTCATCATCCGCATACGTGGCCGAGGCATCAAAAGTTGAATTAATCGGCGGATACACCGTCCTCTGCAACCAAGCCGTCGGTTTGCCATTCGCCCCCACCGCCGCCTTCATGTACATCGCCGCCACCGAATGGAAGAAATCAAAATGAATGTCGTCTTCCCGGCTCCAAACAACTTTCACCGGCTTGCCCAGCTTTTTCGAAAGCACTGCCGCTTCCGCCACCTGATCTGGCTTCGACTTGCGCCCAAATCCGCCGCCGAGCAGCGGTACATGGCACGTCACATCTTCCTTCTTAATGCCCAGCACTCCGGCAATCGTCTCTTGCACCGCCTGCGGATTCTGCGTCGGAGCCCACGCCGTCACCTTCCCATCGCGATATTCCGCCACCGCCACCGGAGGCTCCATCGACGCATGCGCCAGGTGCGGCGCATAAAACTCCGCTTCGATAATCCTTCCGCCACTCTTCTCTGCCCGCGCAAATTCTGCATCGACATCGCCCACATTGCGCGCCACTTTCCCTGGTTGCCGCGAAGTTGCCTCCAGCGTCTTCCGATAGGCGGCCGAGTTGTACATCGCATGCGAACTCTCGCCCCACTCAATCTTCAAACTCTTGCGCCCCTTGAACGCCGCCCACGTATTGTCCGCAATCACCGCGACTCCGCCCAACGGTTGAAACATATGTGGCGGCTTGAAGGGATCAATCGTCACGGTCTTCTGCACTCCCGGCACCTTGAGCGTCGCCTTGTCGTCATACGACTTGATCTTCTGTCCTAGCACCGGAGGATGCTCAATCGATGCAAACACCATTCCCGGCCTCGTCGCGTCCATGCCAAAAATTGCTTGCCCCGTCACAATTTCCGCGAGATCATACAGGGAATTACTCTCCTTGCCGATATACCGCCACTCCGACCGCGCCTTCAGCGGTAACGGCACGTCTTCTTTCTTGGGAACCGGAAGGTTCGCCGCCGAGGCCGCCAGTTCGCCGTATCCCAACCTCCGTCCACTACCCTTATGCACCACAAAGTGCGGCTCCGTCGTGCATTCCTTCGGAGAAACTTTCCACTCATTCGCCGCCGCTGTAATCAACATCACGCGGCCCGTCGCTCCCACCTGCCGCATCAAATCAAAATTACTGCGGACCGAATGCGATCCATCGGTATCCTGATCTCCATACTTGGGATCGCCGATTGCCTGCTCAATCCTCACCTTCGCCCAGTCCGCATCCAGTTCGTCGGCAACCACCAGCGGCAAAGCCGTTCGGCTCCCGCAGCCCATCTCCGAGCGGTGCGCCACAATCGTCACAATCCCATCCGGAGCGATCGACATCCATATGCTCGGCTCAAACACAGCCGCGGCGTTCTCGCCTTCGGCCGCCCATAACGGCTCCGAAACAAATCGTGCCGTCAGCACAAATGCTCCGCTGACCAGCGCCGCTTGCAGAAATCCGCGCCGGTTCATGGCGCCATTTCCGCGACGGCTCGCGCTCTCATTGTTCTTCATGCCGTCTCCTTTGCGGTGTCGTGCCCCGCCGCCTTATGAATCGCCGCCCGAATCCGCTGATACGTCCCGCAGCGGCAGATATTTCCCGACATCGCTGTATCGATATCCTGGTCGCTTGGATTTTTATTTTCTTTCAGAAATGCGATGGCCTGCATAATCTGCCCCGTCTGGCAATATCCACATTGCGGAACCCGTATCTCCACCCAGGCCTTCTGGACTGGATGCATGGGCGCGATCCCTTCAATCGTTGTGATCTCCGCCCCCCCAACCTCGCTCATCGGAGTCGTGCACGACCGGATCGCGGCCCCATCCCGATGTACCGTGCAAGCCCCACACAGCGCCATTCCGCAACCAAACTTCGTTCCGGTGAGGTGTGCCACATCGCGCAAGTACCACAACAACGGCATTTCGGGATCGCCGTCAAATGTCTGGTCTTTTCCGTTCACCTTAAACCGGATCATAGAATTCCTCGCGAACCCCAAAGTAGATGACAGAAGTATCCGACCTCAAAATCGATTTCCATATCCTAGTCGCACACCGTGAAAGAGAAAAGGCAAGTCACAGAATTTCCGCGAACGCCAACGCGCGCCTCCGCCGAGGAGTGGCTCAATTTCTCGAAAGAGTCGTGCATCCCTGGCTGCGAGTATTGCGAAAATCTTCGGTTTCAAGATTTCCCTTTGTCTACCTTCGGGCCCTTTGTGGTTAACGCTGTCGCAAAAGTGAGCCTCGCGCCGCAGCCGAGGCTTTTGTTCGCCATCATCATATAATCGTCTTTCATTTCTCTGCGGGAGGACCATTGGCCTACGACGATCTACGCGACTGGATCAAAGCCCTCGATCGAGCCGGCGAACTGAAACGCATCCGCACTGAAGCTGATCCGATCCTGGAAATCGCAGAGATTACCGACCGCGTTTCCAAAAGCAAAAGCAAAGACAGCAAGAATAAAGACGGCGTCATTGGCGGCAAAGCGCTTCTCTTCGAAAACCTGAAGGGCTATCCCGGCTCCGAACTCCTGATCAACCAGTTCGGCTCGGCCCGCCGCATGCGCCTCGCGCTCGATGTCGACGAACTCGATCAAATCTCCGACCGCATCCGCGCCTTCACGGACGTCAAATCTCCCCAAGGTTTCCTCGATAAAGTCAAAATGCTCCCCATGCTCGCCGAGATGGGCAAGTTTTTCCCTAAGACGGTTCCGACCGGCCCCTGCAAAGAAGTCATCAAGCGCGACAATTTCTCGCTCCTCGATTTCCCCATCCTGCAATGCTGGCCCCAGGACGGGGGACGCTTCATCACCCTGCCCTGCGTCATCACCCGCGATCCGAAAACTGGCAAACGGAATGTCGGAATGTATCGTATGCAGGTCTACGACGAGCGCACCACCGGAATGCACTGGCAGCGCCAGAAAGTGGCCGCCGAACACTACCGCGACCACATGCGTCAGGCAAGTACCAACACCGAGGGTGCCCCAGCCAAGCCTTCTTTTGGCTTGAGTGGGAGATCCGCCGCCGTCGACATCATGGCAAGATCTTCCGGAGGTTCCATCCAGCCTCAAGGCGATCGCCCCTCCGGCAAGATGGAGGTCGCCGTTGCCATCGGCACCGACCCGGCCCTGACCTTCTCCGCCATCGTCCCAGCCCCGCCCGATGTCGAGGAATACATCGTCGCCGGATTCCTCCGTCAGAAGCCCATCGAACTCGTAAAGTGCGAGACCGTCGATCTTGAAGTTCCCGCCAACGCCGAAATCATCCTTGAAGGCTACGTCAACCTCGATGAACTCCGCACCGAGGGCCCCTTCGGAGATCACACCGGCTTCTACTCGCTCGAAGACGAATATCCCGTCTTCCACGTCACCTGCATCACTCACCGGAAGAATCCGATTTACGCGACCACCGTGGTCGGCAAGCCTCCGCAAGAAGATGCTTGGATGGGCAAGGCCGTCGAGCGCATTTTCCTGCCCTTGATGAAGCTCACGATTCCCGAACTCGTCGACGTCAATCTTCCCATCGAAGGCGTCTTTCACAACCTGATGCTCGTCTCCATCCGCAAATCCTATCCCGGACAAGCCCGCAAAGTCATGAATGCGATCTGGTCGCTGGGCCAAGCCATGTTTACCAAATGCATCATCGTAGTAGACGAAGACGTCGACGTTCAGGATATCGCCGACGTCACCCTGAAAGTCCTGAATAACATCGATCCCGAGCGCGACATCCAATTCACCATGGGCCCCGTCGATTCCCTCGACCACGCCGCTCGCCTCGCCAATTACGGATCGAAGATGGGCATCGACGCGACCAGAAAGTGGTCGACCGAAGGCTTCGCCCGCCCCTGGCCCGATGAAATCACGATGGACCCAAAAGTCCGCGCCCAAGTCGACGCCAAGTGGAAGGCGTTGGCGAAAGAGCTGGGCATCGACTAGAACTGATCTAATGAATGTTTTTGTAGACGGACTACAAATAATGCCGGCTTTAGCCGTAAAAGCGTTTGCGAGAGCGGTTCTAATCTCGCGTAGTGACGGACATTCTGTCCGCCGCTTTTGAGTTGCTTTTGCCTTTGTGGCTACAGTTGATTTGTCGTTGCCCTTACCGATGAGCTCGAAATCCAAAAACTCCGCCCACCAATCTTGGTCCTGGCCTGACTCTCTCGACGCCCTGATCGCCGCGCCCGACCACCACACGCTGCTTTTCGAAAACGATCGAGTTCGCCTCATCCAGACCCGCATCCTGCCGGGCCAGATCGTGCCCCTGCATACCCACCGCTGGCCCGCAGTCCTGCTCATGTCGAGTTGGAGTCACTTCATCCGTCGCGACGCCTCCGGCAATGTTGTTCTCGACACTCGCCAATCCTCGGAAATCCCAGAACTGAATTCCCCGATCTCCCTCGATCCACTGCCACCACATACCGTCGAGAATGTTGGCGAGCAGGAAATCGACAATCTTCAGCTCGAAATTAAGCCCACGCGGAGTCTCATGGAACCGGCTTGAGTTGCTCTTAAACTTGTGGTCTGATAGCCGGGTCGCCTCGGTCCTGAGACCGTAGACGAAGGAGGAGCTAATCATGCCAAACGCTCAAGTTCACTACATTCCCAAGGGCTACGCTGCCGTCACTCCCTATCTCATCGTGAAAGGTGCGGCGCAAGCGATCGATTTCTACAAGAAGGTTTTTGGAGCGACGGAAGTAATGCGCATGAACGGTCCCGACGGACGCATCGGCCACGCCGAGCTGAGCATTGGCGGATCGCATATCATGCTGGCCGACGAGCACCCGGAGATGGGGCATCAGAGCCCGCTGACTTTGGGCAATTCCCCCGTCAGCGTCCTGGTCTATGTAGAAGATGTGGACGCCACGGTCGGGCGTGCCGTGGCCGACGGCGCGAAGATTCTGAAGCCAGTCGCCGATCAGTTCTACGGCGATCGCATGGGATTCATCCAGGATCCTTTTGGCCATCGCTGGGGAGTCGCAACCCACAAAGAAGATTTGTCGGAAGAAGAAATGCGCGAGCGTGCAAAAAAGACGCAAGCCGCCTAAGCCATGTGCCCCTGCTAACGCCTGTTCTCCAAGGCGCCACGCCGGGGCATTTCTTAATCCGCCCGCTTTGCAGACCGCGAACCGGCCGTCACGAACTCTCCAGTCTTGCTAAAATCTCTGAGATCACTTCTCGAAAGGAAATTCCCCATGCTTTCTGCAGGCAATCCGTTTCCCGATTTTTCGCTCCCCAACCAGGACGGTAAGATCATGAAGCTTTCCGATTTTGCCGGAAGCTGGCTCGTGATCTACTTTTATCCTAAAGACGATACGCCCGGATGCACCATTCAGGGCCGCGCGTTTACGGCCTCCAAAGCGGATTTTGACGCGGCCGGGATTAAGGTTGTCGGTGTGAGTGCCGATGATGTCACCTCTCACCAAAACTTCTCGCACAAATTCGCCTTCAAAATTGATCTGCTCTCAGACACCGATTCCCACCTCATGAAGACGCTCGGTATCGGTCAGTCGGAGTGGAAAGGCATGAAATTCTGGGAGCGGACCAGTTTTGTGGTCGATCCGCACGGCATCATTCGCAAGGTCTACGAGAAGGTCAATCCCGAAGGCCACGAAAAAGTCCTGCTGGATGACATTGCCGGTTTGAAAGCAAAAGCCGCCTAATTGAACAGCCCGCGGCGAGCCCCGGAGATCGGCGAGCAGGGCGCCCGCTCTTTCATGAAATTGTCATCCCACTTTCCATGAATTGTCATCCCGAGCGCAGTCGAGGGATCCCTACTCCGCGAGCTGATCGGCGGCGAATTCGCTTTCGCCGGACTTGCCGCCACTTCCCCAGGGACTCCTCAAAGTCGCAGCCAGCCCTTCCGCCATCACTGCCGGTAAGATGCGGTACATGCGCGCCCGCAGGTCGCGGTAGCCTTGGTTTCCGGCAAACAGGTCGCTCATCAGTGCGCGGAACGTCGCGCTTTCCGCGGTAAGAGCCACGATCTTCTCCAGCACGCTGTCCCCAAAAATCTGTCCCCGGTAGAAGCGCTGCGAAACCCTCGCTGCGAGCCTCAACTCCGGCAAGACATCTTCCGCTAGAAGACATTGATACTGATCAGGCCGCCCCGCCAACATGGCCTGCGCACAGAGTTCTGCGGAACGCAGTGCGTAGTAGAGTCCTTCACCTGTTACAGGATCGACCAGCCCCGCGCTGTCTCCAATCATCGCCCACCCGTCGCCGCATACCTTAAGGGCGTCAAATGTTTCGGTGCGAAAGGAGGGTAGAATATGCGAATAAAAAGTCGCTCCCTCCAGATTCAACCCATTTTCTTCGAGCCACTTTTCGAGCACGCGCCGTAATTCGCCGGTCGGCACCTCGCCCATTTTCCCGGCAATGCCTGCGGAAACATGATCAGTACGTGGAAACACCCAGATATAACCCGTGATGTCTTTCAAGAATTGGATCTGCATCCGAGACGTCCGCCCGGGAATGAAGTAACCAGCCGTAACCATTAAATCAGCCGCTGCAATCGGCTCGAGAAACAGACTCCGCAAAGCGTTACGAGCGCCCGCAGCCACGATCAAATGCGAGGCCCTGCATTGGTCCTGCGGCGTACACACTTGCCAATCTCCGGGACTGCCAGCAATGTGAGTCACGCGCTCTCGCCGGATCTCAACTCGTGCCCCGCCCATTCCAGCAGCACGAGCCCTGTCCAGTAGCAACCCATTGAGGTCAAGTCGCGAAAAAATCGCCACCGGATGTTCCAGATGAAAGCGCACCCGCTTCCCCGACGGGCTCATGAGTTCGCATTGATCGACCGGATGACTCTCGCTGCCGCCAGCCGTTAAGAAGGGATACTGCAATAACGCCTTGTGGGTGACACCGCCGCCGCACGGTTTTTCCCAGGCTAGCTTTTCGTCGAAGAGTATGACGTTTTTCCCGCCATCTGCTAGCAGCGTCGCGGCAAGGGATCCAGACGGGCCGCCTCCGATCACTGCAATTGGATTCGGCGCCGTCATTTCACGGGGGTAGGAGTTTTCCGCACTACAACAACAAGCTACAGCCACAAAAACACTTCGACCCGCTTGCGAGTTCCCACTCCGTCAGGAGAAGTGAAACGCTCGCGATCGCAGATTCTAACTAGGTTACTGCAGCGTGGTGGCGCTGCTGAGTCCCTGATAAATAAACAAACCCGCTATGACAAGGATCATCGCGCCCGACAAAGCGCCCAGCACCTTGACAATCGGAGCGATCTTCCTCATCTTGGCTAGAACTTCCGTTTGGTCCTTCTGCATCTGCGATTCGCTCTCATTTAGGCAGATCGAATCGTCTTCATGCATGGTGAGAGTGCTCTTGTAAATCAGAAGGATAATGAGAATCCCCGTCAGAATACCCCACGCGACAAGCAGCCCGAACATCGGAGTCATACCTACACCTCGGAGCTGAGATCGAGCCGTTCCCGAAGTGCTTTCTTCGCCCCAGCGCTACTTCTTGGTAACGCCAGCGTTCGGGTACGGGCCCCTACTGCGGCCCATAATACACCCGTTTGAAGAAACTGGTTGAGACTTCTTGGGGAGGGTGGCATCTAACGGATAAGAACGTGCCAGTTCCGGAAAAGCCTTGCGGAAGCGGGAACGGCATTTGTTATAATAGCTACGTACAAGGAGATCACCCGATGGCGACCACTACCGTACCCGATGTTCACCCTGGAGCGCAGCCCGACCAGCCCAAGACCAACGCTCCGAACCTGACCCCGGCCGCTGTGGCTAAAGTCAAAGAAATTATGGGCTCGCAGACGCCAGTGCCAGCTGGCTTGCGCTTGTCTGTTGTGGGCGGCGGTTGCTCGGGTTTCCAATATTCCATGGCCTTCGAAAACGGCGCTGGCATGATGGACAAGGTTTTCAATTTCGACGGACTCAAGGTTTTTGTCGACGCCACCTCCCTGATGTATCTAGGCGGTGCACGCGTTGATTATGTCGAGACCCTCGAAGGTGCCGGATTTAAGTTCGATAATCCGAACGTGAAGAGCACCTGCGGCTGCGGTTCGTCGTTCAACGTCTAAGTTCCGTTTTAAGTATCGAGAAAAAGCCCCGCTATCCATGCGGGGTTTTCTTTTGGTCGTTCTTGTCGACAGCGCCGCTGGTTGTGTCGTCCGCTACGAATGATTAGCGATTCAGGCTTATTGCGGCGGCGTCTGTCCCGTATTCTGCGTCGGCTGACTGGGAGGAGTTTGGGAAAGCCCATTTCCGGAGGTCCCCTGCCCAAAGCCTTGTCCGAACCCTTGTCCGGTGCCTTGCCCTTGCTGGCCGTTTTGGACTGGCGTGCCGAGTCCGCCAAGTAATCCTCCCGTAGGCCCGTTTGAGGACACTGGGCCGATCAGCAAACCACCTCGGTCTGCCTGGGGCAGGTAAACGAACAGCCAGTCGTTGTAATGGTTCTTGTCGTTGAAGACGCGGATGCTCTTCGCCTTACTTGTGCTGGCCACTCCAAGTATGGGACCGCCGCCGAATGTAGGTCCGTTGAATCCGGAACTCGACGCGGGACTGGCACTGGAATTTGGATTCGAACCGCCAGCCGATCCGGCCGAATTTGGATTGTCCGCCGCTTCCGAAGGATCCGTGGAAGCACTCTGGTTCAGTGTCGGCTGCGCCCCGCCGGCCTGGTTCCCCAAAGCGGCTAGCCCGGCCTGGATTTGTCCCTGTAGTCCGTTCTGACCTGGTGCCCCGGCCCCGGTTTGACCGGGAATTCCGCCGGGCATCTGGCCGGGCAGCACCAGTCCACTGTTCAAGCTAATATCCTGCTGATGGAGAAACTTGAAATCCTTCTCTTTGCCAGTCACCGGATCGTGCGTGAGCGGATCGGTGTAGCGCTTCCGAAGAAAGCGCATGTTGTTTGTGTTTTCCAACTCTTCCACACGCGAGGGATAGCGCCCAAACTTCTTGTAGAAGCGCTGAATCGCGCGCATGTAGGCGGTTCCGCGATGCCGCATCTCATCTTCGCGATCGCGCCGAATCTGCTGCTTGATGTCCGGCAAAATGGCGAGCGCCGCGATGGCGATGAGCGCCACCGCCAGCATCAGCGTCAGCAACATGTACCCGCGCTGGGAATTTTGCGATTTCGAAGTCTTGCAATTTCGTAATTTCAAACCACTCTTCATAACTGCTCATTCGTCCTGCAATTGCCAAATTTCGAAATTACAAATTGCAACTCTTATCCTGGAGGTCCCAAAGTTAACGGAAGACTCTGGCGGTTATTGTTGAGGACATCTTCGACGTCGACAGAATTAGGCGAGATTCGCACAATGCGGTAGCGGCGATCGACAATGTCTCCCTCGGCTGCGATGAATACGTCATCGGCCTGCGAGAGGAAGACTTTTTTCGTTTCCCCGGGACGATTGGCAAATCCGAAAAACTTCAGCGTAATCGGCGGAGGAGGCGCGATTTGCGGCGGAGGGCGAATGCCAGCAGTCTGTTCCGGTGTGTCAGCGCTCGTGCCGTTTTTTATCGGTATGGGGATCGGAACGGATCCCGGAACAAAAATATTCCTGCCATTCCCGGCATACTTAATCTCTTCGCTCTGGCTCAGCAACTTCAAATCAAGCGTCGGATCCAGTCGCGGCTCAACCACCGGAACGGTCTTTCCCGAAGCCGTGCGCCGCGTGGTTTTCGTCGCACCCGGCTTCGCCACCACTTGTGCCGCAGGCGCAGCCGACTCCGACGCTGGCCAGAATTCATAGCCAAACATCAGCAGCGCAATCCCGCCCAGCACCCCGAGCACGATCAGTTGCTTGCGATTTTCTGTACCCAGATTCACTTAAGCACCCGACCTCAGATAACTATGCATCGTGATCTCCAGCCGCACCGGCCCTGTGCTTTCCCCGGCCAGATCCACGCTGTCCACGGTAAAAAAGAGCTTTGAACGTTCCAACGTGTTGATGAAGCGGACGAGTTGCAGGTAGTCTCCCACAAAACTTCCTTCCACTTCGAGCGGAACCACGCCGGAAGTTTCCGCGTCTTCTTCCTTGTATTTCGCCTGCTGCATGCGGACGCCGTTTTCCGTCGCCAGCCTCCCCAGTTCCTTCACCAGGTCCGAGTCGCTCGCCGCGAAGCGGTCTTTGTAAAAGCCGCTGATCTCGCCCTTGGCCAGAACCAGTTTTTGGTCCATGTTGCGCATGGGCTCAACCTCGCGCGTCTTCTTCTGCAGTTCGATGCGCAACTGCGACAGTTCCGTTCGCCGTGAATCTTCCGAACCCACCAGCGGCGAGAAAAGCACCCCGACCGCGATTACATCCGCGGCCAGCATCGCCCCGATCGCGATCTTCAGTTTGCGCCGAGAATTCTGAAAGTCGGGCATTACTTTCCACTCCCCTCGGACGAGTCTGGAATATAGGTGGCAATGACGGTAGCGACGATCGCGTTTCCAGATTCCGCGCCCTGCGCCTCTTGCACTAGTTGGGCGTCCTGAAAGTGCTTTGAACCCTCCATGCGATGGACGAGTTCGATGGCCGCTTCCCGGTTGTCGCCCGCTACTTTCATATTCAGTTCCATCTGGCTTTGTTCATTCATTTCCGGACGCAACGAAACTACGTGCAGGCTGGGAGGCATGACCCGCTCCAGATCTTCGAATACGCGCGTCCAGGAAAACGACTTCCGCTCAATCAGTTCATTCAGAAATTGCGACTGATCCCGTGTGCTGCGATTCGCCGCCATGTCGAGGACGGCCTGATCGGCAGCCCGTTCCTTGTCGCGCTCGGCGATTTGTTGCTGCAATTTCGCGATGTCGTGGCGATCTCTGCCAGCTTTCATCCAACCGTTGACGGTCAGCGCGAGCAGCCCAATCGTCAAGAGCGCGAGCAGGCCGACGCCTAGCCCCCACCGCGCCCAAAATTCCCGGGCATCTTCGTAGGGATGAGTCGCGAGATTGATGTCTAAACGCATAAGGCAAAACCGCTGTTAGCTCTTGGCTTTTAGCCTTTAGCGAAGAGCTAAAAGCTAACAGGCAAGAGCGATTTAAGAAATCAGTGCACCTACCACGCCTGCCATACGCCAGCGCGGAACCGCGCCCGTCGTCGATCCAATCTGCGAGGTGGCTACCAACTCTTCCACTAGTGCACCCGACTGGTTTTTCAACGCGGGAGCCGCGCCACCCGCCTCCGGCAATCCCGCCACATATATTTTTTCAATATTCAGCTTGTAGGTGTCCTGAAAAAACACCACTGAAGGATAGACTTCTTCCGCCAACTGGTCGCCCGTAATCGTGACGCCGCGCAGATTCTCCAACGTGCGGAACAGTATCAGTTGCTCGCGATCGAGAATGGCAATGCTGATCGTGCGCGCATCAACCTTGACCACCAGCGTCGGACGTTCCGCATCGGCCGCTCCAAGCGCCGCCAGCATCGACGGCATCACCATGCCGGGGTTATAACCCGCGTCACGAAATGCCGATTCGTACTCCTCAAGAACCGTGTTCAGAACGACGGCCGCAACCGCCTGCATCCCTTTGCCGTTAGACTGCGCGTGATAGGAGACGCGCGCCGCGTTCAAGTCAAACGGCAACGATTTTTTCAACCGGAATCGGACGACCGCCTCCGCCTCGTCGCGCTTGGTGGGAAGCGCCTCGAAGTCCAGCAGAACCACGCGCACCGCCGTGTCGGGAAGGATCGCGATTACATCGCGCGACCGTCCCCCCACGCTGCCCAGCGCGCTTTCAATCGCTTCGCGAATCGCTTTGCCGTCGCGCAAATTCACTTCCATCAAGTCCGGTACCACGGTCCCTGGCGCGAGTTCTCGCGCAGCCGCCATTTCCACCATCCGGCCCGTGTCGGCGGCTCGCCCCGCGAGTATGCGGTCGGCCGCAATTTCGCAGGCAAGAATGGGACGGCGCGAGCTTTTGCTGATGGACGTCATAGTTATGAAGCAGTGTCTGCCTTCTCTTACTTGATACTATCTCCCACTTTCACAAAGAGAATAGTTACCTCTGTGGATTCCGAGGACTGGACGGCCGGCCCTGCGGATGGTAACCCTCGCCGTGCCGATTTCCCGGGGTTAACCGGCGGAAAGTACCCCGGCTATCGCATCGTCTCGATAAACGTGACTTTGTTGATCTCTTTCAGGGTGGTGAACCCCCCACGCACTTTGTCCAGGGCCGATTCGCGGAGGAACCGCATGCCTTCTTCGCGCGCCGCTTTGCGGATCTCCGAGGTCGATTTCCTCTCGAGAATCATGTCCCGTATACGGTCCGTCAAATCCAGCAACTCATGAATCGCCGTCCGGCCGCGAAATCCCGTGCCCGCGCACTCGATGCAGCCTTGCCCTTCATACAGAGGAACCTGCGACCATTGTGCCGGGTCCAATCCGCTCGCTTCCAGCACATCGTTCGGATAATGGACGGCGGTGCGGCAGGAGTCGCATATGATTCTCACCAGCCGTTGCGCCAGAATGCAGTTCAATGCTGAAACAAAGTTGTAAGGCTCGACGCCCATGTTCAGGAACCGCCCCAGCACATCGACCACGTTATTGGCGTGGACCGTCGTGAACACAAGATGCCCGGTCAACGCCGACTGGATGGCAATCTGCGCCGTTTCGTTATCGCGGATTTCGCCGACCATGATCTTGTCGGGATCATGACGCAAAATCGAACGCAATCCGCGGGCGAAGGTCAACCCCTTCTTTTCGTTCACCGGAATCTGCGTGATCCCTCGCAACTGATATTCAACCGGATCTTCAATCGTAATAATCTTGTCTTCGTCGGTCTTGATTTCGTTGATCGCTGCGTACAGCGTCGTGGTTTTGCCGCTGCCCGTCGGCCCCGTTACCAGCACCATGCCGTAGGGCTCTTTGATGTAGCGGCGAAAGCGGCGCAGATCATCCTCGGCAAAGCCCACCACTTCCAGCGTGAGCTTCTTGAACTTCTCACTCATCGACTCTTTATCGAGCACGCGTAGTACAGCATCTTCGCCATGAATCGACGGCATGATCGATACCCGGAAATCGATCGCGCGTCCGTTGTACTTCACCCGAAAACGTCCGTCCTGCGGCACCCGCCGCTCGGAAATATCAAGCTCGCTCATCACCTTGATGCGCGAAATGATGGTCGAGTGATGCTCTTTGCCGATGGCCGGCATGGCGTTCGTGAGCACGCCGTCAATACGAAACTTGATCAGCACCGAGTCGTCCCGCGTCTCGATGTGTATATCGCTCGCCCGCCGCTGCAATGCGGTAAAAATCGTTGTATCGACCAGCCGGATGATCGGGCTCATATCCGTGCCCGCACTCGCGGTCAGCTTGTCGATCGAAATCGTTTCGTCGTTCCCCGCCTCGTCCTCGCGGATCACGTCGAGCGTGAATCCTTCGCTCGCGTCCTCCAGCACGCGCTTGGACTGCTCGGTCTTCTTCAGGATGTCGGAGATTTGCTTAAGTGTCGAAACCTTGGTCAAGATCCGCTTGCCCAAAAGCAGGCTGATCTCGTCAATCATCATCAACTGGCTGGGATCCGCAATCGCAATCGCCAGCCGCCCATCCGGGGTCTCGTCCAGCGGCACGAAGTTATAGCGAAACATCAAATGCACAGGGATCTTTTCAAAGAGGTCGTGATGCAACTGGAAGTCGCTCAGGTCGATGAATTCGCAACGGTAGCGCCGTGCAACATCGCGCGCCCGTTCGAGTTCATCCGGAATCGATGCCGGTTCCGGCACCAGTTTCCCGCCGTTCGCCCCCGTAATCACTGCAGTCTTCTTATCCGCCATTGCCATTCCAGTTTACAGCCTCTCCAACACCTTTTTGCCTCTCGAATGTGCCCCCGGTTCGCGCCCCGTTTTTTGGGGCGCTAACCGGGGCCTAAGCCGGGATCCGCGTAATCTCGCCTCTAATGCACGTTCGCGCCCAATGTGAAAATCGGCATATAAAGAGAAATCAATATCCCGCCAACAAACACCGCCATAATGATCAGGATCATCGGCTCAATCAACGCCATCGCCGCGCTCAGAGCCGTCTGTACGTCCTCTTCGTAAAACTCTGCCACCGACGCCAGCATGGCCGGCAGCGCTCCGGTCGATTCCCCAACCTCGAGCATTTCAACCGCCAGGTCAGGAAACAACTTCTGCGTCTCCAGGCTATGGGCCAAGCTCTGGCCCTCACGCACCCGTTCCGCCGCCGCCGTGACGCCATTCAACATCTGTCGGCTGCTCATCGATTCGCCCGCCGTCTCCATCGCCGGAACCAGCGGCAGGCCGCCCTGCAAAAGAGTGCCCAGGATCCGCGAGAAGTTCGCCACCTGATATTTCAACCGGATTTCTCCGATCAGCGGCAGCGACAGCAGAAACTTGTCAATCTGTTCCGCGCCCCGATCGCTCTGCTTCCAGCGCCACAAAAATACGCCCGCGATGATCAACGCCAGCCCCACCGCCCAGCCATACTTCTGAGCGTTCAATCCCAGCGTGAGCATGAAAACGGTAATCGCCGGAAGTTTCGCATCCAAAGCATTGAACAAATCGGCGAACTTTGGAACCACATACGTGATCAAGAAAATCAGCATCACCGTTACCACAGAGACCAGCAGAACGGGGTAAACCAGCGACACGAGAAGCTTCTTGCGGAAGGTTTGCACCATGCGCTGGTACGCGATATAGCGGCTCAGCACCTCTTCCATGTTGCCGCTCTTCTCCCCGGCCAGCAACGTGGTCGTGTACATCTTCGGGAAAACCTGCTGCGCGGCAAATGCGTCAGAAAGCAGTTCGCCGCCTTTCACCCGCTCGCGCACATTTTCCAGCAACTGCAATAACGACTTGTCGCGCTGCCGTTTGATCAAAAGATCCAGCGCCGTCAGGATCGGCAGCCCTGCCTTCATCAACGTCAGAAACTGCTGGTTGAAGATCAGAAAGATCGACTGGCGCAATTTGCCACGCCGCCCAAACTGCCCGCCGCCGGTGTTCAAAATCGTCCGCGGCTTGACCCAATAAACCAGGTACCCCTGCTGGACGAACCGGTCGTGCACCTCGGCTTCCGAATAGCCGTTTTCGACCTGCTGCCGCAGATGCCCCTGCTCGTCGGCGACTTTGACCAGGAATTGTGCCATTTTCTACCGCTTCATTCCGCGTTTCACGTAGCTTTTGCCAGAGGTCCTACGCCCAGTTTAACACCGTGTCTCCCAAGCCCTTACCACGTATCGACCATCCTCCAAGTACGCAAGTAATAGAGAACTCGGCCACCTCTTCCGCCCATTTTTTGCCGCTTCGCCTTTGTGTTCCTTAGTGGTGGAGGAGCTGGCCCAACAGTGGTGGAGGAGCTGGCCCAACAGTGGTGGAGGAGCTGGCCCAACCTACGGCGCCAAATCCCCCTCAACCGTCTCTACCCCCGCCGGAGGCGTGAACTCAAACAGACTCTCCTTCATAGCCCCATTCTCTTTCCACCCCGCGAACCGGAACTCCGTCGCCCCTCCGTCCGGTTCCATCAGGACGATTCGTACGATCTCGTTGCCCGGCGTAATCTCCAGTTGCACCTCGCTCACCCGTCCCGCCAGCGCCTTCGGGACTCCACGGAGAACGGTATTGCCCGGCACGGTTTCGGTTGGATCGATCACCGTGGAGAGCCCCTGTAATTCATTCTCCAGCTTGGTCTTACCCAACAAGAACGCAACGGGAGACCGTAAGTCATCCAGCTTCCGAAAGTCTGTCTTCCGCACCTGTCGTTCTGCCGGTAAATAAAACCACACAACTTGGCCGTCGCTGACAAACAGCTTCTCCTTTGGAGAACGATATTCCCACCGCATCTTGCGCGGCTTTTTCAGCCACAACGTCCCCGATTCCACCCGATCCGGCCCGGCCCCCCGATAGGTTTCGGTGAAGTCCGATTGCAGCGTGCGGAGATGGTTGTAGTGCTCATCCACCGCGCGCGCCAGTTGGTGGATGTCCTGGGCGTGCAGCGGGAAAGTGAGCGTTAGCAAAAGGAACCCAAGAAACCAGAAGCGTCGATTCAACTTGATTTTTCTCCTTCTCAATTCTACTTTGGTGGGCCGCTAATTTAGTGTCGGCAGCCCGCCCCCAATGCCATGATTCAAAATACCTCCACGCCTCCGATCCGTCTCTTCCTCGCCTTTCTTTTAGTCGTATCAGTGTTGGCGCTTTCCCTTCTAGCCCAGGCGCAAGTGACAATCGAGAAGCCGACCCCACCCGAAGCCCAGCCCGCAACGCCGACCGAATCGCCCACGGCTCCCGGCCAAACTTTACTTGCGCCGAACGATCCTCTGGCCATTGCCAAAGCACTCCTGCGCAGAGGGGATTTTGACGGGGCGACCAAGAAATATCGCCAGGTTCTCGAAGAAAACCCGAAATCACCGGACGCCTACGCCGGTCTCACCCTTTGCTATCTCAAACAGCAAAATGTGGCGCAAGCCTTCGAGACCGTCACCAAGGCCCTGCAGTTTGCCGACTCACCGCCTGTCCGCGTAGCTCTCGGCGAAGTCTACTTTCGCCAAGGCAAGATTCCTGAGGCCGAAAAAGAATGGGTGGACGTGCTGAAAGCCGGCAATCCCGCCGCCCGCGCCTACCTCGGATTGGCCCGCGTGCGCTGGGCGATCGAAATGAACAAGACCGGGAAACTCCTGATCGATAAAGCCCACGAACTCGATCCTGGCGACCCGGATATCCAACTCCTCTGGATTCGAACTCTTTCCCGCTCAGAGAGAATCAAAAAATATGAGGCCTATCTCGCGGATGCCACCAATTCAAATTCCGACGAACGCGCGGATTTGGAGCGGTACCTCGCTCACCTGAAGGAACAGCAGAACCGTCATGACCCACCTTGCCGCCTCGTCAGCAAGGTAAAGAGCACCGAAACTCCCCTCGTCCGCCTCATGATCGACCCAACGCATCTACGAGGTTATGGCCTCTCCGTCGCGCTCAATGGAGTCGGTACCAAGATCATGCTCGATACCGGAGCCAGCGGCATTGTTGTGAAGCGCCAAACCGCGGAAAAGGCAGGAATCACCAAGATCGCAGAAACCAAACTGGGCGGCATCGGGGATAAAGGTGCCAGGGATGCCTTCGTCGGTACCGCCCAGTCCATTCGGATCGGAGATCTGGAGTTTCAAAATTGTCCTGTGCGCGTGCTGGAAAGCCGGTCTGTCGCTGGCGAAGATGGCCTTATCGGCTCCGATCTCTTTGAGGACTTTCTTGTCGAAATCGATTTCCCCAACGAGAAGCTCAAACTTGGCGAACTCCCGAAGCGCCCCGGCCAAAGCGATCAACAGCTTGCGCTGAAAAACGACGAGGGCGACGCGGAACCAGACGACCAGCCCCAGAGCGACAAAGCCGATCAAACCGAACACCCCTCGAAAGATCCGAAGCCGAGCGCGCCCTCGAGTACCCTTCAGGACCGCTACATCTCTCCCGAAATGCAGTCCTTCACCCGGGTTTATCGCTTTGGACATGACTTGCTCGTTCCAACCAGAGTGGGCGACGTGCCCGGCAAGCTCTTCTTGCTCGATACCGGCTCTCTCACCAACTTCATCTCGCCCGCCGCAGCCCGTGAAGTTACAAAGGTTCACGGCGATTCCGATACAACGGTGAAAGGTATCAGCGGATCAGTGAAGAACATTTACAGCGCGAATAAAGCCGTCCTGCAATTTGGACGCTTGCGCCAGGAAAATCAGGATATGACCTCTTTCGACATGACCCGCATCAGCGACGATGACGGCACCGAGGTCTCTGGATTTTTCGGCTTCGTCATGCTCCGCTTTCTCGACATCAAAAGCGATTACCGTGACGGCCTCGTCGATTTCGCGTACGACGCCCAGCGCTTCGGACGCTAGCAATTCTCACGAAAGGCATAAATCGAATACTGCTCCGCCCCGCCCATCTTCTTCAGCCCCGCCGTGCCGCTCAATACCTGCTCTAAAAGAGCGTTGTGATACACAATCCATAGTGGACGAGGGCTCTCTGTCATCGATTTCTTCAGCCGCTGCAGCATTTCGCGCAGCGCAGCCTCTGGCAGTGGATTGAATAAATAAACCACCAGCGGTTCCTTCGGAAACTCGAAGTTACGCGCATCGCACAGAATCGATGCCATCGGAGTGACCGCCCCAGTCGCCGCGCGGTATTCGCGAATATTTTCTTCCGTCGCCCGATGCAACTCCTCAATCAACTCCACACCGACGATTTTCTGGAAAGGAAACTCCGAGGCCATCAACAACGTCCGTCCCTTGCCTGACCCTATATCGATGAAGGTGAATCGCTCTAACTCGATGGGCAGGGCGCCCATCATCTCCCGAAACAGCCCCGGCTCGGTCGGCTGGTACGGAGAATGAAATACCCCCAGCAATCGTGCCCGCCACCCTACCGTGCCACTCGTCGTGTTGACCCGCTTCTCCCAGTCATACTCCATGTCGCCATAGCGTTGCCGCCGCCTTGCCGGCGTGGAATCGAGAACAAACTGCCAGAGACTCCGCAACAAGAGCGCGCCCGCCCGCGCCCTGCCTTCTCTTGCAGCATGCTCCCGCCACCACCCCCGAACCGCGCTCCCGAGTTGTGCAAGAAAACTCTGCTCCGAAGACACGCCTGCATGCTACCAAACGGGCCTAAAGGACCTTCCGTGCCCTCCCAACATCCAGATCCACCGTCATACAAGTCTTATTGTCTATTGTCATTCCGAGGCAGCGCTTATTGTCATCCTGAGCGCAGCGAAGGACCTCTACAATCCTCCGACTCCGCGCCGAAAGCGCACGATCAATCTTTTTCGAGGTGCTCGCCCTCGTCGTGCGCACGATGTCCGACCCTGGTGTGGGCATCGGAGGACGCTGTTTACTGGTTAGTACCCCCACCCCCTCCCCCCGTGGTCTTCTGGAATCAGGGGGTTAGCGGGATTTTTCCCACTCGGTCTTTGAATCGAAAGGACTTATATTAAAGTATTCTGGAATAAGGACTTAGCGCTAAATTCGGCGATTTCCGTAAGTTTCATCGCCGATAGCGGACTTGGCTCAGTCCAGCGGGGGATGGTCCTCATGGGCCAATCCGGGTAGAGACACGTATGCCAAGTAACAGGTCGAGTTCGATTTTCGCGCATGAAGGCGGGAGATGTCTGTGATGGCCTTCACACTTGTTTTGTGATGAAAGTCGGGTGGAAGCGCTCGTTCTCCACGAGCAGCCGAACGCGGGCCGCACGGTGATCGAGAAGTTTGAGCAATACACTGACGTGGGTTTCGCCGTCGGGTTGCTGACTCTAGGCGACGTCGGCGCGGCGAAGAATGACGGCGCAAATCTGCCCCCCCCCCCGCGCTCGACAGAATGTAATGAAGGGGTTGGTTACTTCTTGGGCATTCTGAAAAGAAGTCGGGTCTGAACGCTTGACGCGGAGGGCGAAATTCCGTCCGATTCCGATGGCGGGCGAGTGGCCCGTCCTATCGCGAAGCGAAGGGCGGGTTCAGAGCTTTCCTTAGCGCAAGTTCAAGATGGCTTATTTTGAATCGGAGTTCGACTTTGGTTCGGCAATCCGGGGTTCGGCAATCCGCGGTTCGGCAATCCGCGGTTCGGCAATCCGCCCCGGTTGCGGCGGTTCCATGCCCGGAGGCAGGCCCTTGGTGATGAAGTACAGCACCTTCGGATCCTCCACTTCGATTCGCCCTCCCGCCATCAACTTGTAGGGATGGCCCTTCGGGTCGGTCGGCGTTCCGTGGATAAATCCAGCGCGATCGAGATCGGCCATGCTGGCCGGAAGGTGCCCGGTCTGCAGGCGATATTTTTCTACGACTTGTTCCAGATGTGTGACGTCTTCAT